>Ga0193958_1000107_pt1 | contig 37686 bp, 49 predicted proteins | sample FB_1_MG_FD_140320 | JGI IMG/M metagenome (GOLD analysis project Ga0193958, IMG submission 140320) | Microbial mat bacterial communities from the Broadkill River, Lewes, Delaware, United States - FB_1_MG | ecosystem: Environmental > Aquatic > Freshwater > River > Microbial mats | place: USA... | reverse complement strand
CTTATCGACAACGGTAGCGGATCTATAACGCTGAAATCCGACGGTGTTGTTAATATCAACGGAGCAACAATCAGCACTGACGGAACGATAACCAGCCCCACTGCTGTTGTCAGCCCATCCGTGGTGGCAGACGGCAAGGAGCTGACTGACCACGATCACGATTACTCTTGGACAGCCGATGCCGGGTCGGGTACTACAAAGGCAAATAACTGATGACCGATGTCCTGCTGTACCAGACCGATGATGATGGCGAGATCAGCATATCAGGCGGTGTTGTTGAGTTGTCGCCAGGCCTTGAAACGTCAGTCTACCTCTCTCTTTTTGGAGGTAATGAGGATGACGCTGGTGGCGACGACCAGTCTCAGGGTTGGTGGGGCAATGACGGAGAGGTGCAGCAGTATCGTAGCCGTACCCAAAATCTTCTGCGATCAATCCCGCCCATTCCGGCCAACTTGCGCCGGATCGAAGATGCGGCAAAATCGGATTTATCATGGATGCTGTCCGAAGGTGTGGCGTCTGATGTGGGAGTGTCTGCCAGTATGCCGGGCCTCAATCGAGTGTCTATTGTTGTTACAATAAACGGTGATCAACAACTGACGTACTCAGAAAACTGGAGAGCATCGACGTGAGTCTAACAACGCCAACCACAAAACAGATTTCTGACAATATCGTTGCCCAGATCGAAGCGGCAATATCTCAGTCAGTCCCACTGCTGCCAAAGGCGTTTGTCCGGGTTCTGGCTAAGGCGTTAGCTGGCGTGGTTACGATACTGTACAAATACGCAGGGTTTATTTTTCTGCAAATGTTTGTGCGTTACGCCAGCTTTTCCGAGACCACAATCAACGGAAAGACGCTTACCCCGCTGATCGAATGGGGGCGGCTGATTGGTGTTGGTGACCCTGCAGCAGCAACGCGGGCCGAACTTCTGATTGACATCACAGTAACAAATCAGACCGGTTCGCTGCCGTCGGGTAGCCAGCTACTAAACACTAGTAATGGTGTGACATACATCACGATTGGCGCGGTTTCGCTTGATGCTGCTGTGGTTCAGGCAACGATCAGGGCTGTGTCTGATCAGTCGGGCGATGGTTCTGGCGTCATCGGCAATCTTGACGCTGGTTCGGTCGTGGCATTTGCCAGCCCGCTACCGAATGTCCAGCGTGATGCTGTAGTGGTGTCCCAGTCGGTTACAGGGGCTGATGCAGAGTCAGAGGCTGCGTATCGACAGAGAGTCATCGACCGGTTCCAGAAGAGGCCACAAGGCGGCGCATACGCTGACTACGAGCTTTGGGGAGAAGAGCCGTCTGGCATCGTCAACGTCTATCCATACACAGGCAGCACGCCAGGTTATGTTGATGTCTATGTTGAGGCAACGCCAGAAAGCTCAGGCAGTCCTGACGGCATACCGACTACAGCCCAGCTGCAGGAGGTGCTTGACGCTATCGAGTTGGATCAGGCTGGTTTGGCCACTCGGCGACCTGCAAACGCCTATGTTAATGTGTTGTCAATAACAAGATCAGCGTTTGATATTGAGGTGGTCGAACTGGTTGTTGATAGTCCTGTTGCAGTTAAAGCTGACATCGAGGCCGCGATTGATGAGTACATGGCCGCAGCAGAGCCGTTTATTCCCGGCGTGTCAGTGCTTCCGCGCAAGGATACTATTAGTCGGACGGCGATTGGCGGCGTTGTCAGCGACATCGTAAATGCTGCTGGAGGCGTGTTCGGGTCAATAACCCTTAAAGACCCTGATGGGCTTGGCGTTGACGTATACGCGCTGCAGCAAGGAGAGAAAGCCAAGGCGGGTACGGTGACGTATCCATGAGCGTGTTTTTCCGGCTGTTCCAGCACCTGCTGCCCCGTGCCCGCGCTTGGAATCTAACGGCATCAAAACAGCTACGTCAGCTTTTTGAGGGGCTGTCAGGGTTTGGTGATGACTTTAGGGAGTTTATTGACCGGGTTTGGTTGGATGTATTCCCAAATTCAACGCGGCAGCTTACGGATTGGGAGCAGCAGCACAATCTGCCACCGTCTGACCTGACTGATGATCAGCGCAGGGAGAGACTTACAGGTGCATGGAGAGCGGTTGGCGGGCAATCGCCGTCGTACATCCAAAGCGTGCTGCGTGATGCTGGATTTGATGTGTACGTCCACGAATGGTGGGAGCCAGCATACCCGCTGTCTGCGGTATACTGCGGTGATGAGCTGGCAGGGTGCGGCGAGCCTGGCGCTGAATGCACAGCTGATGTGCCAGTGGCAAGAAACCCAAACGATGTACTGGCACCGGACAATATTACGCCAATTCCTGGTCTTGGGTATCCTCTGGTAAACAAGCTGCTTCGCGTGGTGCCTAAATACCAACCGGAGTGCGGCGAGCTGGTGGCAGAGTGTGGCGAAGAAGCGGCAGAATGCGGTAATTATTTCGGATTTACGTTTGACCGGCGACGGTATGAGACAACATCAGACCCTGATACCTGGGCGTACTATCTGTATATCGGCGGTCAGAACTTCGGTGATTTGGCACAGGTGCCTGACGACCGCCGCGACGAATTTGAAAATCTTTGTTTAAAAATATGCCCGGCCCAGCAGTGGATCGGTGCGCTAATTGAATACGTATAGGGGCTGACATGGCTATTAATCCGAACAGCAGTTTTCCGACTAAAACAGCAGCCCCTTCGGCTGAGTATCCATATGGGTCTGCTCGAAACATTACAACGCCAGGTGACGGTACTGGCACCCCCTGGCGGGCCGAGATCGTCAATGACATTTTTGGGTTCCAGCAGGCTCTGCTTGATGCCGCTGGCATTGTCCCATTAGGGCAGCCCGACAGGGTTGGGGCATCTCAGTATTTGGAATCTGCGCGCATTGCACTGGGGGCTGTTGCAAAATCAATTGCAGAGCTGCAAGCGCTGACCCCGTCAGTAGCTGGTCAGGAGGCATTTCTTTCGTCGGGCGGTCGCTCTGGCGACTTTATCTGGACGCTTGGCGATTTTACTTCCGAAGTAGCGGCTGACACACTTCAGGGTGTTTATATCGCATCTAATGTAGTTGCTGCCAGTACGGGGTGCTGGCTGAGAAGATTAGAGGGTTATGTTACCCCAGAAATGTTTGGGGCTATACCTGATGATGAAGCTGTTAACAATAAGGATTCAATACAAGCCGCAATAGACATTGGTGCGAACAAGGTTGTATTCAATAAAGGCACTCTACACTGTGATGGTGGTATACAAGTAATAGGTAAAAAGCATTTTCAGCTTGTTTCTCACGGGGGTGTATTAAACATTTACGGTGGGGAAATCAGTATTCAACGGCCAATAAATGTCAGTCTTTTAGGACTTGTTGTAAACGGAACCTCTGTAGCGCGTCCTCAGTCCGGTCTTCCTGATCGCGCTTATTCGAACAACTTTTTAGATATAGTAATCGGCGATGAAAACCAAGGAGACCAAAAAGGTGTTACAGTAGAGGGGTGTACATTTGATGTTAATCGATATCGTTTAGGTGCAATTAATACAGAAAAATCATGGAGCATGAACCCTGTAAAACGCTGTATTATTAAAAACAATCATTTCCGAGCTTATAGCGATAACACAGAAGAACAGAACTGTGGTGGATTCCGCTTTAGACCTTCTGGTAGCGGATTTAAAGATATGCAGCACACGGTTGCTGGCAACGTATTAATTGTTGATGATTTGGTACGAAGCGACATTGGCTTTGAAGTCTGGGTTGGAAACTGTAATGTCTCTGATAACTTTGTAATAGCGCCTAGAAAAAATGGTGGTTATTCTGGCTTGGTGGCAGGGACTGGAGCCTATTCAAGGTATAATGGAAACTTTGTTTATGGGTACGGTGCGGGACTAGAGATCGGTGACACTGGGTTGGTTGGCTGTCAATCAATCAACGGAAATGTGTTTCTAGGGTGTTCTTACGGAATAACACTGTCAACGTCTGGACAAGAGAAGACTATCGTAGCAACTGGTAACGTAACTCTATTTGATGACGCGCACACTCCGCAAGACGGATATATTGCCGCTTATCGGTCTAAGTCACAAAACGCCATCTTCAGTGGAAACATTGCGATACACTATGACTCTGACAACCCAACTAGAGCACATGATGATGCTGGCTATTACCTAGCAACAGGGGTACTATTTAATACCGATGACGAGCACGAACAGGTGTCTGATAATTATCTCGAAGGTTTCGAATATGGTGTTAGATGTAGCGGATTTAGTGAGTCTATTACAGTATCTGGAAATACTTTTAACGGATGTAAATATCCAATAGGGGAGTCTGGCGCTCGTGTAGACTGGCTCTTTTCCAATAATATTGTTAGAAACTTCTACTCGTGTCGCATCAACAAATCTATAACCGCTTCTTGCAATAAGTTTTATAGAGATGCAGACTATACATTTGCTAGCGGAAGATCCTTAGACAATGCACCATGGGTTCAGTCTACTCTGACAGAAAATACATTCATTACAGGATTTGGGAACTTGTTTGATAAGGTTAATAAATTCTGCTCAGTACCTGATTCGTATTTTCCTGAATCTGGTGTCGGTGCTGGAAGACCCAATTTAGAACTCTACGATGGTATGGTTATCCGTCTCTCTGACACTTACACGGTTCAAGAAGTAAAAGATGACGCAGCCCTAGTATCACAAGAAGTTATCGGACGCGTTGGGCGTAGTATTGGTGGGAACAATGTACAGTTAATCACATAACTAAGGTGTAGGTTATGAAAATCAATTGCGAGCAAATCAAGCAATCTATTAAAGATGCACGCTAGTATCATAAAGTAATATTCTTTGGATGCTTGGCGTTTTGTGTATATCTTTCTATTGTTTATTAATATGTATAAATACAGATAAACAACAAGAAGTTTAAATAATGGCATATGGATTAATAAAAGCTGTTGCTATTTCTAATAATATTTCAACATCCGATGTTGATTATCTGGATGAAGGTGTTGTGTATGCTGGCTAAAAATATTTCCATCACAATGCATCTGAGTTGTAATACGCTGTCTAGCGCTAGGTTGGTTTGAGGGATTGTATGGACATAACACTAACACGACACAGCTACTCGCCAACCGAAACCATGGGCACAATTCCACTGCCAGATGGGGTGGTGTTGGACACGATAGAGCCTCCATGGATTTTTGATGAAACCCACGGAAGCAGACCTTTCGAGTCATGCATTCCTGATGGCGTTTACGACATGATCCCAGTCGAGTCTGAAAAGCACGGAAAAACATGGGTGCTGGTCAATCACAAAAACTTGGTGTTTGCCGATCAGCATGCTCACGGTCGTTATGCCTGCATGATACATGCGGCCAACTGGGCCCGTCAGCTTAATGGCTGCATTGCTCCGGGCGTTGATCGTCGCATCATGGGCGGAGCCAATGCTGTTGCAGGCTCACGCAAGGCCATGGATGTTCTGCGGGAGGTGCTGAATTGGGGTGAAAAGGGGCATCGCCTGATAATCAAGCCAACACCAGGCGCGGTGCTGCCCTGTGTTTTCTGACATCGCCAAGGCCATTGACGATCTGCGCATAATCCCCCGTCTGGTCGTCATGATGCTGTCTGTGCAGGCGTACAACATCGGCGAGTGGTACATGCTGCTTCCAGCGCCAACAATGGAGCAGTCGGCGTTTGTGACCACTTTCTACACGCTGGCGCTACCGGCTGCGTTTAAGTTTTACATGAGCAAGGGTCAATGATCTGGGTTAAAGCCGTGCCTCTGGCTATTGCGTTTGCAGCAGGCTGGATGGTCGAGCACTGGCGGTCGGAGGCCACCATCAGCGGTATGGAGGCCGACTGGTCGTATCAGGTGCTTGAATCAGCGCAGATTGCAAAACAGCAGCAGGAGGCTATGCAGGTAGTGGCTGACCAGCACGCTATTCTGTCTTCCAAACTGCAGGCTGAGAGCCGCAGGCGCTCGAAGGCTGTCATAAAAGAGGTGATCAAATATGTTCAAGGCCCTGATTCTGGCCGGTGTGATATGCCCGCTGGGTGGGTGCGCGTCCATGACCAGGCCGCCTCTGGAGTGCCCGAAAATACCGGCACCGCCAGCGCAGTCGATGCAGGAGCCGGAACAGTTACAGACGCTGACGCCATCGCAGCAATTGCCAGCAACTACGACACCTGCCACGACATCAGGCAGCAGTTAATTTCCCTTCAGGCGTGGGCACGCAGCGTTTCTGGTGGTAAATAACAGGCACAAAAAAACCGGCACTTGGCCGGTTTTGTTGGTCTTTCTGAATTACTTCTTACTACAAACCCAGTGCGTTCCTGACGAGCCTGGAATTGCTGTTTTTTCGCAACCGGCCTTCAGATATTGCTGTTCGGTGATGGCATGCTGGGTCTGTCGCTGCTCCTGACAGCTAGACATCGTGAAAAATGCGGTGCATACCATAATGCAACAGACGATAGGCCAAATATTATCGCTCATAACAACCTCAAATCGGCGGCTGATCGTCAGGAACCACAGTTGCCTGCACATCAATAGCGTCGTCATGCTGCTGAGTCGGCTCTGGCGGCGGCTGGTGGCTGTTTAAATTGGCGTTGATGTCTTGAGCCGTTGCCGGTTGATAATGGCCGCTATCGGCGATTGGTGTGTCGTAGTCGTAATTGTCGTTGTCGTTCTCCCACATCTGGTCGATGTCGGCTGACGATGGCAGCAGCTTGGCAATTCGGCGCAGGACAGACTTTTTCCACATCTGGTGCTCCCACTGCTTCCATGGGCCAGCACCGCTTGATCGGCTTACCGCTTTAACCTGATTAAGCTGCTGCTTATTCATGATTTCAATCTGTCGGCTGCCGTCCTTCAGGGTAGCCATCGCGTAAACGCCTTTTGCCTCGCCGCGATCACCAAACCAGTCCGGTTCGTGATTAAACTCACCGGTTCCAGGATTGTAGGTAAACGGGTCATTTTTATGCACAATCTCAACAACGATAGTGCTCAGATTTCCAGAGTTACGCAGCTTTTTAAGTACACCAGCCACCATCGGCATGTACTGGGCCTGACTACCGAATGAAACCAGTGCAGCCTCTCGGTTGTCCAGTACCAGGCCGTCTTGAGCGGCTTTCTGGCACGCCTGAAAGATGCTGCTCTGGCTGCATTTGAGGATGTCAGGATTGTTCTGCACTGCCCCGACAGCGGTTCGCATAAATTTTTCAGGCGGAATGTGAGCAGGCAAAACGCTTTTGAATGTGTTTTGCTTTGCTGCTAAAGCCTTTGAAAATTCTTGTACGGTTAATTGTCCCATTATTTTTCATCCAAATTTGATTCAACTATTTTTGAAAAAAACTCCATAGATTCTTGTAGGAGTTTTGTTTTATGTTGCTCATCAATTACCGGAACGGCTACAAAATCAACGCCGTTTTTTCTAAATACTTCAACTACTTCTAAATTTTTTCGCATTTCAACCGGGGAACATTTGTTCATTTGTACCACCGTGGCAGCTCAATGGTTTCAACGTCGTTTGAGTATGCTGGCCACTCACCAGAGTTTTTGCACTCTGAAAACTCTGTCAGCAAATACTTGTACTCCATACGCCCCTGTTCTCGACCGTCCTGATCTAGCACGTAAACGCCGACCGCATGCGGGGCTTCAGATTCCACCGATACAAACACAAAACCGCCCGCTGGAGCACCTGTGTCGGACTCATAGCCATCCATATGCATGGCATCCTGCCGGTGATATCCGAATTTAGCAATTGATCGGCTAAACTCGCCAAGACTGGCGTCTCGGGTTGTTTTCAGATCGACCAAATAGCCCATTGATGACACAAAATCAATTTTCGCTTTGCATGGATAGTTGGTTTCCGGGTCATCCCACAGCACGACCATTTCAGCCTGGCCAAAGGCAAACAGTTTTTGGCATACAGGGTGGGCCATTACTGACACCGACATATCGAGCGCTTTTGCGTACCGGGCTGCAGAGATTAGGATTTTATTGTCAATGCAGTTCAGGTATTGGACGTAATTGCGTGCGCGTGACGCGTCCTCAAAGCCTGCAACAGTGCGATCACCAAGCCGACATTCCCAGTCCCAGTATTTGCTGGCTGCTTCGAGGTGATCGTCTTTGACAACAGTCAGACCTTCGCGCTCGCACTTTGCCTGGAATTCGGAAAACTTCTCTTTGCCTTCCTTGGTTCGCTTGTTGATGTTCGTCGGCTCTGTGACAAACTTTTTCACGCTGTCGGCACCATCACGATACGCTTCCAGCACTTCCAGTGCCTTGCCAGTCAGCTTGCGCGGGGTTTCCCCCTCCCAGTACAGGGATTCAAACGTGCCATCCAGTAAAGCCTTGATCATGCCATCGGCGGCGGTTCCGGTTCGCGGGGCTGTTGGCTCCCCTTCTTGCATGACGTGATAGCGGGACTCAAACTCGTCAGGCTCCAGCACAAGGCAGTGCACGAGCGTTCCCAGCTCCATTGCCGCTGACGGCTCTGGCGGGTTGTCGAGATAATGGCGGCAGTGCGCTGGGCTTCGGCGCATACGTCCGAGCGTGCTGTTACTGGCACGGTCGAGAGCAAAATACTCTTTGTCGGTCATTTTTTGCATAGTGATTCCTGATTGTTTTTGGTTGCAGGCAAATAAAACCACACAGGTTTAAAAAACACAACAAAACCTTTTCGTTTTTTCCAGTTTGTGGGATGATCGGAACAGATCAAAACAGGTGGTTAATATGACGACAATGACGACAGAGCAAAAGAAACTGGCCATCGAGGCCATCAAATCAACCGGCAGGATCGGCGACGGTGCGACGGCTGCTGGTATCACTCGACAGATGTTTGTTCACTATCGGGCGAAGGACAAGGCGTTCAATGCCAGAGTGCAGCGTACAGTATCTGAGCGTCGAAAAAATCAGGAAAAAACAATTCTGAAGCAGCTTGCAATCCACGGTCGTGTTGCTATGGCTGCAAAGTCTGCAGGGGTTGATCGTAGAGCCTTGAGCTTCTGGCGCGCTAAGTCGCCAGAGTTTGATTCCGCTGTCAAGGCGGCGATCAAAAAACATCTTGACGGGCTTGGGCGGTGAGGCCGCGCGAATACGCATTTGAGATGCTGCTGATCCCGACAGTAGAGGCGCGCAGGGAGTATTTGGCCCGCGAGGTGCCTGCGGCGTATCGGGATCTGGTTATGTCTCACGTGCGAGGCTGGTGGCCTAAGCGCCAGTTGATTCTGGCCGACACCGACGTTGCAAAGCTCAAGCGGGAGCGGGAGCGTATCAGGAGATACTGGACGGGGATAGCATGATTGATTTGAGAGATTACCAGCAGGAGTGCGTTGATAACGTCAGAACGGCTCTGGGTCGTAGTCGGCGCGTGCTGCTGCAGGCACCAACAGGGGCAGGAAAAACCCGAATGGCCGCGCACATGCAGGATAATGCACACGCCAAGGGCGTTCGGTCGTGGTTTATCTGCCATCGCCGGGAGTTGGTGGAGCAAACCGCGAAAACCTTCCGGGATTTTGATATGCCGTTTGGGTTTATCGCTGCAGGGTTTGCGCCAAACCCGTACCAGCCGATACAGATTTGCAGTATCGACACCCTGAAAAACCGGATCGGCAAGGTGCAGCCGCCTGGGCTGATCCTGTGGGATGAGGCCCATCATGTCGGCGCAGCGGGGTGGGCCAAGGTTCAAGGGCATTTTGATAGGGCCTATCACATCGGCCTCAGTGCTACGCCGCAAAGACTGGACGGAAAAGGTTTGGACGCGCACTTTGATGAGCTGGTGCCCGGCCCTCAAGTGGCCGAGCTGATCGAGCGCGGGTATCTGGCGCGTTACAAGTTGTATTCGGTTCCCGGCGCTGACCTGTCTGCCGTACACACCAAAATGGGGGATTTTGTAAAAGGTGAATCAGCGGCAGCGATGGACAAGCCCTCGATTGTCGGTGATATCGTCGCGCACTGGGTCAAATACGCTCAAGGGCGGAAAACAATCGGTTTTGCTGTGACCAGGCAGCACAGCGAGCATATGGCGGCGGCGTTTAATGCAGCTGGCATACCTGCCGCGCACCTTGACGGAGAGACCGAAAAAGGAGAGCGAAGGCGCACGCTTCAGGCGCTGGCAGCCGGTGAAATACAGGTGGTCTGGAACGTCGGCCTTTTCGGTGAGGGTTTTGACATTGCCGCCAATTCAGGGATGGATGTAACAATTGGCTGCGTGATTGATGCAGCCCCTACCCGCGCGCTCGGTGCATGGCTGCAGCGGTGTGGTCGTGCGCTCAGGCCTCAGACTGACTACGCCATCATACTGGATCACTCGGGCAATCTGGGCCGCCATGGACTGCCGTGCCAGCAGCGGGAGTGGACGCTGGAAGGCCGGGCAAGAACAGGCAGAAAAAGCGACGATGAAGCAGAGGTGCGCGTCAAACAGTGCGAAAAATGCTTTTTTGTCTATCCATCCGGTAACGTGTGCCCGGAATGTGGCCACGTTCACGAAGTACAGGGCAGGAAGCTGGAGGAAGTTGCCGGGGAGTTACAGGAGGTTGACACAGAGGCGTCACGCGCAGCCATCAGGCAGCAGATGGGTCAGGCCAGGACGCTGGATCAGCTCAAGGATCTGGAAAAACAGCAGGGCAAAAAGCCGGGGTGGGCCGAGCATGTACACAAAGCGCGCGAGGAAAAAGCCATGCTGCGCAGAACCCTCCACAATCTGGTGGTCGGTGCCAATCAGGCCGGGATGCCGATTAGCGTCAATATGCAAGAAATGAAGCCAAAAGAGCTGAAAGAGCGCATTGCTGATATTGAATCACGATTAACGCTGCTTGGGTTGCTTGAGCGTGCCCGTCAGGCAGGCGTGCCCGTTGAGCCAATCGAGATCATGGCGATGAAAACGCCAGAGCTGAAGCCGATGACCGACGAAATCAAAAAGAGGATAGAGCGATGCCTTTGACGTCGCATGAAATTTCTTTTGGAAAAATCAGAAATCGTATATCACACAACCGGCAACCATTTGTTCGTGTGCCACAGTTTCAGGTTTGTGAGTCTGGCAAGCCGGTATGCACGCCAGAGCAGGCCGTCTGGGTGAATGGCTTCTTGGCCGACCTGGTTGATTTTGACCCTGACGATTTTGACCTGTAACGATCTGGTAAAATAGACCGCCACTACGGCGGTTTTTTTATGGGTGCAACATGGCCAGAGCAGAAACGAATATTTCAAACCAAATACGGGCAGCCGCCAGTAAGCTGGGTCAGCGCCTGTTTCGCAATAGTCGCGGCATGTTTTGGACGATGGACAAGCAGCGCAAGACGCGAGCGGGGCTTGAAGCACCTGGTGCATCCGACCTGATCGGCTGGACTCAAATCGAGATAACCCCGGAAATGGTGGGTAAAACAGTGGCGGTATTCACGGCGGTTGAGGTCAAAACGGCAAGAGGACGGGTCAGTGATGATCAACAGCACTTTATTGATGTGGTTCAGGGGGCTGGTGGTATTGCGGGGGTGGCGAGATCGGGGGAGGATGCCGGGCAGATCAAAGATGATGCAGCCCGGCGACTTGGGTTACCTGCGCAATGAAACTGCGTATTGATAAGGTATCAGGTAAAAGCCTCTTGATTCTGCAGTCCAGACAATGCCTTTACTGCTTGCACATGCCATTCTGAATTTACGATGTTTTTTTATTGAATAGTAAACAGACAGTACAATCATTACAGGTAAAAATATCGCTGCAATAACAAATGCAATGTAATAATCAGCATATTCATCTTTAGGGTTGAGTAACTTTTCAAAAATCTCAACAGAAACTCGAATCATTTCAGATATTACAAAATACTGAATTGGCATTTGAGCAATAGCCGATACTCTTGGGTTTTTAGCGTAAAAATTCATTGGTTTGTTTCCTTGCCTTCATGGCCTGTCGGCTGCGCCGGGCGCTGTTCGACAATCTGACGGATAAGGTCTTTGTTTTTGCGCCAGAATTTAAGGGACATTTTCCCTCCCATCTTTAAAATGTCTTTATCATCAAATTCCCACCATTCGCTAATCGGATGGTTTTTACAGGCTATCTGAAGCCGGTCGGATGTGTATGTGATTGGATATCCTGTAAAAATCAATATTGTCATGATTTGCTGACTATTCCCCATACACCCCCAAAGTTTAGTATTGGACAGGTTGGCACCCTTAAGGATAGCCCCGTCCAAATTTGCATCCAGCAGATTGGAACCGGCCAAGTTAGCGCCAGATAAATTTGTATTATTTGTTTTCGCCTCAAAAAAATTGGAACTCACAAGGCTGGCACCGCCAAAGCTCGAAAAGTCAAGTTTTGTGCCGCAGAATTTTGCGCCGTCAAGTTTTGCTCCGTCGAACCTCAAGCCTGAAAGGTCAGCACCGTCAAAACTCAAGAAAGACAAATCATCACAACAAAAATCAATTAGACCGTAGTCTGAATTTTCCAAGATGTCGTTGAGTTGGCTTTGTGTGTATTTCATTGGTTTTCTCCGTTTTTTAGATATTCCACCCACTCGCAAAATGGTGGTGTTTGGATTTTTGGGCCGCTGGATTTCCGGTTTGCCAGCATGCCGTGCCTGATGGCCATGCCGGAAAACACGACTGACATCATCGGCTTGTCGCCATCGGAAAGAGCCTGCCACGCAGCAGGTTTTAGGCAGTAAGTGATGGTTGTTCCGCCCATCGTGTAATCAATGCAGCGGTGATCAGGGCGGGCAAGGAAGCCATCCGGGCAGTCCAATAACACTACATATTCAGCCCATCCCTCCACGTTGCCATCGTATGCAACAACAAGATCGTAAGGGTTGATTGATAACTGTCCGGGCTTCATGGGGCTCACACTCTCGCCTTGGTTAAAATCGTCCGTGCTTTTGCCGCTGTGCCGTGATGATAGGCATTGCACGTGTAGTAATTTCCGCTGCTGTTCCTGATCTGCATAACACCATCGGCTGGTGGTAATATGTTGTTTCTCATCATCTTCGTCAGATTGTACGTATTAACGCCAAATTCAGCAGCCAGATCCTTGATTGGCACACCGTCGTCAATGTCCTCATGATCTTCCTTAAGGTGCTCATGCAGGGGGATTTCAGACCATGTTGATCGCGTCCAAAACTGCATTGGATCAGTGCCGTCAAACGGTGGCAGGGTGCCGCGCTGCACTTTGTCGCTGATCTCGCTCTTGGATATGCCCCAGTATTCGGACGCGGCTGAAATTGTTGTGCAGGTCGGGCTGTACCTCAACGACCCTGAGTCCAGAAAGATGGAGTCCGTGAGGGATTTTGGCCAAGCGTTAAGCTGCCTATTTCCGCCGAAGCAGGATGGATTTTTGATTTTATGCTGGGCCTTCGGGAGCATCTTTGACACGCTGTATTTTGCAACGCCGTATCGCCGCATGATCGCGCGAGCGGTAAGCAACTCTTCGCCGCCATCAGTCACGGCGGCAGGGTCATAATCCTCAATAATCGGCTTGCGCTTGACGCTTTCAAAGCCAGCTACTTTTTTGATTTTTCCGCCAGAAGCCAAAAACTTGGCGACGTCTGATTTTATTTTCTGTTGCTCCAGCGTGTGTTTATCAGTCACAGTCAATCTCCTGTTTTTTGTAGTTTGGCCAAAGTCCAGAGCACACCATTTCTTTGTAGTGCTGTTGCTGCTGAATTTCGTGCTCATAGTCGCCATTACTGGCCCATGCCATGGCAGCCAAAACGGCTACCAAGGCAATAAAGACGTGAATGTAATTGTGGTTATTCACCGGCATGGCCTGTCGGCTGCGCCGGGCACTGTTCAATAATTTGGCGGATCAATTCCTTGTTTTTGCGCCAAAATTTCAGCGCTGTTTTTCCATCCATTTCCAAAATGTCTTTATCATCAAACCCCCACCAGTCATTGATCGGGTAGTTTTTACAACCGATTTGCAGCCGATCATGAGTGTATGTGACTAGATACTCACCGAACGTCAGGATTGTCATGACTTGCTTGCGATTGCCTACACAACCATAAAGATTGGCACCCATCAGGTTGGCAACCGTCAGGTTGGCACCCATCAGGTTGGCAACCGTCAGGTTGGCACGCGTCAGGTTGGCACGCGTCAGGTTGGCACGCGTCAGGTTGGCACCTTTAAAATCCAATCCAGAGAGATCGTCACCCGATAAGTCAATTTTTGCACCTTCAAGATTTTCCAAAATGTCGTTGAGCTGGCCTTGTGTGTATTTCATTTTGCTTGTCTCTGTTGTGTTGTTGATGTTTAAAATGTATAACATACAACAACAAAATAAAACCCCTTGAGGATAAAAAATGAACAATCGACGAAATCGGCTTATCAGGCTGATGAGTAAGCACCGGAAGACATGCGATGACGTTGGTGAATTACTGGGGCGTCACAGCGGGACGGTGAGGGTGTGGCGCTGCAAGTCCGGGCCGGACATACCAGAACACACACTGAAGCTGCTGGAGGCGTTGCTGAATGAAAAATAACAACAATAAATTTGACGTTGACGCGATCACAGCAGGAATCGACTTGGGCGAGCTGATCGGTGGCTATGTTGATCTCAAACCGAACGGCAGAGAGTTCGAGGTGTGCTGCCCATTCCATGAGGAGAAAACCCCGTCATTTCGCGTGGTGCCAGACAGGGGGTTTTACCACTGTTTTGGCTGCGACGCGCATGGTGACGCCATTGATTTTGTCATGGAGTACGCTGGTTGCACGTTTGTCGAGGCGTGCGAATCGCTGGGCGGAAAGCGGGAGTTGCCAGCCAGTGCCCAGTCAAAAAAACGAGCATCAGAGCGGGTCGATTATTACGCTGATTACCCATGGATTGAACCACCAGCAGACCAGCGAATTATTCCGGGTCAGCGGGTCGATCTGACGAACCCGAAACGCAAAAATGACGATGGCACTGTAAAGGTTTGGCGTAGAGCAGAGCCGTCAATGGTGCATCCGTACACTGACGCTGCAGGCCGGTTGGTTGGTTATGTCCTGCGTTTTGATATGCAGGACGGCAAGATCACCCCTCAAGTGTGCTGGACGCATGCGGGATGGACGATCAGAACAATCCCTGACCTGAGGCCAATTTACGGGCTATCTGAACTGGTGGCGAATCCGTCGGCGCAAGTGCTCGTGGTTGAGGGAGAAAAGGCGCGGGATGCAGCAGCCAAGGCGCTGGCTGATGATGGCCGTGTTGTTGCAGTGTCCTGGTGCGGCGGATCAAAAGGCACCAGTAAAACAGACTGGTCACCCCTGACGGGTCGAAATATTGTGCTATGGCCGGACAATGACGAGCCGGGCCGTCAGGTGATGGTGGGGTATGAGCGCAAGCCGGGCGATTTTGTTCCTGGTATCGCGCAGCTCTCACAGGCCAAGAGCATTAAATTGGTTGAGCCAGATCAAGATCTGCCGAAGGGTTGGGATGTTGCTGATTGTGACTGGTCTGGTAGTGCTGATTTGATCGGCTGGATTAAAGAGCGGATTAAGGTTGTTGATCTGCAACCTGAAGAAGAGCCGCCCATCGAGTCGTATAGCGATTATGAGCACCAGCCACCAGCGGATGTGCCGGAAGATGCCCCAGAGCGCGCTATGACAGGCGATGGCGGTCTGATCGTGTTTCCTGACGTCACAAGCAAAGGAAAGCCGAAAGCCACCATTCCCAACGTCGCGGCCCTGCTGCGTTATCACGACATCACCTGTCGTTACAATGTGGTCAGTAAAGAGATCGAGATCAACATTCCCGGTCGGTCGTTCTTGATCGACAACGCCCAAAACAACGCCATTATCGAGCTGGAGACGCGGGCAACGCAGGCAGACCTGCCAGCGACTTGTGTCCATGGGATCGTTAATTATCTGGCCAGTCAGAACTATTACAACCCGGTTTTGGGCTGGATAGATTCGCGGGGGTGGGACGGTACCGACCGGTTTCCTGATTTGCTGGCCACCCTAAATGCAAAAAACAACGAGCTTGCTGCTGTGCTGCTGAAGCGCTGGCTGATTTCAGCCGTCGCCGCCGTGGTGCAGCCAAACGGGCAGTTTTCGAGCAAGGGCGTGTTGGTGCTTCAGGGTGAGCAGGGCATTGGTAAGACGCCTTGGTTTCGGTCTCTGATGGGCACAAATCACGACTGGTTCCGCGAGGCAATCGTCCTGAATCCGTCAGACAAGGACTCTGTAAAGTTGGCCATCACGTGCTGGATTGGGGAGCTCGGGGAGCTGGACGCCACGTTTCGAAAGGCAGACATTGCAGCGCTGAAGGGGTTTATCACCAAGCCTTTGGATGAAATGCGATTGCCATACGGTAAGGCTGAATCAAAATTCCCGCGCCGGACGGTCTACGGCGGGTCGGTAAACCCCCGTCAGTACCTGCACGATGAAACCGGCAATGAACGATTTTGGACGATTGAGTGTGCGGGTCGTATCCAGTGGGATCACCAGATAAATATGCAGCAGCTATGGGCTCAGGTTGCCGCCTGGCTTCGGGCTGGAGAAAGCTGGAGGCTGACGCCGGAAGAAACGGCCATGCTGTCATCTACTAACGAAGACTTCGAAGCCGTTGATCCGATTCATGAAAAAATACTGGCCTGCTACGATGTCAATCAGTTGCGAACCGAGCAAATGACGGCAACTGACGTTTGTGAGTCCATCGGCATTGAAAACCCAAGCAAGACGCAAACCAGAGACGCAAGCGCAGCTCTGAAGAAGATTTTGGGAGAGGAACCGAAGAGGAAGGCCAGGGGTAGGGTGTTTATGATGCCTTTGAAAAAAATCAGCTCCTAAAAAGGAGCTGGAAAGTCACACAACCAAAGCAAACAACAACAATCAAACAGGAGTGCTGATCATAGCATTCCTTTCTCTGCAAGTACCAGGCAAATCCAAAACCCAATACACCCGCCAACAAAAGCAGTGCCGATCAGCATTTGTTTCTGATTATTACTCATAGTTCCCACCCATAAAAAAAACCGCCCGAAGGCGGCATTTTATCACGTTGATGTCATTGCCTGATTGATTCGGTTGTTCGGTTTTCGTAGCTGTCGGCCAGCGCAGCCACCAGCTTGACTCCACCAGCCAGTCCAATAACCGCAACTGCAACCATCAGCACACGGCCAAGACGCTTATCTTGCCTGGCTTTATGCTCTGCCATTGCGGCCATCTTTCCTGCGTTGTATGCAGACTCTGCAACGTTTTTTGCGTGTTCTTCCTGGTCTTCGTCAAAACTCTGAGTGATGCCGCTGCCGAAGCAATGCCACCAGCGTGGGAATCCAGATTTCAGCTTTGTCATGATCACCTCAGTAATTGCAGTAACAGTCAATGTCAAAGGGGTGGGAAATATCTTCGTTGTCGAGCAGAATTAGCGCTTTTTCAAAATCCTTCCGCATTTCTTGATGCTCTTTCCGTATTTGCTCAGCCGTGCATTCAAGGGTGAAAACCTGGCCCTGAACGTCGTTAAATTCTTCGCGTGTTGTATAAGCCAGATCGTTAACGATGTTTTCAAAAATTACCAGGTCATTACCCTGCAGGCTGTCCATCAAATGGCGCTTTGCCTCTTCAGGAGTCATGTTGCGGGCTTGTGATTCATTCATTGTTGTCACCGTTGAAACGTGCGCCAGCGTCGTACATTGCAGCAGCCAGCGCTTCAAGCCTGCAGCCTTCCGGCACAGCGCTCATGACGGTTGTGGATTTTTCGATAAACAACTCTCGCTCGGTGTGGAGTGGGCGGAATTTTAAACCCGACCCAAACACATTAAATGCGAGTTGTATGTCATTGTTGGGGTTAGGGCTTGTCAGTACGGCGCACTGGTCTGACACAAACACAACCAGGCACTGTTGCCATAGGGTTCTGTGATCCTTCAGGTTGTCATGCGTGTACTCGCACACAGCCCCGACCGGCGGCATGCCCGTGCCGTCCCACGAACTGTCAGGTTTTTCTTGACGGTTACGGCCCTCTCTCCAATCGGCGTTGCTGATTTTGTCGTCCGACGATTGTCGATTGAGCGTAAGTAGCTCCCCCGTCATCACTGAGTCTGGAAACGACCAATACCAACCAGCAGGGGGTTCAGTGATGATGTCATCCCCGGCCAGTGGCCATGAATTTATATTTTCAACCAGCCACGCCAGGGCATTGAGCCTGGTGGTATCGGCGGGTGCTTCGCCCCAGTTGGATTTGGCGGCCTTGCTTTCAAGCCATACCGATTTATCGACAACAAAATTGTAACCCTGAGTTTCTTCAGTAGGGCCGACCAATACCACACTACCATCAAGCTTTACCCAGCACATGCCTTCAGGCACTGGCGGCAGGTTGTGCAGATTTTCCGGCCACTCATCAATCGTGGCGGCGTGATCGATCATTTCTTTTTTTGTCAGCATGGTTATCTCCTGTTTGTTGAATGTTTATTTTATCCCAAAATCTGGAAATTGCGCAACAGGTTAGGGTGTTTTTTGATCAAAATCACTGGCTATTCATTGTTAGAATAAAAAGAAATAAAAAAGAAAGTTATTAGCGCAAAAGCAAAGATTGCTAGCAACCACTAACTTTTATGCTAGCGACCACTAACATTAAATTGGTTAAATATTGATCAGCCTATGGGTTGTGGCCTGCACCTGTGGTCATGGTTGGTCATGGCTGGTCAATGTGCTGGTCAATCGAAAAAACCCTTACAAAACAAGGCATTGACTGACACACTGACTACTATTGACAATAAATATATATAAAAATATATATATTATTAAATAGGGGGTAATAGAGGGCTATATAGGAGTTATGGTCATTTTGGTCAACTTGGTCAATATCAGCGTGTAACTTGTTGTTTTTAAAGGGATTTTTCAGACATTGACCATTGACCAACTTGGTCAACACGGGTGATTCTTGGTTTTCTGGTCGATGGGTTGCAGGCCAATGCGCTGCCGGGTAGTATCGGCAAATCACTGAGGGGCTGGCATGTTTGGTATCAACGACAGAGACATTCGACGACTGGAGCGCACATTGGGGGAGATGTCCGCCAGAGCCATACCGTACGCCACTCGAAACACCCTGAATCAGGCCGCGTTTGCTGTGCGGGCCGAGTATCAAAAAAACATCAGGGACGACCTGGTCAGCCGCAATAAATTCACAGAGCGATCTGTCAGAGTTGAGCGCGCTCAAGGAACGAATATCACGACCCAGAAGTCTACGGTTGGCAGCATCGCGGATTACATGGATGAGCAGGAGTTTGGTGACACAAAAACGGCAAACGGTGCATTCGGCGTGCCGCTGGCAACATCCTACTCTGCAGGCCAAACCGGGCAACGCACTCGCCTACCTCGCAAGCCAAACAAGATGCAAAATATCAATTTGCGTGGCCGTGGTGGTCGTTCTCGCTCTCGCAAGCAGCAGAATTTTCTTGCTGTGCGTATGGCTGCGCAGTCTGGCAGTAAGTACGTGTTTCTGGATTTGGATCGTGGAGCGGGGATTTTCAAGGTCGTTGGTGGCAAGCGACGTCCGAAGGTCAGGATGATTCACGATCTTTCTCGACGCTCGGTTGTGATTCCGGCAAACCCACTGCTAAGGCGCTCTACGGACACTGTAGCGCCGCGAGTGCAAGACCTGTACCGGGAGTCTCTGGAGTTTCAAATTAACCGCATGAGCCGATAGGGTGGACGAGAAAGGTACTGTAGAGGCATGCCACCCGGCAAAAAATGTTGATTCAGCCGCGCGGCTCTCTCACAAATTTTTAACCTCGACGCAACCTTAACCCTACCTGCCTTGTGCTGTGCTAACATGCGCAAATGGTTAAAAAACTCGTCTCAAAAACTCAGTTTGCCGAAATGGCTGGCGTTAGCGCTGCAGCGGTGACCAAGGCCAGCAAATCCGGGCTTTCAGCGGCTATGGAGGGTAAGCGCGTAGACGCTGCCCACCCTGACGCTGTCGCATATATCGAGAATCAGGAGCGAAAGCGGTTGCTGCCTGCTGCACCTGGTCTTGATCCGCTGTATGAACAGGCAATTGAGCTGTGCCGGGAAACTGGCAACTGGGGTCAGAACCATCTCATACGGTCGCTGGACATCGGCAGGCTGAGAGCCAAGCGGATACGCACGCAAATGGAAGCAGCAGGATTGGTGCCAGACCCGACAAAAGCACCGCCAAAGCCAAAGCCAGCGCCAAAAAAACCGCACGTGCGCGGCACTGAAGCTGCCAGAGAAACCAAAAAACGCCAGCTATCCCCAGCCCCAACACATGCCGCACCACCACCCACTCCAATTGACCCACCGGCACTGGTAGAAACCACCGTCCCGCCCGGCCTGCAGCAGTGTGAGATCCCGGGAAATATCGCCAAATACGCAGACATGAAGTTGAGAGACATCATCTATCAATTTGGCACTGACGTTGCCTTGGTGGACTACCTGAAGGCGGTCAAATCCATTGAAGACATCACGGAAAAACGACTGAAAAACGCAGAGCGAACTGGCGAGCTGATCAGCCGCCACATCGTCTCTGAAGGCCTGATAGCGACACTCGACGGCACGTTTACGAAGATGCTGACAGATGGCGCGAAAACCATATCAGTGCGAGCCAGCTCAATGGCAGCGACTGGGGCAACACCTATAGAGATTGAGGAAATGGTATCCAAACAGCTCGGGACGTTTATTAGACCGGCGAAAGCAAAAATGAAACGGGTGTTAGAAAATGCTTAATCTTGATAGCCTTGGTGCTGACTGGCTGGCTGAACAGATCGACGGACTGACGGACGAAATCACCCACATGCTGCCGTCCGTGTTTAACGAGCAGACCCGCTACTTGCCGGACTCTGTAACGCCAATGCCCGGGTACATGTCGTTTGATATTAATCCGTACATGCGGGAGATCGTTGACGCCTGCGACCCGCGCTCTCCAGTCCGTGAGGTCAATCTGAAAAAGGGCGTGCAGATTACGTACTCAACCATGCTTGAGTCCGTCTTGCTGTACTACATGGCCCACATCAAGACGCGCCCAACCATGTTGGTCAGTGCCGATAAGGAACTGGTCAAAGGGCGCATTGAAAACTACATCATTCCGATGCTGAACCAGTCTGGGCTGGCTGACATTATCGTTTCGAGCGATGAGGGTAACAGCCGCAAAACCGGCAAGACTGCCAATCACCTGCAGTGGTCTGGTGGCGGGTACATGGTGCCTGGTGGTGCCAATAATGCCGATAAGATGCGAATGTGGTCGATCATGCTGATGCTCAAGGATGAGATTGATGCCTGGCCTGACAAGGTCGGTCGTGACGGTGACCCGGACGCGCTGACAGACGGTCGTTGCTCGGCATTTTGGGAGACCCGGAAAATCTACAGAGGGGGCACACCTCTACTATTGGGGTCATCAAAAATCCAATACCAATACCTGCGCGGTGACCAGCGAAAATACATGGTCCATTGCAAATCATGCGGGTATCAGCAGGAATTGCGCTGGGAGACCATCGACAAAAACACCGGTGTAGTTGGTGGCATACGCTGGGATATGGAAGACGACAGTCTGATACTCGAATCAGTCAGATACTGCTGCAAAAATTGCGGGCACGCGCATATGGAACATGACAAGACATGGCTGTTCGATCCTGCCAATGGTGCCGAGTGGGTTCCGACAGCTCGGGCGGTTGAGCCGGGCATTCGGTCGTATCATCTGCCAGCGCTTTACAGTCCCGTTGGGTTTCAGCCTTGGTACAAGTGCGTGTCCGATTACCTTAAAGCGTATGACATCAAAGAGCGAAAAGTAACTGACATCGGACGTTACCAAGTGTTTTACAACAACATTCTTGGTGAGCCGTTTGAGGTGCTGGGCCAGAAAATCCAGTTTGCTGCAGTGTCTGGACATCGCCGGGCCTGCTACTCCCTCGGTGAAATCCCCAACACCTACGCCATGGAGTTCAGCGGCTCCCGCATACTGATGCTGACCTGTCAGGTCGATGTTCACAAAGATTTTCTGGCTGTGGCCGTGGTGGGATGGTGCCGTGATGCTGTCAATTATCTGATTGATTATTGGTGGTTCAAGCCAGGCAAGGATGAGCCGGATTGTACCCAGCTTGATTCGCCTGTCTGGCAGCGGCTGCGCGAAGTGATCGAGGAAAAAACCTACACGTCAGATGATGGTTGCGAGTATCGCGTTGTGCTGACTCTGATTGATGCTGCTTATGAAAACGATACCGTCAACTCGTTTTGCAGCGATTATGACGCTGGTGTTTTTCCGATTCTTGGCCGTGACAAGCCCGGCAAAAATCAGGCTCTCAAAGAATTCGCTGAATACAAAACCAAAATCGGAACCGTTGGCTATCTGGTAACCGTTGATCATTACAAGGACCGTATGGCCCCGGTGCTGCGAAGGGAGTGGGTTCAGGAATCGGGTCAGCAGCGGCGTTATCATTTTAATGCGCCGCTGAATACTCGCGACTCAAGCCTAAAGGAACTGACGGTTGAAACCCGTCGCAAAAAAACCGATCAGCGCGGCAACGTGACGTACTACTGGTATCGTCCGGGCAACGCCAGAAACGAGCTGTGGGACTTGCTGGGCTACGGGCACGCAGCTGTTGAGATGATCGCGTGGTCTACATGCGTCGGCCAGTTTGCGTTAGAATCAGTTGACTGGAGCCGGTTTTGGGATTATCTGGAGCAGGAGCAAATTTACTACACATCGGGGGCCGTGACGAATGGCTGATACATTTTGGCAGGACAGGCTGGTAGCGACTGAAGCGCTGATTGCTGCGTATGAGGATGCGGTCACGGCGCTGGTGGCTGGTCAGATCCAGTCCTATGAGCTGGACACTGGTCAGGGTAAGCAGAAAGTAACCAAGCTGGACGTTGCAAAATTACAGGATCAAATCGACAGTCTGTATAACCGTCGCGCCACCCTGTATGCGCGAGTCAATGGCGGCGGTGTGGTGCAGGGGAGACCAGCCTGGTGAATACATTTGATCTTGACCAGAAGCAGCGCGAGTGGGATGCCAGTCGTTCGGGTGGCACCTACATTGACGCCGATAACCCCCCGGTGTCTGCTGGCCAGACCACCAGCTCGCCGTACCGGCAGACCATCTGGGATGGTGACAAATTTTCCGGCGGCTTTGGTGTCACCCAGCTTCTGACGGCTGATTACTGGACGCTGCGCCAGCGTTCGTCTCAATTGTTTTCCGAAAATCTTTATGCCCTTGGCTTGATTCGCCGTCTGATTACTAACGAAATCAATACCGGACTGACACCAGAGGCCATGCCGTCTGCCGATTTGCTGGGTATCAGTAGCGAATCACTCAACGACTGGACGGATACAGTAGAGGCCCAACTGAAGGTCTGGGCCGATAATCCGCAGGTGTGTGATCATTTCAAGATCTGTAATTTTGCAGAGATTCAGCGCAGTGCCAGAATGGAGGCCTTGATTTCTGGTGATGTGCTGGTGGTGTTACGTCAGAGTCAACAGACCAGCATGCCAACGGTCGAGCTTGTCAGTGGTAACCGAGTGCGAACACCTCTGGCACTGTCAGCTGCTGCCAGCCTGCGCAAGGGCCACACAATCAAGCACGGCGTTGAGCTGGACACCATGGGTCGCGTTGTTGCGCACTGGGTCACCCAGGCTGGTGGCAAACATAAGCGCATCCCTGCCGTCGGTGAAAAAACCGGTCGGCGTATTTCGTGGCTTGTGTATGGCACTGAGTTGCGTCTTGATGAGGTTCGCGGCAAGCCGTTGCTGTCAATCGTCCTGCAATCGCTCCGAGAAATTGACCGATACCGGGACAGCACACAGCGCAAGGCGGTTATCAATTCGATCATCGCCGGCTTTGTAAAAAAAGGCAGTGACAAGCCCAGCTCTTTACCAATCACCGGGGGTGCCGTCCGCAAAGACACCAAGACCGTGACTGATGGCGGCACTGATAAAACGCGTGAGTTCGGGATCACCCACCACCACCCGGGTATGTACATCGAAGAGCTTCAAGAGGGTGAGGAAATCGTCCAGCTTGGAGGCAATGGCACTGATGTAGCGTTCGGTACTTTTGAAGAGGCGATCATCCAAGCGGTCGCATGGGCCAATCAGATTCCACCAGAGATTTTGCGATTGGCGTTTTCCAGCAACTACTCCGCAAGTCAGGCGGCCCTGAATGAGTTCAATATTTACCTTGGTATGGTCTGGGCAAAGTTCGGCGCTGATTTTTGCCAGCCGATTTACAACGACTGGCTGATCAGTTCGGCGCTCGCTCGCAAAATAGAGGCTGATGGTCTGCTTGAGGCGTGGAGAAACCCGTCCAAATACCTGACGTATGGCGCGTGGGTAGCGGCTGAGTGGTTGGGCACTGTCAAAATAAGCTCAGACCCACTGAAGCAAATCAGGGCGGCCACCGCCAGAGTAGAGCAGGGTTTTTCCAATCGTGCGCGTGAATCCCGTATGATGACTGGCACCAAATACACCCAAAACATCAAGCGCCTGAAGCGTGAAAACGAGATGCTTATGGAGGCTCAGGAGCCGGTCAGGTCGGCGGAGAGTGGCGAAAACCAACCGGCCGCGCTGGCCGGTAACGTGGCTGCTGCAGTGGCCGATGAATTGGAGATGAGAAACGATGATTAGCAAGCAGAACCTGCACGCGCAGGTCCCTACATCATTGGGCCAGTATCTGACCCTGAAGGGGTTAGAGTACGAATTTACCTGGCAGTTGGCCAGCGTTGCGGCTGGTGCGAAAACGTATCTGCGGGCGCAGACCTCCGCTGACAAATACACAATCCTGAACTTTCGTGAATTGAAAATGAATCAGGAGCTTGGTTTTTACCGTGGCTTCACCGTCTTTACTGGTGGTGCTCCGATTGATGAAATACCGATATTCAACCTGCGGGCTGATACCGGCGTCCAGTCTGGCGCAACGATTGAAACGTTTTCAGCACCCACGACCATCGATCAGACATCAAAAACCATTGACTACCCGTTGTTCGGCACACCAGGTCAGGGCAACAACCCAGCGTCAGGCGATGTTGCATCAGACGACGCCGCGCGAATCATCCCACCTGGTACCACGTTTATCCTGGAGTTTGAAAACCTGTCTGCCGATCCCTGCCGGTTTTATGCAAACCTGAAATGGTATGAGGTTTCGCCGGGATTTATTCCTGTCAGCGAATCAGTCTGATGGTTTTGATGTCGAATCATTGAGAGCAATAACGCTAACGCTGTACAATGGTTCAAAATATGAGCAGTGACGAAAGTATGACTCAAGAAATCCGGGATAGACTGGCATCGCTGGAGACCAGCCACGAGGAGCGGCACCGGCATCTGGATCAGACGCTGACCCGGATTGCCAATTCCCTTGAGCGGGTCGCAGAAAACCAGAATCGAATGTCCCATCTTGGTAGTAAAGTTGATCACCTGCAGTCAGCGCTTGATCATTTGTCAGCTTCTTTGTCTGATGAGCGCAGCCGCATAGACCGACTTGAGATACGTCAGGCGGTGCTGTGGAAGGTTTTTGGCGCACTTGGAACAATCATGGCTGCTGCTATAATCTCACTAATCGTTAAACAATGGGGCGCTGAAAATGCTGCTAATCGACAATCAAACGCTCCTCAGTATGGAGCGCATGAGATCCGCTGGACAGATCCCAACGCCGGATCAGCAGCAGGAATACGAGTCTCGTTACTACTCGACAGAAACCGGGACAGAATCGCGCATCATGACCGTAGTGGGCGATGTGGCACAGATCAATGTTGCGGGTCTACTGTCTCCAAAACCTGATTTTTGGTCCTGGTGGTTGGGCTACAGCAACACTACGTACCCGGACATTGAGCAGGCGTTGTCTATGGCTGACGCTGACCGGTCGGTGAAAACCATCGACATGCACATTGATAGTCCGGGTGGGTACACCGCTGGCCTGTTTGATGCTATCGCCGCCATGCAGTCCACTAGCAAGCCAATTCGGGCAATTGTAGGCAATCTGGCAGCGTCTGCTGCATACGGCCTGGCCAGTCAGGCTGGTGAGATCATTGCCACCAGCCCTGCTGCGCAGTTTGGCTCTGTTGGTGTTGTTGTCGATTACTATACTGACGAGCACGTTGTCAGCATCACTAGCTCTGAGGCCCCAAAGAAGCGGCCTGACGTGACTACGGACGAGGGTGTGCAAATGGTGCGCGATGAGCTTGACGCGCTGCACGACTTGTTTGCTGAGTCCATCGCCACTGGGCGCGGAACGACCGTTGCAAAAGTCAATGAAAATTTCGGCAACGGCGGTATACTGTTGGCAGCAGAAGCTGAACGCCGTGGCATGATCGACCGGCTTGAAAGCAACCTGAACGAATCACAATCACAAACCGCTGCCGTTGCTGCAAGCGGCAAACCGGAGAGAGCTAATATGGATCTCGAAACACTGAAAGCCGAACACCCCGGCGTCTATGCGGCGGCGGTGAAAGACGGCGTTGATCAAGAACGCGACCGTGTCGGTGCTCACATCGAAATGGGCACCCAGTCAGGCGCTATGGATGTTGCTGTCAAGGCCATCACCGACGGCGAGGGCATGACCCAGACTCTGGCGGCTAAGTACATGACTGCCGGAATGAATAAAGCCGACATTACCAGTCGTCAGGATGACAATCCGGATGACAACACTCCGTCAGCGTCAGAAAATCAAGATGAAGATGAAGCAGTTGCTGCTGTCTGGGATATTGCCAATAAGGCGATGGGTGTTACTGTACCAAAAGCTGGGGGTGCTTCATGAGCATGACTGTTACCAACATCAACACAGCCTCTGTTGAGCTGTGCGACCCGGAGTACCGCGACAACCTGTTGACGTTTGCTGGCGCTGGCACTGTTGCCGCTGGTACTATTTTGGCGCGCGATTCCGTGTCTCTCAAGCTGATTCCGTTTGTCAAGGGCGGGAGCACAAACGAAAACGGCATTCCGAAGGCCATCGTGACTTACAATGTCACTGCAGCCGGTGCCGGTGACGTGTCTATTCGTGCGGCAATTGCGGGTAAATTCCGCAAAGAGCAACTGATTATCAACGCTGATGGCGACGATTCAAATATTGATGGTGCGGTGCTGGATCAGCTTCGTGATTACGGTCTGGTTTCTGTCGATGTGACAGAGCTGGGCGTCCTGGACAACCAATAAGGGGGCAATATGTCTGATAAAAGCACTACCCACATGCTGCGCGCGTATGAGCAGGTTGCCGCGCCAACTATGTTCCTGTCTGGTTTTTTCCAGACCCCGGCCAACAACTTTTACACGTCTGAATCCGTCGAGATTGACATTGTTCGCGGCGATGAAGATGTTGCAGTTGCCATTCAAAGCATCGGTACTGGCTATCGTTACAATCAGGAAGACCAGTTCACGAACAAGAAATTCAAGCCGCCGGTTTACGACGAAGCGTTCCCGATCGACTCATTTGAGCTGCTCAAGCGCATGCCAGGGCAGAATCCGTTTCAGCAGCCAGATTTTCGAGCTGACGTGATCACCAAGGTGATGCGTCGCATGATGAAGCTGGAAGCCAAGATCCGCCGCGCCATTGAACTGCAGGCGTCTCAGGTGCTGCAGACCGGTCTGGCAACGCTGAATGATTCTGATGGCAACGCTGTTTATTCCATCGACTACAAGCCCAAAGCAACGCATTTCCCGACCTCTGCAGTTGCATGGGATGCCGCAGGCGCTACGCCTCTGGCTGACCTGGAATCGCTGGCTAAGGTCATTCGCTCTGACGGTCTGACGAATCCTGATACTCTGGTTATGTCAGATAGCAACTTTGAATTACTGCTGAAAAACGAAGACGTTCAAAAGCGTTTTGACACTGTAAACTACACACCAGGCAGCTTGCTGGCATCTGAGTTGCGCGGCAGCGGTGGTACGTTCCAAGGCGCTATCAAAATCGGATCTTACCGTTTTGAGCTGTGGACGTACAATGCGCGCTATAAAGACCCTCAAACCGGTGTATCTACTGCGTATGTGACCGAAACCAGCGTGATGATGCTGTCTTCTGGCGCTCGTTTGGACGGCACGTTTGGTGCTATCCCTAACATTGGGCAGGCCATGGGTATGCAGTCGCTGGTGCCAGAGCTTGCACCGCGCCTGTCGTCTGAGGCTATGGGGATGGATTTCAGCACAAACGTCTGGATGACTAACGATGGTCGCTCGTTGATGGGGTCAGTGGGTACTCGCCCGCTGATGATCCCGACAGCTATCGACTCGTTCGGCTGCCTTAATACCGGCATTTGATTTTATGGCCAAGGATGGCTTCTTATAGCGCCGGTAGCTTAGAGGTAAAGCAGCCGACTCATAATCGGGGGATCGTAGGTTCAAATCCTGCTCGGCGCACCATTTTATGCCCCCATAGCTCAACTGGATAGAGCATCGGACTTCTATTCCGATTGTTGCGGGTTCGAGTCCTGCTGGGGGTGCCACTTTTATCATAGGTGATACATGACTCAAGCAAAAAATGCGGGTGAAAATGCATCCGATCAGCTGGAAAAAAAAGCCACGACCGCGAAAAAAGCGGATGAATCGCCGGTATATGTCGTTGCTGATGGAAAATCCATCGTCTGCCAAAAAGGCGTGATTGGCCCTGGTCAAGAGATGAAAACTGACTGGCTGCATGGTGGAAAGGCTACGGCTGACGCTTTGGTTAATCGCGGCTTATTGGTTAAAGACTGATGGGCCTGCGCCAACTAGCTGAATCCGATCTTGGTGTTATCCTTGAGGATGCCAACACCGGGTTCGGCTGGCCCATCACTGTTACAAGCCCAGACGGTGTATCTGCCGGTTTGGTGGGTTCGTCTGGTGATATCTCTCAAGTTATTGATCCTGACACTGGACTGATTGTGTCGGGCCGTCTGTCACACGTTTCTCTCCGTATTTCCTCCCTGATCGCTGCTGGCCTGTCTGTTCCTTCAGGCATTGCTGACGCCTCTCTCGCTCCATGGCTGGTGGCGTTTGATGACATCAATGGTCAGCCGTACACGTTCAAGGTTGTCGAATCAAATCCAGATCGTACGCTCGGCTTTGTTAATTGCCTGTTGGAGTTATACCAGTGATTCAGGGTCTGATTGACAAGCAAGACAATTTCGAGATTATCCGGGATCAGGTCGCGGCCATTCTCAAGTTGGAGTCCACCAGTCAGCAGGCACTGGCAATCGCTGCGGGTAAAGATCAGGCACTGTGGAAATTGCGCGTATATCGTGAGCGTGCAAATCCATGGGAGTCAGTACGGGATCAGCAGGACGATCTAAGCCCGATCATCAATGTATGGTTTGATAACGCCAGCTTTGACGATGGTAGTAGCAACATTAGCGAGCGGCAAAAATCCGAGACCGTGATCAATATCGATTGTGTCGGTTTTGCCGTGTCGTCGCCAGACGGGCAGGGTGGCCACCAACCTGGTGACCGAGAAGCTGCCTTTGCTGTTCAGCGTGCGATACGGTTGGTGCGCAATATATTGATGGCGTCCGAATACACCTATCTGGGGTTGCGAGGGCTGGTCTGGAAGCGATGGCCTCAGTCAATAACGACATTTCAGCCGCAACAGGACGGACGTAGCACGGTTCGGGCAGTCGGTGCCCGCATTTCTTTGCGTGTTGATCACAATGAGTTTTCACCGCAGTATCAGGGGCAGGAGCTGGAGCTGTTGACAGCTCAGGTGACAGAGACCAATTCCGGCGAGATTGTTATACTCGCTGAGTACGATTACACATAAAGGGGGTGGCCAGTGGCTATCAGTACAGCAGTTGATGCATCGGCAGTTGCTCGCGTCGTCGGCATCAAAACCACATTTAAAAATTTGCGTCAGGGATCTATTGTCTATCTGCCCCAACGCATCGCAGTAGTCGGCCAGGGCAATACGGAAACGGTCTATGACACGACAAAACGTCAGGTAACGTCCGCCGCTGAAGCTGCTGGAATTTATGGCTATGGCTCGCCTATCCATCTGGCAACTCAGCAGCTCCTGCCGTCCAATGGTGATGGTGTTGGCACTGTGCCGGTTACCATCTACCCGCTCGATGACGACGGTTCAGGCGTTGCGGCAACAGGTGACGTTACTGTGACGGGTACAGCCACCGAAGCCGGTGTTTTTTACGTCAAGGTAAACAACATCCGTTCTGGTGCCATTGTCGTCGCGTCAGGGGATGCCGGAACTGATCTGGAAGACGCGGTAACTGATGCTATTAACTCGGTGCTTGAAATGCCGGTTACAGCCGTGGCTGATGGCACTGGCAACAAGTCCGATTTGACAAGCAAATGGAAGGGCGAAAGCGCGAATGACATTTACATTGAGCTTGAAGGCTCTGTTGCTGGCCTGACGCTGGCGGCCACTCAAATGAGCGGCGGACTGGTAAACCCGAGTGTCCAGCTAGCTCTGGATCAGGTCGGGAATGTCTGGGAATCTCTGGTGCTCAACTGTCTGGATATTGACGACACCACGAATCTGGATCGTTACCAGACGTTTGGTGAGGGCCGCTGGGGTGCGTTGGTGCGCAAGCCTTTGGTTGCGTTTACTGGCGTGAATTACATCACGGTGACCAATGCAACGGCGATTTCTGACACTCGAAAAACCGACCGGGTTAACTCTCAGTTGGTTGCACCAGGCAGCAACGACCTGCCTTGTGTTATCGCCGCTCGACAACTTGCACGAATCGCTGTGCTGGCCAATAACAACCCGCCGGTCGATTATGGCAGTCAGCCAGCCGATGGCCTGATCCCGGGCACTGATGCCCAGCAGTGGACGTATGCAGACCGTGACAGTGCAGTCAAAAAAGGCTCCAGCACCATTGAGGTAAAGGACGGCGTTGTTAATCTGTCGGACATCGTGACGATGTACCACCCGACCGGCGACCCGACCCCCGCTTATCGTTATGTCGTTGATGTCGTCAAGGTGCAGCAGATCATCTTTAATCTGGATCTGATTTTTGCAACACCAGAATGGGATGGGGCACCATTGATCCCGGACGATCAGCCAACTGTCAATCGGTCGGCCAAAAAACCAAAAACGGCGGTTACAGCAGTTAATGCCATGCTGGACAGTTTAGGGCTTGAAGCGATCATTGCTGCCCCTGAAGCCTGGAAAAACAACACGGTTGCTGGTATCAATAGCAGTAATCCGAAGCGCCTGGATTTGCTGGCTCAAGGGCCGATTTCAGGCAATGCAAACATCATCAGTACTGACCTGAACTTTGGGTTCTATTTCGGCACACAGCCGGTTGTGGCATAAGGGGGATTTATGGCAGCAGTAGGCGGAAGCATTGAAAGTGTCATTCTCGATGGTCGTGAGTTTGCGGTTGCAGCAGACGCTGAAGCCCAGCGAAAACTTGGCGGTTTTGAGAATGAGGTCATGACGAATGGCAATGGAACTGCTCGGATTGTAAAAACCCGAGTACCTCTAGCCATCAACGGCCTGACTCTTGAGGTGGATGATGACCGTGGTGATCATGAGTTTTTGCAGTCGATTTCTGACAGTAACTCGTTTTTTCCGATGTCCATCACGTATGCGTCAGGCCTGACGTATCAGGGGTCTGCAACGATCACCGGAGAGCTTCAGGTGTCCAGCCAGTCGGCCGCAGCGGCGGTTAATCTGTCGGGGCCTGGAGTTCTTACCAAGCAATAAAAAAGGCCCCTAGGGGCCTTTTCTTTATCCTTCTGTATTGAGCTTTGAGATTGCCTCTGTCAGCTCTTTTGAGAGTCTTTCAGCAATATCAGGCAGTTGCCGGACTTCGTTGGCTGTCGGTGTATCGTTTCCAGTCAAAGCCAGACTGATTCTGGCAATGATGTCGTCGCGGGCGTCAATCTCACTTTCAAGATCCTTTGCAAATTGCTCAAGCTGGTTGCTTAATTGCTGTGGTTTTTTCATTGTGCCTATTCTCCTGTGGTTGGCTTGTTCATAATATCCACCTAACCGGAAAAATCAAACACTTTAGATAAAATAAATTGCACAGTGTAAAATTGGCTTTGGGCATATGCTGCGCGGTAAGCCCTGACCCCTGCCCGGTTCGCCGGGGCGCAGCACTCAAAGAGGGCAGTGACATGATCGAAAAAATCGGGGCCGATGTGGCCGAACAGGAATTTCAGCGCTTTGCGGACGCTATGGATTTGGACATCAGTCCAGAGCCCATGGATGACGAAGACCGCGCAGGATTTGAAAAGCAGAAGCGTCGTATCATTCGCGCGATGGTGGCCGGTGCTCTGGTGATCGACGAAGACGGCCAACCGGTATTTACGCCGCAAGCAAGTGATAGCGCTCCAGTCACATTTCATGAGCCGGACGGTGCGGCTCTGATGTCGATGGACAAGCGCAAAAAAGGCGAAGACATGGGTAAAATGATGGCTATTATGGGGGCTATCACAAAGACCAACGCCAAGACATTTTCAGCGATGAAGCAACGTGATCTGAATGTCTGTATTGCGATCACCACCCTTTTTTTGGGGTAGTAAGCACCCTTGTGGTTCGCTACGGCACCGACGCCAAACGGGATCGTGGCGGCCACACCCTACCAGCGGTATACTCTGAAATGCTGCGGCAGATCGCTCGTGATTACTCGGGCCTTCCTGATCCGCGCACCCTCACCATGTCTGAGATTCGTTTTTTTTATGACGGTATCCGGGCCGAACTCAAGCACCATACGAGGCCGAAATAATGGCAGGTCGATTTTCAGTTGAGGCGGTTTTTTCCGCAATTGACCGCATTAGCGCACCGGTAAGTCGCATGCAGCAGCGTATCGGGCGGTTTACTCGTGCCGCTGAATCAAACCTCAGGTCTCTCAATGATCAGGCTGATGCGCTGGCTGGCGGCATAGCTTCCGTCGGTATGGCTGTTGGTGGTCTGGCAGCGGCTGGTGCTGGTCTGGTGGCCATCACGTCGGAAATCACCGAGGCTGATGTTGCTGCTCAACATCTTGCGGCATCTGTTAATCAGGATGTCGGAGAGGTCGAGGCGTTTGCCAAGGCCATTGCAAGTGCCGGTTTTGAGTTTGATAACGTGATCGACTTGGCTGAAGAAATGAATAACAAGCTTGGCGAGTCAAAAGGGATCGAAGAATTGACCCCGGTCACGGAATCGCTCGGCATTCTTGGGCTTGAGTTTGAGAAGCTGCGCAAGCTGTCGCCGCAGGATCAATTAAAGGCCATTACAGACGCCGCCCTCCAGCTTGAAGATGCCCAGGCCGCCGCCGCCGCCGCTGACATCCTAATGGGTGGCGAGGCCAATAAAATCATCGGTGTGCTGCGGCAAAAAGGCACCTCTATTGATGAGATCACCAAAAAATACAAAGAGTTGTCGTTCAGGACGGACGAAAGCCGGGCCGGTTCCGTGGCGTTTCAGGAGCAAATCAAAGCCGTGACTGGAGCGGTATCCAGCATCACCAGCGAAATAGCTGGCCTGGCTGGAGGCGCAATGGCTCCGATGATTGAGCAGCTCACCGACTGGCTCAGAGCCAACAAGGAATTGGTAAGCTCAAAAATATCAGATTTTGTCCAGCGTTTTGCTGATGGTGTGCGATGGCTGATTGATAATTTCAGTGAGATTGTTGACTGGATCGGAAAAATCGGAACAGGACTGGCGGTGTTTATCGCATTTACTGCCGTCCTGAAAACACTGGTGCTGGTCATGACAGCAGTCAATCTTGTTATGGCGGCCAACCCGATCACAATTATTATTTTGGCTTTGATTGCTCTAGGGGCTGCAATAGCTGCCGTGATCTACTGGTGGGACGACATTAAGGCTGCAATGCTGGATTTTGCGGACGCTATCAAGACCAGTGTGCTTAAAGCGTTTCTGTGGCTGCAGGAAGCGTTTGACGGCCTTCCGGGGCCTGCCAAGGCGGCAATTGATTTGATGCTAACCCCGCTAATGCTGCTGATTGATGCTGCAGGGTATCTGATGGATAACTGGGAGCCTATCAGTCAGTTTTTTGACGACTTGTGGAGTGGCATCGTCGATACGTTTGATGCTGCGATGTCCCGAATTATGGGGATAGTCGATAAAATCAGAGGGCTTGCTTCGTCTGTGTCTGATACCGTTTCCGGCATTACCGATGGTGTCGGCGATGTCATTGGTGGTGGTGTTAAGGCTGTTTCAGAGGGTGTTGGGTCGGTAGGATCTTTCTTTGGCTTTGGCGACGATGATCCACCAGCCATGGTTTCACCAGCCGAACGCACGGCCCGCAGTATCGAAGAAAACCGCACCACCAGCACTGCAGAGGTCACGATCAGAGACCAGACTGGCCGAGCTGAAGTCACTGGCGGAAAACTTGGCGCAGGCCTTCAGCTTGCCAGTACAGGGGATTTCTAATGGCGTGGAATGATCGACTCAGAGAAGCCGCCTATACATCACCTGGTGGCACCCGTATTGCGTTTGATTATGAGACAGTCAGCCGATCGGTCGAAAAAACCGGCAGTGCGTTTTCGTTTCCGGGCGTAGATGGAAATTACATTCAAGTGCTGGGCCGGTCTGGCCGCCGATACCCGCTGCGCGTCATCTTCTGGGGTGATGATCACGATCTTCAGTCGGATGCGTTCGAGGCTCTGCTTCTGGAGTCTGGTGCAGGGAGTCTGGAGCATCCGGTTTATGGTCAGCTTGATGTGGTTCCGTTCGGCGAAATATCACGTCGCGATGATCTCAAAACAGCGGCAAATCAGAGCGTTATTGACGTCACGTTTTGGGAGACATTGCCGTTACTGTACCCGACATCTCAAGCAAGCCCTGCATCGGTTGTCATTGGCGCTGTCGATGAATTTAATGCATCGATTGCAGCAGAGTACGCTGATGCTGTCGGGGATTTATCAGTGTCTGAAACGGCAGTGCTCAAGGGCGATTACCAGAGGCTTCTTGATGGCCTGGCATCGTCGGTGTCTGACCTTCTGGTGCCCGCTGGTGGAGCAGTCGCAACGCAATTCAACGCGGTTTTTGACAGTATAAATAGCACCATTGACACGGCGATTAAGGAGCCTTTGGCGCTGGCGTTTCAGACCGGGATTCTGATTCAGTCACCGGCGCGGGGGTTGTCTGCAATCCAAGACCGGCTGGACGCCTACGGTAATCTTGCCCGGTCGATTGTTGGTGGCGATTCTCAGTCGCGCGATTCTAGCCAGTTGCGGGTTTTGGATCTGTACGCGTCAACATACGTCACCGGCCAGATACTGTCTGTCGTCAACACGACGTTTGAGACCAAGCCGCAAGCGCTGGCGGCAGCAGAGGCCATTTTTTCGGTATTTGAGGATGTGCAGGACTGGCGTGATAGCGAGTTTGACCGTTTGGGCCAGATTGATACCGGCGCTTCGTTTCAACAGCTTCAAGAGGCTGTTGCCGTAGCGGTCGGCTTTTTGGTTGAGATTTCATTCACTCTCAAGCAGGAGCGGTCGATCACTCTGACCCGCGCGCGGACGATTGTTGATTTGTGTTACGAGTTGTACGGCTCTGTTGATGATCAGCTTGATTTTTTAATTAACACAAACGCAATGACCGGCGATGAGATTATTGAGATCCCAGCCGGTCGGACGGTTGTTTATTATGTCTGACGTTAAATCCTGCCAGAGCCGGTGCTATTTCCGCTTTCTTTTAAGCCCTGCGACCGTGAATTTATCATTGCTGACAAATCCACCACCAAGCGCAAAACCTTCTTTTTCCAGCCTATCGGGCCGAACCTCCCAGATATCGCCTTTTTTCATGGTGAATCGGGGAAGTCTAACAACTTCTGTAAATTCAACTTTTACGCGCCTAATTGCATTCACTGCCAATTTTTCCATTCCCGCCGTCCTCTAGTTGATGCGCTACAGCATCATACTCATCGCCACAATTTCACCGGCGTAGGTGACTTCAAATCCAGCACTTTCGTAAAATTCAACAAGATCAGCCAGCTCTATCGGGCTTTCCGGGTCTTCCAGCTCGGAATCGGCAGACAATTGAACCTCTTCAGCGCGGCCATCTTCTCGCATTTCCTTAATTGCTTCTTCTAAGAGCTTTCTACCAATGCCTTGGCCTCGATCACCTGGAGATACCCACAAGTGAGCAACAAGAAAAACCCCATCTTCTTCCAGATATTCCCAAGAACAAAAATTTTCGCTTTTCATTGCCGCTCTCCTGTAGTTGATGTGTTCATAATATCCAGCTAGCTGGAAAAAGTAAACACCTTAGATAAAATAAATTGCACAGTGTAAAATTGGCTTATGAGCAAATACACAGCAGTGCCCGGCGACACATTTGAATTGATCGCCCGCAAAAAGTACGGTGATCCAGCGCAGTCTTGGCGTATATCATCAGCCAATCCGGGCATTTCCGAGCCGATTCAGTCCGGCTCTGTCGTTGTCATTCCTGCCATTCAGTCAGGCCCAGAAAACCTTCCACAGCCACAGCCGGCTGATAACCCTGACGACGTGTCGATACTCATCGGCGGCCACCTTTTCCGGTTTTGGTCATCGGTGCAGATAATGCTTCCGTTTGACTCTATGCCGCAGGTGACATTCAGCGCTCCGTTTGAGCACGATGAGCCGGGATTTCGTGACCTAATACGACCGTTTTCATTCAGTCAGGTACGTGTTCTGGTGGGCGGCTCCGAGCTGTTCACCGGGGTTCTGGTCGGTGTCTCCCCATCAGTGTCCGGGTCGGAAAAAACCGTGTCCGTGTCCTGTTACTCGCTGCCTGGTGTGCTCAATGACTGCACCATGCCAGCCAGCGCATACCCTCTGGAGTTTCGGGGGCAGACAATTACAGAGATAGCAAGCACGCTGTGCGCGCCGTTTGGCCTCTCGGTGGTCGCCGATACTGATATTGGGGCCGTGTTTGAGCAAGTGGCGCTGCCGTCGGGTCGTAATGTCCTGTCGTTTTTGTCCGATCTGGCCAGCCAGCGTGGGCTTGTACTGTCGGCCACCAGCTCGGGCGCTCTACTGATACGAAAATCAACCGCCAGTCAAGCCACCACCCATCTGCAGCAGGGGCAACCGCCCTTGCTTTCCGTGTCTGCAGCATTTAATCCTCAGGGGTATTACAGCGACATTACCGGCATTGAGCCGACAAAGATCGGTAAGGCAGGCCCTCAATACACGGTAAAAAACAGCCGATTGGATGGCGTCCTTAGGCCTCACGTTTACGACGTGCCAGACACTGATGATGCCGATTTGCCTACTGCAGTCGGTGCCAAGATGGGCCGGATGTTTGGCAGTATGGCCACATACACGGCGCGGGTGGCGGGCTGGAGAGATGCTGGCGGCGAGCTGTTTAGCGCTGGCCAGACAATCGACGTAACGGCACCTGATGCTATGATATACAGCAGATACAGCCTAATTGCCCGCTCTGTTGTTTTGGAGCAGTCGGCGCAAGGCAAAACCTCATCGCTGAAGTTGGTCATGCCCGGCTCATTTAGCGGCGAACTGCCGGAGACACTCCCATGGGACTGATTGCAAAAATACTCAGATACACACGCGGAAACCCAGAGGCCGACGAAATAACTGCTGACCCGGGTGGTGGTAATATCATCACGATTAACCCTGCCCAGCCCGCTGGTGATGATAGCCAGCCGCTGCCTGATGATTTTGTTGTTGCAGTGGGCGTTCCCGGCCTCAACCGCATGATCTCCGTCAATGTTTTTGATGTGCAGAGCGAGCGGGTTTCAGAGCCTGGTGATAAGCGTATTTACGCCCGCAAAACCGACCGGACCACTGCATGTCAGATCTGGCTAAAATCAAACGGTACCGTTCTTATCGACAACGGTAGCGGATCTATAACGCTGAAATCCGACGGTGTTGTTAATATCAACGGAGCAACAATCAGCACTGACGGAACGATAACCAGCCCCACTGCTGTTGTCAGCCCATCCGTG
>Ga0193958_1000105_pt1 | contig 38287 bp, 54 predicted proteins | sample FB_1_MG_FD_140320 | JGI IMG/M metagenome (GOLD analysis project Ga0193958, IMG submission 140320) | Microbial mat bacterial communities from the Broadkill River, Lewes, Delaware, United States - FB_1_MG | ecosystem: Environmental > Aquatic > Freshwater > River > Microbial mats | place: USA... | reverse complement strand
CTAGCAATGAGTTTAACGATTTTATTGGCATGTTAGATCAAGCGATATCAACGAACAATACTGATTACATTGCAAAAAATTGGACTGGTTCAATTGCTAAGTTTTGGAGTCAGCTTGGCGAGCAAAGAATAAATAAATTAAACAGTATGACTGGAGCGTAAAAATGGAAATAGCAATCTTTAAAGAGTTAACGACTGAAGATTTTTTGCAGCAACTTGAGGCTGAATCTGCAGAGTACGAGGGCCTTTATGTTGATATGGACAATAAAGAAGAGCGTAAATACGTTAAAGGCAAAGCTGTTGTAATTAATGATATGCTTAAAAAGCTTGATAGAGCACGTATCGACAAATCAAAAGCTTATAAAAAGCAAGTTGAAGATGAAGCTGCGGCAATCAAGTTTAGACTTGAATCAGCAAACAAGCCTTTCACATTGCTAATTGATGAGCACAAAGCTAAGCGAGCTGCTGAGCTTGCAGAGATAAAGCGCATTGAGGATATGAAGGCGCAGGCTGAGCAATATCAACTAGATCACGAAGAAGCAATCATGCTAAATCGAATTTGGGATCTTGAAGCTGGTGAGCGTGAAGCTGAAAAAGAACGTCAAAAGCAAGCGCAAATTGAGCGCGAGGCTTTAATTGCCAAAGAGGCAGCGGAAAGAGCTGCAACTATTGAGCGGGATAGAATCATTGCTGAGCAGCAAAGAGTAGAAAACGAACGCCTAAAGCGCGAAGTGGATATTAATCATCAAGCAAGTGTAAACAGAGAGGCTCTATCTTGCCTTGTTGGTAATGGTATTGATGAAGCTACAGCAAAAGAAGTCATTAAGCTGATAGCAAAGAAACAGATTAAAAACGTAACAATTAATTATTAAATAGGAAAATTAAAATGGCCCATACAATTGTAGGTAAGTTAAATAAAGCGGCAACACAGTTTCAAGCAGGTGAATCAGTTGGTTTTGGTGTTCGCGTTGGCGTTAAGTATTACGATCGCGAAACGAAGCAAAATGAATTCACAAATTATGAAGCTGTAATTTTCGCAAAAGCGCCAGCTCAGATTCAGTTTTATCAATCAGCTCTGGTTGAGGGCGCAATTATCGAAGTCAGTGGAGACCAGCAAAAAATTAAAACTTTTGACGGACAAAACGGTCAGTCAATTAGCATTGAGCTGTTAAATGCTAAGTTAGGTTACATTCACTCACCGAATCAGCAAGCGCCACAACAGCAAGAAGGATTCCAGCAGCAAGCTCCGCAGCAAGGTTTTGCACCGCAACAACAAGCGCCACAACAAGGCGGTTATGCTCCACAGCAAGGTTTTGCACCGCAAGGCAATCAGAACCCTCAGTTTTAATTAATAATGCGCCTTCGGGCGCTTTGGTGACTTATGAGTGAATACAAGTGCAGTAAATGCAGCAAATTACTTGATGAAATCGAGGCTTATGAGTATAGAGGCGTATACTCATGCGAGGAGCACTTTGATAGCGTTATTCAAGCTAGAGATTTTCAGCGCAAAGAAATAATCAATGAAGAGCACGCTAAAACAAAGGCTTTTAAAGGTCTTGATATGACCGATAGCATCATTGGAAAAGCAAATAATAAACTACTTCGCAGACGCAAAGAAGTTGCATCAAAGGAAAGTGGTAGGCTTAAGATTTACGAGGGTAGATATGAGTGACTATCATTTTGAATTGCCGCTTTACGGCATAGCAAAACCAACAAAGACATCTAAAAACCCAGCGCTGAGTGTTAACTGGTATCGTAACGCTTACTAACGCGACAGTAACAACGCTAAAAAAGAGTTTAAGCGCCTTATGCGTGAGCGGTTAAAGCATTTTGATGCTATTGATGGGAAGGTAACTATAAAGTACGTGTACTGGTCTAAGTCGACACGCTCGAGTGACATAGATAACTTTGTCGGGACTGTTAAAAAGTTCTTCCAGGATGCGCTTGTTGAGTGCGGATTGCTGCCGGACGACAACTTTAATATCATCGTTGGCAGTTCGGAATCATACGGTGGAGTTGATCGAGATAATCCGAGAGTTGACGCTTACATTACTGTGTTGACTGATTCTGATTAGCTGCTAGAATTAAATCTCTGGTTAGCCTCCATCTAACCATTAATACTGATGTTTTTGTTATTCCTTTTCTCCAGTAAGCCTCGATTAATTTCGGGGCTTTTTTTTGCTTAAATTTATATGCTTATAACTAAATGTTATTTCACAATGTTAGTTAATTGAATTAAATTTACTGCATTAACCAACTGGAGAATAAAAATGGAATCAATTTTCGATATTAAAGCAGAAGCCGAGCGCGATGAGGTTATTGAGAGGTTCAAGCAGCGCACGATTATGACCACTGAGCGCGATGTACATATTGCGTTTGAGGTTTACGGTCGCGACACTGTGATTGATTTGGTTGTTGATGATTGCTTGGCTTTCCTTCTTGACGACAGAATAATAAATCAGTACCTATGCCAGTCTAATGCATCCAAAAAAGATGATATAGCACTTCTTTGTATGTTTCATGGTGAAAGTGCCATTGAATATTTAAAGATTGAAGTTGAAACGCTTATTGATGAGCTAATCGCTGATTATGAGGTGGTGCTATGAGCGCCAGAAAAAAGAAATACAACCCAATGAAAACAATACAAACTCAAGCAAGTTACGGATTGAAAAATCTAGCTGTATTCTTTTCTCAAGCTAAAGGTGAGTCTTGCGATGTTGTTAACACAAAGTCATTTAATAACATTCAAATAACTCAATCAATCGCCACAGCGATAACTGGATTGCGGCACAACTGGTCTATAACAATGCTTGCTCTAGGCCGCAGGCAGGACGGGCAAGAATATTTCAAAGCGGAGAATGTTAGCTTTAACGTTCCGATGTTTCAGAGCGAGCTGTCTGATGCTTTGCAGGATATGCACAAAGACTTTATCAATCGCAGCATGAATAAGTTGCACCTTTGCAATATATGCTGGTTTGCTTGCCCTAGAGGGACGGACTTTGATGAAAACCACCTTGGCGAGATGCTCACAAAGCTTGATGCGTGGAACAATGATTCAGAGTGGGAGTTGCAGTGTCAGTAGTTAAGACCGAGTTTGAAAGGATAGTCAAAGCTTATCGCGCTGGCTATCTAGATGCTAAATTTGATGATTATCAAAACAAAAACGCCGTCGATTGTGGCGGTGAATATTACGCTTATATGGCTGGCGTTAATGATTTTGAGGCTGGCCATAGATTAGATTTAACTGTATTTGAGGATGAATAAAAATGAAAATTGAAGATATCAAAAAGTGGTTTGAAATTGCAAAGCCAAATCCAACGATTGAAGATGCTTGCGTGCAAATTGGCTGTCACTATGAGGAGGTTGGGGAGATGGCAGCTGTATCAGGGGATGCAGAAATTCGCTCAGATTGTGAGGATGCCTCATATCACTACAAAAGACAGAATAAAAATTACCTTTCTGATTTGGAGTTGCTTGCTCAGGACGATGAAGCAAAAGTTGAACTATTGGATGCTCTATGCGATCAAATCGTAACAGCTATTGGGGTTGCTCACATGCTAGGCATGGATATTGAAGGCGCACTCAATGAAGTTAACAAATCAAATCACAGCAAGTTTGAAGATGGTAAAGCTGTTTTAGATGAAAATGGTAAGATTAAAAAAGGCAAAGATTATTTTTCTCCAGACTTAAAAAGGTTTATCTGATGAAAGTACAAAATAAACACCTAATGTTTCGTGCGTTTCCTGACACTCCAGAAACTGTTATTGATGCAGTACTTCGCATTTATTCCGGGTCAGAAATGTCTATTGATCGAATGACTAAAAAGGTAATTGATCAAAGCGGCGCTTACATAACAAAAAAGCAGGTTAAAGAGATATGCTCATTCGCTCGTAAGTATTGCGAAGTTAAAGCATGGTCACAGCCAAAGCCGGAAGAGCCGCTTGGAATTATGCGATTTTTTAAAAACGGTAAAAAATTCAAAGAGGTGAGAATGTCATGAACTACAGAATTAAACTAAAATCAAATGATGACAGCTATTGGGATGAAGTTGAAGCTGATAGTTTAAAGATGGCTGAGCAACTAGGTAATGAATTACGAGATGGTTATGTTGTAGTGAGCGTTAAAGAGGTGGCAGAATGAAGTTAATTGAGCAAATTAAAAGACATGAGGGTTTCAGGTCTAAGCCTTACAAATGCACAGCGGGAAAGCTGACAATTGGCTATGGGTTAAATCTTGACGCTGGCGTAAATGAAGAATTGGCGCAATTAATACTTGAGTACCAAGTTAAGCGCATTGTTAGCGAACTAAGAAAGCTGGAGTGGTTTTTTGATATTGACAGCACAGCTCGCCATGATGCAATAGTAAACATGGCGTTTAACCTTGGCATTGCTGGAGTTTGTGGTTTTCACAAAATGATCAACGCCATATCTATAGGTGACTACCACGAAGCAGCAAAAGAAATGCTTGATAGCAAGTGGTTTAAAGATGTAGGAGATAGAGCGATTGAGCTTGCCGAGCAAATGCGTAGCGGGGCTTATAAGTGAGCGCGCTTGCAGCAATAAAGGCTTTTTTCAGCTTTAAGGGTGTGAGCGAAACTGCACTCGGCATTGTTGATAAAATAGCTGGCACTGACTGGACTCCATCGCAAAAGGCTCAGTTTATTATTGACTTTCAAAACGCAACCAAGCATCAATCACCGATGCGGAGGTTAATAACAGCGGCTGTAGTATTAGGCATTGTTATTTTTAGCGGTGCTTATGGAATTCTTGGAGCTATCGAACATGGGTATGTGTTTTTATCTATTGATAGCTCAAGTGTTGCTAGTGCAGCGGCTAGTGAGAATTTAGCCAAGATAAAAGTGCAATCAATAGCAACTTTTCGCAATGAGCTAGTGATAATCTTGACTGAGCTAAAAGAGCCGTTTATGATTGTGTTGGGATTTTACTTTTTATCACACATAGTCAAAAAGTGAGTAGTCAATTAGATGATAGCGCCAGCTTTTTAGATATGGCAATTGGCATAGCGCTAGTTTTATTGTTTTGGTTTTTGGTTTTGCTAGTAACTATTTAAAAAACTGCTGCCTAGCCACGAAAAACTGAACAAACAAATCATTAAATTCGCTCATGTCATTAATAGCGGCTGATTTTACGCCGCTTTTTGTTTCTGCGTTAAAGTTGATCGGAAAAGCGTCAACGCCTATTTTTTCGGCCATATCAAGAGCTGTTTTTATTGCTGCTAGTCCGTTTTGATTTGACTCATTCAGACTGATATTTACACCCTTGAAATCAAGTCCAGCTGCCTTTAACTCTGATTTTTCAATGGCTGCGACGTATGATTCGCTGTCAAATTCCGCTATTACATCATTATCAGTAATTAGTTCAACTTGCTCGTTAGTTAGGGTTGTTGGAGCTGACTCACCATCAATCACTGTGTCGGCATCTACCCCGCCTAGGCGGTTAAATCTAAAGTTTGAAAGACCATCCAATGTTGTTATTTCATCAATCATACTATTGCCCCGACTCGTTCAAATAATGTTTTTTCGTTAACAGCACAATCCACGTTTGAAACATTGCGCCACGTACCAGTTTTCGCTGGACTTATTGATGCCCCTGACACTGTTCCATCTTTGCTGACAGTTGCACCCGAAAGGTTTTGTGCATATAAAAAATTGCCAGAATGATAAACAAAGTTGAAAGGGACGGTGCTCGATTCGATGTCATTGCCAACCCGAAAAGCTAACACCTGACCAACGCTTTCGACGCTCTTGACTACTAGCATTTGAGATCCGTCAAGCTCGGTAGTTGTGCTAAAAGCTCGCTTAAAGTGAAATATATTACCGCGAGCTGAGCCTACTGGAATATTAGCAACATTACCTACAGTCCTATATACTCCAGATGGAGTTAGTCCCATGGTATTAACATCAAGTGTCGGCGTGTCGGGCCCACCTCCTAAATTACCAAGGCCGAGCACCTCGACGCTACCCCTTGTTTTTTTTGCTGTCATGTATGCGCCATCATCAGTGCCAGCCTGCGCTTGAGCTGTTGTTGCCTTGACTAGGTTTTGTATTGCAACATCATTAATATCAAGCAGAGAAACATCTTCGATTGTTGTTGTCGTGCCGTTGTAATCATACTCTATTTTGTATCTGTCATTTGCTGCGTAAAATTCATACCTGCCGCTCGAATCAGTAATTAAGGGCTGGCTTATTGTTGTCACTCCGTTGTCGCTGTATATTGTGGCTAGTGCGTTTGTTGATTGCAATCTGACAGTTACACTAGCGCCTACGGCTGGAGTTTCGCCCGCTGGAGATGGGTTGTTAACGTCTTTTTTAATTGCTGTGCCTATGTATTTTTGCATATTACTCTCTCGTAAATAATCCAAGTGTGTTGGCTGTCAGTACATTACCACTGACGTTAATCCAGTTGCCAGTCTGAATAGGGTTCATAAGACTGCCCTCAATCGTACTGCCTGCACCTAAGTCTGTAGTAGGAACTCTTGCCGCGATGACAGTAGTACCTGTTGCGACCGATGTTGCAATCGCTTTGTTTGGTATCCATTTTGACGATGATGCGACATATTTAAAAGTTTGTCTCAATCCGTCAACATCAAGAACAATACTTGGATCACCATCAATCGTTGAGCCAGTAGAGGCGTTAACTGTAAAGTTGTAATTTTCGAAAAACCCAGGGAAATCAACAACTGTGAATTCATCGCCGTCTTGTGGGTTTGTTGGTGTGCTACAAGAAGAAACTGCGGCACTATTTAACGAGTGAGTCGCGCCGACTATTGCAGTAAACACGCTTCCCTCGACAAGATAGTCCATATTGTACGTGCTTGAGTCGCTACCCACTGAAAGCGAAAAGTCGCCGATCAAGCATGGCTTCGGACATTCAAGCGTTATAAAATAATCACCGAGTTGCGAGCCATAAGCATCACTAGTAACGCCTGCCGTTTTTGTTGCGTTACTTACTGTGTAGTTAACGTCTTCGCTCCAGTTATTACCTACATTCCCGCCTACAAACCATTGACCAGCCTGTCTATCAAAAGTTTCATTTTTTCGCGATAGGCCACGAACCCCGCCCAAGCTTGAGTCGTGACAAATTAACTCAACATAGCTACGAACTTGGTTTTTTGCGTTTGACCTGCGACCGTATGAGCAAGTTAATTTATATTGCGTGTTTTTTGGTACGATTATATTTACAGCTATTCCTGTCGCGTTTGTCGCTTGCCCTGTAAACGTGACTTTTGTAGCGCCTAGCATGTAATCATTAACTTTTGGAGCGTAAGTCACTTCGTTTTTATCTGTGCCCGTGTCCTGCTTATGAACTTTTTTAACTGCTTTATCGCTTGTAGTAATGCCGCTAATCTCTGCTACAGTACGACTTGATCCAGTCTCACCAGCAGAGCTTGTCACATAAAAGGCGTTTGACACAGAACGCACAAAGTTTGACTTTATCGTCATTAATTTAACTTGTGTTGCTGTTTGTCTATTTATCAAAAAGCCCCATACAAACATTTCAGACGGTACATCGCACTCATTGTTATTGACGTTTATCAAATTAAAATCAATAAATCCGCCCGCTGTATTTGTGCGATTTTGCAGCGTTAAAAACCTAAAGCCGCGATTGATAAAGTCCAGCTTTGGATTGCCGCTGCCGACTAGTTTAACTATATTACTGTCAAAAGTGCCGCTCATCGTCGGTTTATTTTCAACTGACACTGAGCCATCTTTTTCTAGAGTTTGATGTGCTGACAGTACAAAAGCTGATTGCGGTACTGCATCACCGCCGTAATAAAAGCATTGATTGTCTCTGCATGTTGCGTTTGAGTATTGCATATCGTAATCAATACCAAATGCACCCGGCTCATCACTTAGATCGCTTGGCTTGCGTCTAACGGTTACATTGCCAATGCAGACAGTGTGTTCAACCTGAGACTTCACCGAGCGCTTTAGGCAGTCTTCAAAGTAACAGCCTTTGACTTGCATCATCGCGTCCGAGCCGTAGAAAAACGGGTTTTGCTGGCAGAAAATACCATCAGCTTCCGGCGCTGGAGCTAAGTCAACAATCTTACAATAATTAAAGTAATTTCGTTTTGAGACTTGTAATGTAACGCTATCATATCGACAGACTAGACCGCGGGCAGTTGTGCCTCCAGTTCGATTTTTTGGGCCGTCACTATGCACCTTTAGCGCCGATACCCTGTCAAATGTCGAGCTTTCAAACGCGCCCCAAACAGTTACACCGTTAGCTTGGTCTGAAGTTATAGCTGATTGTTGCAATACATTTTTAACAGTGAAATCTTCAAATTTATTATGACCTCCCGTCGATGAGTCGTTTCTGACTCTTATACCGACACCGTTAAAGTCTTTACAATCAATTTCAAAAGTGCCTTTAATTACCGCTTGCTTTGCGTAAAATAGCCACAGAGGAGCGGCGCTATTCATCGTTGATTCAATGATTGTGCCGTCAATCACTTTGATGTTAATTCGTTCAATCAGGCTAGTGTCGCCATTACGAGTGTTAACAGCATCAAAAAGATATGTTTTGCCAGTGCTTCCGATGATCAACTCTTGACCGTCAATTTCTTTTACTGCATTAATTAGCGCCTGCGCGTTCTCAGCTCCAGTTTTATTTGCCCCGCCGCCGTAACTCTCAATAAGAATTCCGGCTGACTCGGTGCAATCAATAAGCACCTCACCCTCGATTAGTGTTGCATCGCTCACGCTCTCGGCTTTAACTCGATACACGCCAGCGTCAACATAAAACGCGAATTGACCAACGTCACTAGTGTTAAATGGATTTGCTAATTGTAAATCTTCGTCACTGGGGTCAAATATGTTAGCTATGGTGTTGTCACTTGCTTTTCTGACTGTTATTTTGGATCCCTCGACAACATTTAAGCTTTGGCTGCCATCTTCGAGATCGTACTTTCTAATTGTCGCGCCATTGATTAGCTTTTTTGTCATACTATCGCGCCCTTAATTTGCTCGCTATTGTTGCCAGCTATTATATCAATGTTATTGCCGTTTGACTGTATAGCCAATCCAGCGCTGCCACCATTAATAGCATCTTGGCCAAGTTGGCCAGCATCGCCGATTGCATAACCCTTAAATCCATCAGAGCCAGCAGTACCAACTATAACTTGGACGCCGTCAATCTCAGATGTACCAGCAGCTCCGCCAGCGCCAACTTCCCAGCCCGCACCACCATTACCACCGCGGCCCGCATAGTTATCCGCTGGTAAAGTGCCTGCCGATGAAGTATTGCCGCTTTCGCCACCACCGCCGCCAGCTATAAGGCCCGTTAAATTGTCGATAACAACGTCAGTGGTAAAATTGCAGCCGTCACCGCCATTTCCGCCCGGTGAGCCATTAACAATAACTGGATCTGGTGCGCCCGGCTCATTAATATATAAAGCCTGCCCACCTGCGCCACCGTTGCCGCCGCTACCTATTATTTCCCCTGCGATTATCAACTTTAATTTTGCGCCAACAGGGAAAGTGCCTTGATCAAATGCAAAACTTGCTAGGTCCTGACCAATCAAAACGCCTTGGCTTATAACGACAACGTACTCACGTGCAACATTATTTGCAAAGTCTGCTATGGAATTAAATCCAGTATCATTTGCTAATACGTAGTCAAACTGACTGTCATTGATGTAATAATCAACGTTTGTTGGTATGTTTGCCTGATAGCTAAGGCCCTGAACCCTAAATCTTTTTTCGTTTGTTTGCGCGATACTTATACATTGAGCGTACTTAACAAGTGGATTACCGCTTGCTGAGCACTCTATGTATTGCGGTGTTTCATACGTAAAAACAGAGCTTAAACCCATCGTAAGCCCGCTTTCAAGCAGCCCAATGTTTCTAGCGTCAGTTTCAAACTGCACAAGTGTGGGCGGTGTATCAAATCGCTGAACTATTCTATTAGCTAGACCAGCAGCTAAAGCATCGCCACCAAGTAACCAATCCGTCTTTATGTCACTGCCGCTTGATACGTAACCGAGCTTTTGATCTAACTCCTGTACAGATTTCACACCAAACGACCTATAATTAGCTTCTTCGGTATCCGTTGCTGACGGATTGCCCCATCGTACTATTTGTCGTGTAACATGGTTTTTGTCGTCAACTTTAGAGCTGAACGTTTTTTGCTGATAGTCATCTAAAGTAAAATCTTTTACTGAGCTGTCAAAAGTTGCGGTGGCCTGTATTTTTATTTTGGCCTCTTTTACATCAACCCAAACAGCCAATCCCCCGACTACTATAAGCTCGTTTAAAAGTTTATCTATCTCAGTCGGTTTGTATATCGCTCGCGACAGGTTAAAAGTTGATAAAGCGCCATTTTTTAGAGCTTCCCAATTAGCTGTGTCGATGTATGAGTTATCTATGTTAGATTCTGTTATTAGGTCAGTAATCCAATCAATTATATTTTTGTCAGTTGCAGCTTTACATATTTGGATCGTACTACCTGCGCTTTGAGCCTTCACCTCTGTGCCGTATTGCGCTCTAACAACATCCATTGTTGACGGCGAAGTTACCGTATAGCTCATAATCTCTTTGTTTATAGCTATAAAGCCTGTAGCCCCGTTTGCGCCGTACTCATCCGGCACAGATGGCGTAAATGCTATTGACGTTACCGCGTTATCAATATCAAAAGCGAGCACACCATTATTTTGCTCAGGTATTTTTTTGCCTTTGATGTCTATTTTTTGCAGCTCATCGACAAGGTTAAAAGATACATTTTTATTTTTTGGCGGTTGATATGAGTCAACTATATAAGTTTCAATTTCTGCATCGTTAAAATCAAAGTTGTGATTAATGTCAATGTAGCCTCGCACGACCCTAACTTTTTTCTGCTTGATGTAATTGCGAGCAAATAGCTTGCTAAAGTGCGATCCTTTTACCGCTCTGTTTGCTATGTAGCCGCCTTGCAAGCTATAAGCGTCATTATCTTCAAAGTCTTCAACAGTTACACTTAAACTCGCCCTTAGACCGATTGATTTGCCTATGTCTAGTTTTGGGGTAGTTTGATTACTTATCGATAGAGAGTTAACAGCAAAGCATTGTAAATTTGCAATAAACTGTTCGCAGTAGCGATAGACTCTAAAGTCGGTGCCTGTGTAAGCTCTAATGTCATCTGTGGTTTTTGGTGTGCCGTAGCTGTTTAGGTCTTGCGAAAACTCAGACTCTAAAGATGGATCATTAATATCAAGATAAATTTCAACAAACTCAACATACCTGCGCTGGGTCTGTCTTTTTATGTCGTTATAGCTCATACAACACCATCTATTTTAATTTGCAGCGAAGATCTAAAAGCGCTGTCATATTTTGGTTTTGGCACTGTCATATTGCCAAAAATAACTTTATTTGGATTTAGCAGCATATCCTGACCGAACCAAACCGGACGACCATTTGATTTTTCTATCACATTTATCCAGTTTTCATCAAGCCAAGTGTCTTGTAGCTTTGCAAATTCAACCTGCTCAGTCGTACCTCTTGCAATGATTGTTGATGAGCTGAAAGCGTTTGACTCTGTACGACCGTTGAAAGTCTCGTTATTAGTTGACCACCGCCCCGGCTGATACCCAACGCTGGCAGGAACCGGAAACCTTAGAGCTACACCGACTCCCAATTCGCCAATCTCAATAGCTGAGCTTGTTGCGAATTCAAATCGAACTTTGTTTGATATTGTCGCTTCAAAAGTATTGAAAATTGGGCTGTTATTTTTTTTACCGCTACCCTCTGATTTTAAAACGTAGCTAGCTAGATCAGCATCCCACACGTAAAACCGCCAAGCAACTAATGCACTGCCAAGATTTGCGCCAGCCACAGCCATCGAGTTGATAGGCTTTGCTAGCGGGATCTCGCAATCAATCGTTATATTGCCGCCAGCGGAGGCTTTAAATTTAATATTTGTATTGCCATCACTTAAAGCTAAAACGCCTGCACTATCTGCCGCTTCCGCCTGGCTTGACGTATAGGTTACTCCGCTTTGATTTAGTAAATTATCGTAAAGCAGATAAGCATTGGCGCAACTAGCTATCTGCGGCTGTTGCTGAGCTGTATCTAATATAATTGCATTTGACACTATAGTGATCCCCACATTAACCGCCTCGGCGCTCGTATTGTTCGAATGATTCAAATAGTTTTTGTACTACATCGCCACTATATAGAGTATCAGGATTTATACTATCAAGCACTTTTGATACCCCGCTAATCTCAAAACTATTTGGCTGTCCGCTATCAAAATTAGGTATTGCTGCCTGCGGTGCAGATATGGATCCGCTTGACGGCGCCGATCCCGTACCGCCAATGTTTGTGCTTTTTATTGTACCAATTAAAGCCGCACCTTGCGCTGCAACCTGCGCCGCAAAAGCCAAGTTGGCTGGGTAAGGATTGTTAAGTGCTTTTGTTACGCCGCTTGCTATGTTTACTATACCATCAGCTATAGCTAGATTTTTCTGAGCTTGGAAAGACTTTTTACCAAAGGCTCCAATCAGGTTTAACGCTGCGCCAGCGCCTTGTTGTAAGTTATCTATCCTAGCGTTTTGCTCAAGCATTGATACGCGCTCGCGGTCTTTCGCCCCTTTTTCGGCTGCACTAGTAAGATTTGCCTGAAGCAGCTCCTCCGCTGCGACTTCTTGTTCTGCTAACTCAAGCTTTAATTGCGCCTTTTGAATATCCGTTAACTTTTCGTTTTCATCAATTGCAATCCGTCTGCGCTCGTAGTCATAATAAATGCGCTGCAATCCAATTTCTTCATCGAGTTGACGCTGATTTATTTCACCGTCCCTAAATGCTCTGCGAATGTCCGCTTCTTCAATTATAGCTTGCGTTTCAGCTTTTAGTGCAGCTCTAGTTTGCTCGATGTTAATGCCGGATGTTTTAGTGGTTGTAGGTATTGCAACTTTTTTGCTAGGAGCTTTTGCTGCGTTACCGCCAAATAAATCTAAACCCTTGAAAATCTCAGATTGACTTACCTCAGACTCCAAGAATTTTATCTCGGCCCTTATTTCGCGCATTTTGTTTACAGTGTCGTTTAAAACCGACTCCGGCGCACCTCTTTCTCGCTGTGATATTAACTGAGTTTGCAGGTCTTTTAGATCGTCAGTCAATGATTTGACGTTTGATTTGCCGCTAAGCAATACATTTATATCGTTTGATATCTCACCGAGAAAGCTGGCAAAGCTCGAACTAGCGCCGGTAATTTGATCGAATCTGCCAACAGCGGAAAGTATTGCATCACTTAGCTGTGTAATACTTTGAGATACCGTGGGTATTGTTTTACCAAAATCATTTTCGATAGCGCTGGCTTGGCTCTGTATTGATTGCACAACTACATCAGCTGTTATTCTTCCCTGAGCCGCCAAAGCTCTAAGCTCGCCCGTTGTTTTGCCTGTAGCGTCTGCGAATGCTTGCATTAGTCTCGGGGCTTGCTCTGCAATAGAGTTAAATTCATCGCCTCGCAACACGCCAGAAGCCAATGCTTGAGCAAACTGAGTTATTGACGCTTGCGCCTCGTTAGTTGTAGCGCCAGAGATAACAAAAGATTGAGTGACTGCCTTAGTAATTTCTAACAGCTCATTTTCAGATAGCGCTAACTGTCTAGTTGATCTCTCAAGCTTGGCGTATAAGTTAGCTGTTGCTTCAAAGCTAGATCTAGTTTCGTTTGCAGCTGTTAAAAGCTTGTCGGTAACTCTAGTTAAATCCTCAGTTGTTTTTGTTGCAAGCTTCAATTGCGATTGAACATTTGACCAAGCGTCAGCATAAGCAACAACCTTTTGAACAGCAAGCGCCGCACTTATGCCGCCAGCTACCTTAGAGAGCCTAAAACCTGACTCCGATGTCTTATCAAACTCACGCCCCAAATCTTTTGCGTTTTTTGTGGTTCTGCGTAGCGCTTTGTCAGCTTGTTTAGAGTCAACAACTATGTCGATACTTTTTGTTGTCATTTGCTAGCCTTTTGGCGCTCCAATTCAGCTTTTTGCTTTTTGGCGCGCTCTGATATGTAAAATTCGTCAATTGATTTTAACACGTAAATGCTATCGTCAACATTATGATTGACCTGCGTTGCCGCCGATTTTATTGCAGACAATTTTAAATATTCCGTATCAACTCTATCTCGACAGAGTTCAAAAAACCACGCACCAAGGTCTTGAGCTGTTTCTGATAGCGGTTTTTTAAATTTACCTTCGTACTCGTCAGCGCCGTAAAAATCATAAAAGTCTTGTCTATCCTCTTGCGTTGGCAGCTCAAAGCAGGCTAATTTTATGTAATCTTTCAACTCATTAACTAAGTCGATACAGCGGGCTTTAGCGTAATTTTTATACTCTGTCGAAAATTCAATTATCTGATTCATTAATTCGATTGAGCTTTCAGAATTGAATATTTTAGCGCCTACGCTTTTATTGTAATTTATCTTGCATCCGCTATCCGCATCTTTGTAGCCGACAATATCAACAACATAGTATTCAACCATTAGTCGCTGAGTTATTTCTAGGTTCCTGTTTAGCAGCTCGCTAGGCGGCAAAAATTCAACTGGCGGAAATGATTTAATAACTTTTTGCTGCGCTGCTTGATGCGCTATAGTGCCAGATCGTCTAACTGTTATGTACGAGTCATCGCTCGTATACATTCGAGCGCCGTTGTGCAATGAGATGTCTTCTAGTAATTCTTGGATATACATATAAGCCCCGAAGCCCAAAAAAAGGCGGGAGCTACCCGCCAAGGGCTTTTTAGTAGTTTGTGTAAATAGTTATTGTTGTATCTTGATTCGTCGAGCCTTGTGCGATGGCTGTAAAATCGCTAGTTGTAAACACGTCACCATCAGTCAAAACAGCATCAGTCACTTTGCAGCGATCCATTGCGATCACAATATCCTGATCGCCAGCTTTGCTTTGCATCCACGCTGCAAAGCTTGTGTCAGTTTGATTTTCGGAAAGGTTAGTCCAAGCAAAAGGCGTTGCTTTTTGTGCTCTAGCACTGATTGTAGCCTGTGCATTGATAGAGTTTTTAGCAATTACTTTATCGCCACAGCCCGCAGCGCTATCAGATGAGTAGCCGTTGTTAATCTCAAAATTCATTGATTTGATTTTGCAGGTTTGACTAACACCGTTGGCAAAAAACCCTTTGACATTAACCGCCGCCGAGTAGCTATTACTTAAATCTTCTGCGCCGTCAGTTTGGCCCGCAATTGCAGTTTCTTGATCTAACTTCTTGCTAAATACATAACCGAGTGACATGCCGACAATGCCAGATTCGCCGATTGAGATTGACGCTGTATCAATAGCGCCGTTATAAAACGACTGATATTTAGTGTCGATACGCTCCTGCACTATGTCATAGTATCGGACTTTTCCGCTTGTCGTTTTGCGAGAGTAGACTGTAACGCTTTCGCCTGCCGCCTCTACAGATGCCGGGGTCGTGCTAGTAACCACGATATTGTCATCAGCTTTTACTAGGATATGATGCCAGGTATTTAAATCTGCATCAGCAAATCCGCTGATGTAAAAATAATCACCTACTTCAAGGTTTGCAAAAGCATTTGCAGCGCCAGAGTCAAAGCCGCTGGATGTGCTTGCAATTGTAGTTGATGTTACATCCACAAGTGTGGTGGTGCCATGGATAGCCCGACGAAGATATTCAACTGAGCCATCGCTAAACTCTGATTCAAGAGCTGCGTTAAGCTCAAAATTGTCATAAACCTGATCTGGAGCTTGTCCGCTTGAGTCGACAATTGCTGACTGTGTGTAAGAAACCGTTTTTACTGGTTGACCGCTAGCGCGTCTAAATTCAGTAAATACCGGAGTTGTGATATCGTCTTCCGTCGCTTGATTTGCAACAAAGACGGCTCGGTCTATTTTTTGTAAAGTTGTCATGCTTGTTTACCCTCAAAGTGAAAAGTTTGCTGTAGTTGAATGTGGTAGTGACTGCCGTCTTTACCGATGTCATTTATTAAAGCTTTTGACGCTATAGCGTTGCCATGCGTCGAGTTTTCGATTAGTTTGCGCAATTGCTCTGCGTCTTGCATTTGCTGTATCACGCCTTTACCTTGCGGATAAAAAAGATCAACAGAGAATATACACTCATCTCTCAACCATGTTGGCGTGATATTTTCGCTCGCTAAAGTTGTAAATGATAATCTGGCCCATTTATCGCTAGTGCTGATTACCTTGCCGTTTGGTGTATCTACATTTTTAGCTGTCAATCCGACTGGCAAATTAGCAAGCACTAAATCTATTAGGTCTATCATTGCTGCGCTGTAGCTGTAACTCATATATCACCATCCTTAATCTGTAAACCCGCTTTTCGCATTACGCCCTCAACGAAAAATTTAGGTTTTTGCTCTGAGTAGCCGTCATTGAGCCGACGAATATAAGGCAGGTTGTTGCTAATATAAACCAGCCTAGATGCGTCATTTATTTTTTTTGGTAAAATCGCAACGCCTCTAGTTATAGAGTTAGCCTGACTTGACCTATTTGCGTAAATCTTACCGTCCGGCGAATCAATACCTACAACCCAATTTGACTGAGCACGACCAGTATCGCGCGGAGTCTCGATGATCAAACCGCGCAATACGTCAATAGCTATTATACGCTTAAACTTCCACAGCGAAGCGTTAAGCTCGTCATCGAGATCGAGCAAATCCTCGTATTTACCCGTCACAGATAACGACCTCGGAACAATCTATAACATCTTGGCATAGCACAATACCATTAGCCAATTGCCACGAATTACCCTCTGCGATGTAAATCACATCGCTGGATTTTGCTGTGATAGTTAAAACTGCGTTAGCGCTATCAACCTCGGCTATCCCAACCTCCAATTTAAACAAGCCTGCATCCGACTCATCTGCATTAAGTCTTTGTAGATAAATCTCGCAGTCATCTATGTTAAAAGTAAACGGCAACTCAAAAGCTTTTACTTTAACAGTCAGATCAAACTCTTGGGCATCATCTACCCGATCATTTTTTACAGATTGAACAGGTAGTGCCCTACCAGTGTAGCGCCCAACCTCCGATTGCTGACCGGTTTTGTAATTGTAGTTGTCACCCATTTTTTGAATGACAACGTTAACGGCAACATCGTTAAACTTGGTGAAAAGTTTTTCAGCTAGCGATTGAAAGTTAGTTTTTACGCTCATCGCTGCACTCTCAATCCGCCGCCAACACTAATCCCAGCTTTTGTAATTGGCTTTAAAATCGACAATGCGAGCTTGATGTTTGCAGGAGTAGTGATACCGGTCGCGCCTTCAAAGTACTCAAACTCACCAACGCCATCGAGCACTTCTTTTTTAATTCCGTTTGCTGGCGTAGTTTCCGCTGCCAGGATGCCGCCATTTAAGCCCTGCTCAACAGCCGCTATTACTTGCGCCTCTTTTAGTTGCTCGGGTATAAAATCTGACTCTTGCTCGTAGCCGTAAATGCAAACTACCGCACGAGGGAATGATAGGGCTTGACTAGCAAATGCTCGGTCGCCTTGCAATTCACTTTCTCTTTGCGCAATCCATTTAACGCCCATCTTTAGCGCCAGCTCTGCATCAGCGTCGATAGCTGGCAAGTTCAATCCGTAGCTAGCTGCGATCACTCTAGCATCAGCAAGACTTACGAATGAGTCAGCGCCAGTTACGTTTGAGCCATCCTCGATTATCAATGCCATTTCAAAATCTCTTTAGTTAATTACATTTGATTATAACAAACAAAACAAAGATTAGTAACGTTCGTTTTTTAATCGGTTATAAGTATATAGCTAAATGTTATTGCACTTTTCCAGTTTGGCTTGCTATTGTTCAGCTATCGAAAAGGAGAGGTTATGAAATATTTAAAAGTAACACTAATCACATTGCTTATGGCAATACCATATTTTGCACTTGTGCATTATTTGCCGGAGCTTTCATCAATTGTCGGATACAGAGCATCAGAGAGCGGCAATTTTTTGTTTCAAGTGTTTGTGTTATTTATTTACACCGCTGTGTTTGTATCTGCGGTATTGCATCAATTTACTAAAGTTAAAGAGGAAGAATAAAATGTCATTTTTTAATCAATCAATGGGCGATTTAACATTCACACAAACCGACATGGCTATGCGCTCAAAGCCTTTAAGTCGAGCTGAGTCAACTTATCGCCCATGGTGGAAGGTTGTTGCGGATAACAACAAAAAAGCAAAGGTTGTCGTTATAAAGCGCAAAGGTGAGGTTATCGAAACCCGTAAAGGCAAAGAAACCATAACAGCACAAAAGGTTTGGAATTAATGGACGACTATCAGCGTTTAATCACACAAAACAACATGCTTAATGCGCTAGTTAAACAGCAAGGCTCTTTGATTGCCGAACTAAAAGAAAAGCTTGAGCGCAAAGCGATAGATAATCAAAACTTGGAAGTGAGAGTTAGATTACTGGAGCGTAACAGTAAAAAGGATGGTCAAAATGAAACTTAAGCAACTAGCTAAGCAAGCAATGAATTATTTAGACTCAGTTGGTGTAGCTGCTGAGTACGAAATAGGCGCTGGAGACACTCATTTAATAATCGAGACAAACTATAAATACGGCGCTCACATAGTTTGGGCATTTGATGATTATGATAAATTTATGGCTGAAATTAAAGCTCAGTATCCAACTAAAGCTTAGGCAATAGTTATCATTAGACCTTTTGTTGATATACCAATCACTTAAGGTCTTTTACTGTTATGTTAGCTACTCAATATGCGGAACAGTTTTTACAGTTGTCGCTGCGATATGCCAAACCATAATGAGATTGTTAATCTCGGCTTAAATGGCTAAATCAACGTTAACCCGCTTTATCCTCGGTCTAAAAGTCGACGCACTAACCAGTGTTAATTAAAATTGTTTGCGCTTATATGCCGCTTATTGCATACGGTAACTGCTGCGGGAGTCGTTAATGCTCATCATGTGGAGTTTTGAAGGGTTTGTGCCTGCCTGAGAGGTTAGTTAATCTCAGTTAATGCGTTATAGAGTGCGCTACTCAGTCCAGGAACCACAAGGCCATCTACAGACACAAAAAAGGCTTATTAGTTCAAGCCCTGATAATCTTGAGTGGTAATGATATAGGTAGGAGTTTTCCCACGAACACCAAGACCTGAACTAATAAACCCTAAACTATCATTACCAATCGCGACTCCTACACCGCACATATATTGTACCAAATAATTTGAGCATTAAAAAGCCCCAACTAAGGGGCTTTGTTTTATCTTTCCTCAATGATCATGTAACTGTCATTTTCAATTGTGACATCATTTGCCGCAGTTTGATTTGCAACTTGTAGCTTGATGTAGTCATTTTGATCTAGGGTCGTGTTTATGTTGATATTGTAAAACGCGACATCACGACCGCCAACTAATGAGTTAACTTGCCTTATTTGATCTAACACTGTTACAAATGAGCTTGCAGAGTTATCCCACTTTAAAACTCGAATAACAACAACATCATTTGCAGTTGATTCCGCTGTTGCTGAAACCAAAACTTTAAACTCTCTGGGCGAGTTGCCAAGATGCCTAAGTTGTCCGTCTGCGGGATTGTCAAAATGCTGTAAGCCCGTTGTAGTCCATGTTGTAGCGTCTACATCAATAAATGCACCAACTGCGACAACTGAGTTTGCTGTCGCAACTTGCGCTGTAACACCTATTGAACCGCCCTCAAATGTGTTTGGCAGTCCGTTATTCCCCTTCCACGATGAACATAAATCACCCGCTGTTACATTTGGCGTTATATTTGGATCGTTAGCATCAAAGGAGCCATCTCTAGTTACGATTGCCCCAGATATTTGCAATGTAGATGGATTGGGAAAGTTGGATGGTGCGAAGTCAATTAAAGGCGCTAAAGTGGGTAAATCAACATTAATGTCAGTCAAAAATCGAGATTGCATAGAGAATCCAGCGCCAGCCTTGAACAGTGGGGCTGTAACTGTACCTGGTAAAGACCTGACTATTGACGTTGTTATTCGATAACCACCAACCCACACGCCCTTTAGCTCCAAGCTTGGTGAGCCGCCAAACCTGCCTGTGCCATCCTCTAGGCCTTGCCTGTAATTGTCAATAACACCTAGGGAGGTGCAATTATTATAGTTTATGCGCGTAAATTCAAACGCCTCAAACCCTGTGTCACTGACCAAATCATAGACTTTTGACGCTGCTCCGCTAACCTCAATGAAATAATCAGCCCCTAAAACGTTGCCACTACCACCAATTGGCGATGTAAACATTGTATAGTTATCATCAGAGCATCGCAGTCCAGATATGTCAAAGCCATACCCGCGCAAACTTAAGCCTCCTTGAGGCACTTCTATACTCAGTCCAGTCCCGGTAAAGTCTATTACCCCGTCAAGAAAGTATTCAATGTCAGACCTGAGCTGACCGCTTAACTGTTCAGCCGATTTTACAATGACGGTTCTTGTTGGTATATCGCTTGATGATACGCCACCGCTACCACGTATTAAACTCATGTTTACTCCTCGCTTGACGGCTTTAGTGAATGACGGTCGGCTTCAGCATCCTGCATCAGCCTTCCCCGTCAAGATTTTTTATATTTTAGCAGGTCTTTTGGGTACTTGCTAAAGCATAATAGTTAGAGTTAGGTTGCTAGAAAGTAAGATGATGAAAAGCCCTGATTAAGGGCTTTTCTTTAGTTCACTGCATAAGTGAATGAGAAGCTGAAATTCTGCGCTGATGTCGTCTTTGATGACCACACAAACGCAGCTTTATCATCTGCCGAAGATGCTGTAACTGACACAAGACTCCCCCTTGACTCAGAGCTTGAAAAACCTCCAGCACCACCTATGTGTCTAGCTTGAGATATATCGCTTGGATATGGCAAGTCTATTTTAAAGCTAGCAAAAGAGTCCCCTGCTGATGTTGCAATAACATTAACAAAAGCGCCACTTACAGTGACAACATCACCAACCCGCATCCATTGACATTCTTGAGTTGATGCACTTGTTACGTTTGACGTTAAATCAATGGTTGGCGTGTATCGTCCGTAGTAAGAATTAACGCTGGTTAGAACAGTCGCCGCCCTTTCCTCTGTACCTAGCACTGATGAAATTGTGGCATCAATCACGTTAACAGTAGATCCGCCCTCCGCCCATATAGCGTAATTAAGCCCTCCAGTTAAAGTTGCACCTCTAGCGTTTATTGCTGAACCTGCACCGTAAGCCATTAGAGATGAGCCAGTGCCTGACGTTGCTTGATTATTGTTAGCCTCTCCGTTAATAAAGTTAACGATACCGCCTTCCCAAGCTCTAACGCTGGCCCCTGCCCCATCTGATGAGCAATTATTAGCCTTAGCGCCGTCAGCATCAACTATCGCAGCATCACTAGCCCTGATGCCATGCCTGAATGCCTGACTGGCATCACCATTTCTAAATGCAAGTGCGCCAGCATGAGCCGCTTGAACTCCATAATAACCACTACCTGTGCAATCTGCGCCCTCTGCGGACACTTGCGATGCCCAAGATGTAATGCAAGAGTAAAAATTCTGCCCTCTAGCGCACCCAGTAAACACGGAGTTATCCACATTGGCTCTTGACGAGCTAAATGCAAGAAGTCCGTGGCCGAAGGTGTTTTTAATTCCACACGATGAATCAACCACGATTGATGATGACTTTATGAAAATACCATGACCAGAAACTTGGCTTGATGCATCGATTTGCATTGAAAGCCTAGGGGCTGATGCATTGTTTTCGGCATACAAAACTGTACCGCTATAGTTACTTTGTAGGGGGACGGACACATCAGTCGAAATCAACCTTATAAAAGATAAGTCCTCACCAGAAAAGACTAAATTTTCACTTATCTCATACCCGCTCTCAATCAAAACATCAACACCTAAAGATGTTGACTTGATTGATTTTTTAATGCTACCAATTGCATCGGCTATTGTTGCGAATGCCGAAGGGACTTTTATTGTTATTGGATTTATTATATTTACCGACACACCGACAAAACACCCGCTACCAGCACCCGTCCAATCCAATAAAGTAGCAATATCACCTTGCGTACCGTCCCAAGCTGTCAGCGCTTCGGGCGCAATAACAGTGCCACCGTTATGATCTGCTTTGTCTTTCGATGCGTCCCAGCGAAAAACTCCGCCACCAACATCGGTACCAGCATAGAAGCCTGTAACATCAAATTTCTTGCCATCATCCGGCGTGTAATTCAAAAGCGATTTCAGAGAGTTTACGCTTTCTACAATTTCAGAGCTGTCGATTTTAGCCTTTAGTGCGTCATTTCCCTTTACTGGATCGTTTGATTGATTGACCAGTAAGTCAACCCTGTCTTTAATATCATCGCCTGTCATTACTCCGCAGACTGGAAGGTTATCAATAGCCATTATTCAGCCTTATTTTAGTAAGCCGGAGCTTAATTGTATCCAGTACGATGCACCGCCAACAGGGGTAAATTTCATCGACAGGCCCTTAGTGAAAATCTCTTTGCAGCCATCCTCAGTGAGGGTGTCAGTTAAAATCCATTCAACGCCGTCATTGGCGTAAACTTGCACCGAGCCGCCATTTGCTTTTATGCAAACAGCTCTTGATTCATCGGCAGCGGAAAAAGTGAATTCTTGCTCGTTTGTATATCGCATTACTCACCCCCTAAAACATCTTTTAACTTAGCGCCTTTTGCTATCTTGTTGCATGAGTGCAAATCTAGGTTTTTAGTCTGTACGTGGATAGCTTTGATTTTTTCTTGCTCAACTTCAATCTGAGCTTTTAACTCTGCGATTTTTTCAAATGCAGCTTGGTTTACCTGCTCTTGCGTTAACTCTTTTTTAGCCATGATTTGATTCCTTAAATAAAAAACCCGCCCTTTTTGGAGGCGGGCTTGTTTAGGTTGTGTTAACTATTAACCGTTGGTTTGCAAGAATGCGATACCTACGTTTTTGCGGTTAAACACACGATTCCAGTTTAGTGCATTTGCAAGCTCTGCCTGTGTTGCTGACTGACCAGCTACAGCGGCAGACTCAAAGCTAAAACCTAGCGGATGGATGATGTCAGCTCGGCGTGAGTAAATGCGCTCCTCACCGCCACCGTTACCAGCATCAGGCTTACGTAACATTTCACTTGGTACGTTAACACGACCTTCACCGCCAACCATCGCGCCGCGCGTAAATAGAACTGAAGTATAAGTAACTCGGTTAGCACCTGCAATTGCTGGAAGCGAGTCATCAACGATAACCATCTTGTCTTGGTACATTGGGATACGTGGACTACCTTCATTCTCTTGGAAAAACTCAATCATTTTCTGCTTTTGCAGGTTACGATAAACAACAGAATGAACCGCCATCACAGCTAATTGCTCGCCATGGTCACCCATGGTTTGCACTGTGTCGATAATTGCGTCTGAGCTGATAATCTCATCTGCCGTTGGTGCGCCCGCTGCATCATTAGCGAGCACGTTAACCATGTCGCCACCGTCATTTGCAACGTTATCAGCCAAAACACCCATAGCTGATTGAATTGCGCGCTTTTCGTTGTTTGTTGCCCAGTATGAACCAATGCGGCCAGTGATCGCGCCAACAGGATCTTCAAGTGCTAACTCGCGCGATAAATCCATTACAGACCAAGATTTATTCTGACTCGCTAGTCGAAACTTCATTTTGCCCGAGTCGATTTTGGCGGGAGTTGAATCAACTGCTGGATTATCATTTGAGTAATTCGGCTCCTCTGTGCCTAGCGGGTTAAAGAATGGCAGTTCGCCAACATTGCCGCCAGTTGATGCCATTGAGCTAAGACGTGGATCTTGAACTAAAACGCCCGATGTAATAAATCGGTTTAACTCCAATTGATCTTCTTGCGCGTACTGCGCGAAAGTCAACGGATTGTAAATATCTGCTAATTGTACTGTTGCCATGAGTTTGTCTCTCTATTTAAAATATTGTTTGTAAAGTTCTGGGTTTGTATTTGCCAGCTTTGTTTGTTCTGTGCGACTCATGTTTTTGTAATCAATGTGTTGATTGTGTGCATACGAGCCGCCAGCACCGCCACCGTTAGCCTGTGAGCCTTTAATTTCTTTTCGTAAAACCTCGTTTGACGAAGCGAATTTAAGGTATTCATCTAAGCTATTAGCAACCACGTTTCCGTTGATATCTTTGTACTCTTCGATCACGCTGCCATCATCATTCAACCGAACTCCAACAACATCATTACGTAACCAACTCTGAGTTTTGATACTTGCGTCAACAAAGTGTTTAATTGTCTTTTCGACAGCCAACTTTTTAGCATCGTTTAACGCTCGACTTTTAAAGCTTTCAACTTGCCCGGATAACAGCTCACGCTCTTGATTTAAGCGCTCAGTCTCAAGCTTGTGAACTTTTTCCCAATCTTCCGCCTTTCTAGCCGCTTCTAACTCTGCCGCTTCACGAGCTTCTTTTTCAGCTAATTTCTCAGCCTTTAGAGCTTCGTTTGTCGATTTCAAACCTTTAACACTTTCATCAAATTCACCTCTTAATTTTGACTCGATGTCTTTAGCTTGTTTCGCTAGTAGCGCGTCAATCGCTGCTTGTTGTTCGTCTGTAAACACTGTAAATCTCCTGATTTAATGTGCTGGCGCTTCTGCACCTGTTTAAATTTTACACTTAAATAGTGTAATTTGCTAACTATTAGTTTATCACACTATTTAAGCTGTTCAAATATACTGGCCATTTCCACTATCTTTTAGCCATTTTAAAACTGTGTCGTTCTTTTTCGCCATTTCAGCTAGCGTTAACGGGTCGCCCATTCTGTCGGTCATCAACGATCTAAATTTCTCAACAGACAGCCCTGAACCCCTAAACATCTCGCCTCTTACCTTGCCTAACACTTGATCTTGCTTTGCTGCGCTAGCGCCTTTTAACGCCTGATAGTATTGAGTTGATGCAGGAACCTCGCCGTCAAATTTGCTTGGTCTTGTGAATCCACTGTTATCAAGTGGTCTTTCGATTAGCTCTGGTATCACCGTGGTGCGGCAGCGTGGGTGAAACGGCGGGTGAGGCTTGTACTTATCAGTGTTTTTAACAACCTTTTGATCAAAGCCTCGACAAGTTGCTGATGTCCTAAAGTCGAGCGTTGCAATTATTCGGTAGCCGCTAATAATATCGTCATTATCATCATAGACAGATAGCCTAGACTGCGTTGCAATGTGATTTATTGATGTTCGGACTACGTAATCAGCGGCGTTTCTCGTTATCTCCAACTGACCGCCAACAAAGTTTTTACCGACCTTTTTACCGGTCATTGCCATTACGATTTCTTGATTTGTTAGGCCCGTAAAGTAGCCGCCCCTTACAATCTCGCCCATTTTTTCAACTTGAGATTCACTAAATGACTTTGTGAATTTATCGAAGTCGATACCTGCAAAATCTTTACCGATTAGCATCGGCTCATTAAGTACCGCAGCCCATAGCCTTTGGTTATCCGGCGACGATAAAAGCACGTTGCCAGCAAGAACAGATTGAGCGCTATCAACCGCAAAAGCCGCCTCTAGCTGACCAAACTCTCTAAGCTCAGTAAGCATCATCTCTGTATAGGCCTGTGTGACTTCCTTCGTCTTCTGCTCTATATCCCTGAGTACCTGCTTAAATCTTGTTTTATTCCTCACTGTTAGATCTTCAGTCAAAATGCGCTGGCGATAAAAAATCGCCAACTCATCAAGGAAGGGTAAAACTTGATTACTCAATTGCGAGGCGAAGCGGTTTGTTGAAATATCATGCTCTGCTTGCGCCTCAAAAAGCTCCGATGGTATCGCCATGTTACACCATTCTATCTACATCAATGCCGCCAGTATCAGACTCAACGATTAAATCAGACCAATCTTGATAATCGTCACTATCAGATATCCCTAGCGATCCATCTCGCTTCATTGCGTCAAATAATTGCTCTTTGGGTATCTGACCCAACGATGCCATTTTGCTAAGTTGCTGCAATGTTTGCGGAGACAAGCGGTCATCAAAAAACTTCTTGTTCATTTCAAACTTAAACTCGTCAGCTTGACCGTTAGAGTTGTTCATTGCTGACACTGTTTCAATAACTGATTGCATTGCGTCTTCAATGTTACCTACCATGTCACCAAGGCTTGCTGTGCCTGTAGCCTTGCGGATTCTAGCCGCCTCTGCTGTTTCATTCTGGCCTGTAGTGATTAACTGAGCGCCAATTCGCACCATGTTTTCAGCTATTTCCATTTTTGTTTTGGAAATTGAATCACCTGTCTGAGCCTGCAATAAAGTAGCTGAGCCGCCTTGGCCGACAATGTAAGCAGTCCCGCCAACAGCAAGCGGTTTAACAAAATTACCGCCCTCGTCAGTTAGACCATTAACCATGCCGAATGTTTGGCTATCCATATCACCAGTTGACACAAAAAGCGTACCATGACTGTATTGGTGCTGGTTAATAGCCTCTTGAGCGTCTTTTCTAAAGTGCTGCAAATTCAATGTAGCTTGCTTATAAAGAGGCGGACGGCTAGGGATTGGCTGATTTGAGTCAGCACCAACAAACCAGAATGGTATGTAATCCAAACGCGCTCCAGCACCGTTTCTTGGCTCATAAATGCGAATAGGCGAGCCGTCATCGTCATCGACCTTTTGAACATAGAAACCATCCTCGTCAATGTAAAGCTCGATTTCTCTAGTGTGATTCGTCCGAGCTTTGCCTTCTGCGACCATTGAATAAGGTTCGCATATTTTCACGTAAGTGCCGTACTCATCCCAATCGACAATTGATTCAGCGCTGTAAGTTAATATTTTAGCTCTTTTACCACTCACGCCGATGTCAGCCATTGTCCGAGCTTCATCTTCGCTAGCTTGCGGATACTCAACTATTAGACCGATGCGGCCAACGCTGAACACGTCAGTTGCAATGAGCTTTAGCAAATCATCAAGCTTTGTGTATCTTGCGTCCGTGTCTTCTAATAGATAGGCGATTGATTCTGGCAGCTCTGCACCTTCTGGCCCTGTGAATTTAAACGGTCGACTAAATGCCCCACCCTTTAGCACATCAAGAGTCTGACCGGTGAAATTAGTAAACTCAGCCGCAGCGCAATAAGCCGCAAAGCCTTTATCGCTCATAGCCTCCGGCTTTATAAGGTAGCCGCCCTCACTCAAGTCGTAATCAGCTTTTACGCTTGGATCTGCTGCATGACGCTTAACATCATCGTTAACGCAATCCCTTACAAGCCGCCATTTGTGTTTGCTTTTTGCATACATCGGGTTAATAGTTGTATTCATAATCTGTCTCTATAAGTTAAATTTAATTCCGCCAGTCCAAGCTTTAGTCTTAACCAGGTCTTTTGAATAAGCCATGATAAAGGAGTCAGCCAAGTTTGGTGAATCAATATCGCGCTTTTTAAGCTCGTCTTTAGTCTCGACCATATCCAAGCCTCTTCTGCTGTATCTTTTTCGCGGCGTGCAAAGCTCATCTTTAAGTCGCTCAAGCATTGGCAAGTCAGACGATATGCAAATCAAATCACTCTCATTGTAACTCATGCCCTTGTTTACAGCGTTATATGTATTTCTAAGCTTATCCGCAATCAACTGCCAAGCCTGCGCTTTTAGATTCTCAAACTTGTCCTTATTCTTTATTTTTGGCATGTAATAGTGTTCTGGGTTAACTACGGCAGCGCCAGCATTAAACTTGGCATGACTATTTGAATTAACGCCATCAAGAGTTGAGCCAGTGTGAGCGCCAACGCCTATTGAGTCATAGATAAGTAGCGCTTTATCTCCGATAACGTGCGAATAAGCTCTCATTGCGGATTGATGTAATTCATCCTCTGCCGCCTTCCACTCATCAAGATTGACGCACTTCTGCCCCTCGACTATCGTGCAAGCGTTTTTATCAGCGCCACTGTCAGCAACGTCATACCCGACGACCCTAGTGCCGCCCATGTCAATATTGAGCTTTTTATCAGCATCAATTGCAGCATCAATCCAAGATCTTTTTATCACAGCGTTATCATCATCTGATATCGGTTTACCAAGGTATAAATGCTCGTACAGATCAAAATCTTCCGCCTTCACAGCTTCTATTGATTTTAATAGCGTGCGACTTAGAAATGGATTGTCAAGGTAATTGACCTGTCTAACCACTGTATCTGGCGGAGGGTTAACAACAAATCTACGCCAAACAAAATCAGTAACTAATTGCGGATTAAAGCTAAGCCAAATCTCTGACCCCTCCTTTCGTATAGTTGGCTCGAGTATTTCCCACTGCTCCTTTGTTAGATTGTGAGCTTCTTCAATCCACAAAACATCGGCACCCTCAAAAGATTTTATCTCGTCAGTGTTTCGCTCTATACCGTAAAAGGCAAACTCAGTCCCGTTAGCATTAACAATCTCAGATGCCATTACCCTGTAGCCAGTCAGCCCAAAGTTATCAATTTGGTTTTTTATCAGCGTGTAAACGGATTCTTTAATTTTGTTTTGAAAGCGCCTAACACAAAGAAATCTGGTCTTGTAGTTTTGACCGATGAATGCGGCTCTGCCTGCGTACTCCCAAGATTTAGAAGATGCCCGGCCACCATGCAAGACCCTGTTGCGAGCCTTTATCAGCCTACCATCAGAATCAAGCCAAAAGTCTTTTAGGTTCGGATTAAGCGTCGCCATACATATCACTAAATGTTTTAATTGAGCCGCTTACTATTGTTTCAGTCGGCGCGTTATCACCCTGCATTAGGTTGTGCTCTTTGATAGCAGCTATGGCGCTTTGCATGTTGATCATGCCCTTTTCGCCATCCTCGCTTGATGCTGTGCTAACTATCTTTTGCAGTATCTCAAGCTTTTTTTCTTTAGACCAAATGAAAGATTTTTCTTGCTTTTTCTGGTGCTCTTCTATTGCCTTTTTAATATTAGGTTTATTTAGGTTTTCAGCTGCCATCTCTGCCGCTGTTTTTTCGCTATACCCAGCTTTAATAGCTGCTTGCCTGCCATTGCCACCATTAAGTAAATACTCCTTAACAAAGGCATCTTGCTTGACTGTTAACTTAGACATTTAAAGCTCCTGCTCTAACTGCTTGCGCTTCTGCGCGTTTATCGTGCATTAAGTATAACACCAAATTTTAAGCAATAAAAAACCCACCTAAGTGGGCTTATGGTTTGCGACTGATTAAAGATGAATCAACCAAGCAAAAATAAAACGCCAATCCAAGTTACAAAGCTAAACAATAAAGCATTGCACCAAACTGACAATCTAAGCGAGTGCTTCAAATCATTAACTCGATAATTAAGATCTTCAATATTCTTTTTGTGGTAGTTATTAGCCGCCTTTAATTGCTTAACTGTATTCTTTGCGCTTGCCAACTCTTGCTTAAATTCCTTTGTGTTCATTTTGATAGCTCCTTTTGCTCAGCCAACTTAATAGCCGCTTCAATTGATTTTATTGCTTCACTGTAATCTTGAAGCTTACCCTTGCTACCACGCAACCCGCCGCAAAGTAATTTCTTAACTGCGTGATCAATTTCTGCTGAGCCAGTATCAAAAGCATCCAGTACTCGGTAAACATCAGTAACAACTTTATGACCGTCAATGCTGTGCAATGTGCGGTGATATGGGTTTACATCTTTATGTCGCTCTATATCGCGATTGACTGTGCTGACTGACTTGCTCATTTTCGTCTCCCTAATTTAAAAGCAGTCTCTTTGCCTTTTTCTGTTATTGATAAATTACTACCGTTTAACACCGCTAATTCAACATCAATCAAATGCTGGTGCACTTTCGAAACTCCGCTACTCAATAGCATTGTTCCGTTGCTTGTGCTCATAGCGTAAAGCTCAAGCAGTTTTCGTTTATGCGTGTTGTTTAATGCTTTCACCTGCTTACCCCAATTAATCTAGTGAGTTAATAGTAAACCAATGGCAGAAATTAGATAATAACGTTTAGTTATAAGGTATTGCGGTTTGATATATAGAAAAACCCCGTAAGGGCTTATTTTGAATTTCGTTTTATGAGGTATCGCCTAGAGCGTTTCTTTTGAATCATTTTGAAGGCGTTTGAGATTGCCTTGCTTTGCCTGCGTTATCGTAAACAAGTACACCAGCATAACTACAGACGGCAAATATAGCGCCAGCAACAACAGTATAAACAACCTTCTGCCAAAGTCCTGCGCTGAAATCATGGCGCTCTTTTGACTTTTGTATAATCGGCTCGGCTCGCTCTCTGAAATCCTCAAGGTCGCTAATCTTTTCATCGGTTGCATTGTGCTTTTCACTAAACAGTTCAATCTTAGTCGCTAGATGGCCGATATTATCAGCCAGATTTTGATTGACCCTTGTCTGCTCTTTGCCTTGATCGATTAGAACTTGTAGTAAATGTTCGCTCATTTGTCTGTTGTTTATAATTTGTACTTGATAGCATTATAGCAAATAAATTGCATAGCGTAACCGCTGCGAATGATAGAGATAGCACTGCGAAGCTTAGATACCAGATTGTAAATGCTGGCTCTAATGTTATAAAGCGACAAAATGATGCAAAAATGAATACATACAATGATAGCTTCATAGTTGCTGTAAATGTAAGTTTCAGTTTCCGCATTTGCAACGCTATCCCAAGCCATCAATAACAAGTATGAAATCATTATACTACTCCAAAATGCTAACGATTTGTTTTGAGTGTGATTTATCTGTGACTTTACCGTAACACACCACGCAAAGCATATTGTCACATAGTAAGAAAGGGCATACAAATGAGTTGGTAACGAATTAAGCTGGCCGAAAAAGTTTACCGAGTAAAATATTTCGCATATAACAAAGGCCATAGCAAATAACCATGACCTTTTGAATGACACAATATAAGCAATAAGTATTAAATCACTTACTCTTCTTGCTTCCACTGCCGCGCTTAGGTTTGCCAGATGTAGCCATGATAATAGATCCTGTATCATTAATCGGTATCCTTATTCTATCATGCTGATTAAAAGTTAAAAGCCCATTAAGGGCTTATAGTTGATATCCATTGCAGCTTTCAGCGCAACCAGATTCTTCATCGATATTGGCCCCAATTAATTTACGCAACATGTAAGCATCCATTAACTGAGCTTCACCAATAATCATATCGCTATTTCTGTGCTTTCTAAAAAACACTCTGTCTTGACCGTTTTTAGTGTTCGGCTTTATATGTTTATATGTTTCCTCAAACCATTTAAAAGCTTGGTACTTTTCCGGGTTCTCTAGCGCTATTAAATGAAGCTTCTTATCTGACTTCTTCCAGCATGTTGCGCAATTACCCATATGAGCCTCAAGTTCAAGATTAAAAGATTGCTCTTCCCAGAAATCATTTACATCTTCTTTATCCATTGGGAACCAGTCAATCATAGGGAATACTAAATTATATTTTTTAAGTTTTAAGCTGTATCGCTTTATTAGCTCAAGCTTAACTGTGTCACAATCTGAAACCATCTTCATTCTTGAATCATGACACTCTGTAGTTCTAAATATTTCAGTTGAAACTCCAATTGACTCTAGCGCATTCTTTACTGTCCTACTCATAGCTCTATTGCTTTCGTCAATTCTAAATCCTAGCGCTTGCCTTACACCGCGTAAGCCATTTGCTTTTTTGTATGATTCTATGACCTGCTCTTTTAGTCTGTCGCTGCACTGAGGATATGTTGCGTTTGGTATGCCATTCTTTTTTACATGGGCGTGGAACGGGTGGATCGGATCTTTATACTGACGGATTCTGTAAGCATCCTTAAAATTTGTTATGCGGAAAGTGTTGCCTTTTCCATGCTCATGAACAACAGCTTCAAGCCAAATTATATTTAAATTGTACTCTCGATCACACTTATCTAAAAACTCAAGTGTTTCCTCATTTTCCATTCCTGTGTTAGCAAAGATGCAGACCTGATTAAATTTATGGCCGTATCTCTGCTTTATTATTATAGCTTGGGCCATAGATGACTTCCCGCCACTTGTATTTGTTATCAGTATCTCTTTCATTTTATTCACCATTAAAAATTAACTATAAACACATATCCGACAATTGCAGTTAGTGGGAATATCAAGCCCCACCAGCGCGACTCAACCTTTTCAACTTGAATGATGCTATCAATTGATACACCATGCTCGCGCTTTACTTTTGCCATTGCAAATCCGCTGTTACGTGATTTAACTCTAACCGTGCGGACTATGCCGCGCTTTTCGAATGTTACTTTGTATATTGGCATTTTATTCTCCTCTTGGTTATTTTTTAGTTGAAATAGATATTATTAATTTTTATGTCGCGACCTTCGCAATTCATTTCAACCTGCACTAAATTAAAATTCAAGCATTGTTGATGATCTTGTGTCGCAACAACCAATTTCATCAAGACCTAAAAATAAATCGTTCGGCTCAAGTTCGAAGCATGCGTACCAGGGCAAGTAAAAGATAAACTCCTTACCATTTGAATATTCTGTTATCTTAAAATCCTCATTCTCAACTTTACGATCATCGATCCAAGATTCAATTTTATATTCCACAACTAAAAACCTCACATGATTCCGAGCAAGATCCAGAATCGTACATTCTAGCGCCTTGAATCCTTCTTTTTATTTCTTCACCTGTTGAGCCGTCAAATTTTGCTATAACACTTTGCAGATTTTGCTTTCCTCGATACATTTTACTAACTGAGCCAGTGCCTTTCCCGGTTCTGACTGATTTAGAATTTATAGCCTCAAGCCAATCGATATAAATATCAGGGTTATCCCTTTGCGCTGCCGCCAGCTTTAAATCTGACTTCTTAGGGCAGAATACGCAGTTACCCTCGTGCTCTGATATCTCAAGTGTAAAATCTTGATTGTCCCACCAATCAATTACATCTTCTTTTTCATAATCACATATCTCAGCCATATACATGATGTTTGATTTGAGCATTTTTTCATGTAGCAATCGCGCGTACTTGAAAAGTTTATTGTGAATCACTTGAGGTATAGTATCAAACCAATACCTCAAGGAGCTTGCTCCATCATGCTTTATAGATTCATAGATGCAAGCAAAGTCATGGTAATCCAAATCAAAGTTTTCATTTAAAACACGGTAAAGTTTATCACCCAGAAATCTAGATGGTTCATCAATTCGAATGCCGAGCCAAGTCTCGTAATTACCTTTGCCGTAAGCATCATTGCAGTATTTTACGTAAGGCCCTAATTTCATTCTATCCGTACACATCATTCCGCCAATGTAAGGAACTCCATACTTTGACATTGATCGATTAAAAGCTGTTATATCAGTTTTCAAATTATTTATATCGCTAATAATTTCGTAAGAGTTGCCGATCCCTAGTTCAGGTGATACAACAAGCCTTATCGCTGTCAGATTCAATTCAAAATTATCATCACAGTCTTTTGCGAACTTGTATGTTTTTGGATGCTCTGCCCCAGTGTCCATAAATACGCAGTCAATATCGCCAAATCTATCTTTCATAAACTGAGAAAAGAAAGCGCTTGTCATCCCAAAGCTTAAGCTTAATATTTTTTTCATTTCATTTTCCATTTATTCGTTTCGTTGAAATAGATATTATTAAATAAACCTGCAAAAGTTAAATACCGTTTAGTTATATGCTTATTCGCTTTGTTTATTTAGCATATCTCGATACTCGCATTTGGCTGGTATTTTGATATTACATCCAATTGATTGCGCCCAATCTAGTATTTGCGTTGTGTAGTGGCATGACTCGCCCACATCTAGATCTTTAGTTGAGCGCAACACCTGCCGATTTGTTATTTCACCTGTGTTCAAGTCGGTGAACTCGGTTTCAGTCCATCCTAAAAACTGATTTTTAAGCGCTGACTTAACCCATACTGGCGTGCAACGCTTTCTTCCTTTACTTATTAGATACTCGCTTATATCTGAGTAAATAACATGCTGTAAAGCGTTCTGGCTGAGCGACCTCTTCTCTCGCCACTCGCTCACGACGACCCGATAAGCTTTATTTGATGAACGAGTTATATTAATTAGCTCGCCAGTTACATGGGCAGCGCTGGCTAGGGTTAGTTTAAATTCATTCACTTTTTAACCGCTTAACCGTTTCTTTAAACTCCGCTTCAATAGCTCGTATCTCGTCAATTGTCAGCTTTTTATCTTGCTGATAATTTTCAAGCCACTCGACTTTGTCTATACCTATCTTTTTAATTAATCGCTTTCTGTATTCGATTAAGTTGCCGCTCAAATGTGAGTTACAAGGCATGCATTGTTTATGAATGTTCAGCTCGTTAAACCTTAACTCAGGACAGCTACCAACTGACCTGTAATGACCTGCATGATACTGACCTTGGTGATGCCTGCCGCAGCTTATGCAAGGATCATCTTTATCTCTAAGGTGAATGTATGCGTTAACAGGCTTTTGCGCCTCTCGAAGCGCTTTAGGCCTATCATTTGCACTTAGCGCCTTTAGCTTTGACCTTACTCGCTTAATTTCATCTGACTTTTGCTTCGCTTCCTTTTTAGCCCTATCTGATTCAGCTAGCTTTATGGCGCACTCAACGGAGCACGCCTTTACTAGTGAATTAAATGGCTCGAAAGGCTTTTTGCAGAATTTGCACTTTTTCATTTTTCAACCAGCTTCTTTTCTAGCTCTATAATGCGCTTTATGTCTGATAAAGAGCGGATTTTATACACATCTGTTAAGTACATATCTCCGACACTATTCCATTTGCCTGACCCTTGATTAAATACGTCCCAAGCTATTTTTAGTGACGAGTCATTAAATCTAATGCGGAAGTATTGCAGCTTATCCCAATGAGTCGCCCCACTTGGCGCATTATCAATTATTTTTTGCAACTGCTCTAAAGTTTCCATTCCACTCTCCTGCTTTCATTAATTCTTCTTTTGTAATATAAGTTGATTCACGTGCGCCAATTTTAAAAGGGTTAAAAACAAGTATAAACTGCGCTTTGTTATTGCCTTTTGCTGGTTCACCATTTGAATCGAGAAAATCCAGCCTGCCACTTGCAACCTTTCCATTTTCCTTTAAGTAACCTGTGATGTACCTTATCTCGCTAACGCCTTTCAGTGCTTCTTTGAACCACTCAACACTAGTGTCCTGATTCAACAACATAACAACGCCTAGGCCATCCTTTTGCGCCTCTAAAGCCTTTTTGACCCATGGCATTGGATCGCTGTAAGGCGGGTTACACCAAACGTAAGCATTGCCACTAATATAAGGATCTGATCGTCTTAGGCGCTCAAGCCATGGCTCGGCTAAGCTGTCATACTCCTCGGTAAAACCAATTTTGCAAAGCTTGTTTTCGTAAGTGCAAGCGGTATCAGCCAAAAATACAAACTCTTTATTTAAACTTTTAAACACCTCTGGCGGTGTCCTCCATAAATCATTAGCCATTTCACTCTCCTGTTAATTTACTTAAATATAACTCTTTACTGTTTGTTTTATAAATAACGTTTTGTTATATGGTTATGCCATTCCAGCATCGCGCAAAATCTTACCGCGCCAAGCTTCGGGCATTTTGTCGCTTTTCTTTGCGCCAGAATCAACCGGAGCACCAATTGCTTTTTGCTGATGACCCTTTACTTGCTGCGGTTTATTTTGCTCCATATCTGTTCGCCACTTTCTCCAGGACGATATACCGCAAACCTGCCTCAATGCCTCTGCAAAAACAGCGTTGTAAATCGCATTTAAGCGTATATCTAGCTGAACCTGAGTCAATCCATGATTTGACTGATTAAATGCCGCCTGACGCTTTACAGCTTCATTTCTTGCTATTTCGTGATTGCTTGGAGATAGCAGTTCGAAGCAATCCGCTCTAAACTGCTGCTCAACTTCTTCAAACGTCATTTTATTTACGGGCTTTTTGTATTGGTAGGTCATTAAAATTTCTGCCGCTGTTGTGGTTGCTCGATAACCGTTTGCCATTCTCTAAAAGCAGGTTTGAACGCGCCGTTTTTAAACTCAAGAATGTGATCACCAACAACGCCATCACGAACCTTTGATTTGATGATTCTAGCCAACCCTTTGTTTGGTGTATCTGGTTTATGAATCTCCTCGCGATACGGAAAGATAATAACATCAGCGTCTTGCTCAATTGAACCCGAGTCGCGAAGGTCTGAATTTCTAGGCTCTCTAGCCGCCTTGTCAGACTCTCGGTTAAGTTGCGAAAGTAGAAGAATTGGCGTTTTTAGCTCTTTAGCAACCATCTTCATGGCCCTTGTCACTTCACCAACCGATAGCGCTCTTGATTGCGCGTCAGGCATTGACATAAGCGTCAGGTAATCGACAGCTATCAAGGATAGGTCAGGGTGAGCCTCTTTAAAATCACGCACCTTCTTTTTGAATATTGGCACAGATAGATTTGGCTGGTCATCAATGTATATCGCAAGCTCACCAAGCTCTTTTAGTGCAGCTCCAATTAAGCCCCATTCATGCTCTTGAATATCAAAATCATTGCGACCAATCTTTTTCAAATCTAAAGTTGATACACCACTTTGAGATCCCACTTGACGTTCAAACAGTTGATTACCGCTCATCTCAAGACTAAACTTTAAACACTTCTTACCCTGCGATGCGACAAAATTTAAAATGTAAAGGGCAAGAGCTGTCTTACCCATTCCTGGTTGGCCACCCAAGACAATAAGCGCGGTCGGATCAATGTCAACATCAAGGCCAATATCAAGGAATTGACTTCCGTGGTTGTTTTGGCGTGACTCGATGATGTTTATGTAATTGTCAGCGTACTCGTAAAAAGATACAGGCTTATTCTCTGCCACTGGAGCAATCGCGCTCGATAGGTCAGATAGCCTTGCGCTTAAATCATTTCTATCAAACACCTTGCCGCTCGAAAGCTTTGCCAATATCTCAGCAAGTTCGCGCTTGGTATTCATATCGTTAAACGTGTTTATGATTTGCATAGCTTCGCGCATTGGGTCATCAGTGGTCATAACACCTTGCTGGACTTCTGCAATCGAAAAGAATGGCTCAGTTTCAATTTGTGCGTGTATCGAGTCCAGTGTGACGCTAGCGCCAAAGTTATCCAATGCCATTACCGCACTGAAGATTTTAGCGTGTAGCTCATTACAGAGCATTTCAGGACGTACTGCTTGCAAAGATTCTCGCATCTTCGGTGAAACGCCTTTGGCAACGATTGTGGAGAATAAAATTCTAAATGGTTCAAATATCATCGTTGTATCTCTCTTGGTTTAAATAGGTTGAAGGGTGAAGCATATCAAAGCCAATGTATTTCCTGCCACCAGCGTCAATGTCAGCCATTCTCAATGCAACATCATCGGCAATGTGATTTGTTAAGGCTCTGACTTCATCTTCAGTTTTTGACTTGGTTATTTTCTGCCAGATTTTAAACGTGGATTTCTTGGCTACTTTCTTTGGCCATTTTGACCACCAGAATTCAAAAGCTTCTTTGATAAAGTTATCACGATCAATCTTTGATTGATCTAAAGGTTTTATATCTTTATCACTATCACTATCACTATCACTATCACTATCAGCTAGATTTGCTACCTTTTGCTTTGATTTGCTAGCATTTGCTACCTTTTGCTTTCCGCCTTTTGCACCAGCTAAAGCTCTGTTTTTGCAGGTCTTTTCATATTTTTCAGCATCTCTTTTGAATTGGCTTATGAATGGAGTTATCACTATATCTATGACAGGATCAAGCTCAACTTCTACCTTTTTATGGTAGCAAGCTATGGCTTTAATAAGTTTTCCGGCCTGCTCATCACTCAGCTTGTCCAGAATATCAAGACTGTCAATGTACATGACAAATGACTTTTTGTTAGACATACGCTATAATTACCTAAGTTGATTTGATTAAATTGCCAGTTTGCAGACTGGCTTTTTTATTTGGATTCACTAACTGAAGCCAATCCTTTCTTACACAATTGAACGACTGCAAGCGTAAAGTTCCCATCAAAATGCTCATCAGCGTAATCTTGAATATCTCTAACAAGCTGCATTTTTTTAAAGTAAATCAGTTTTCTCATTTCAATCTCCTGTTTGTTGATTCGTTAATTATATACATTAAATATATACAGTCAACACTAACTTAAAATTAAATTACAGGCACAAAAAAGCCGCAATTAAGCGGCTTTTTTTATTTTATCAATTCTGGGTTTTCGTATATGTTGCCGATAACCTCCATACATCGGCTTATACTATCCCTGTACGCAAATTTTCCGATTCTAAAGATGTGGTTATTATCACCAAGGTTGATGGTATGAAACTCAACATCAGGACAGCAAACCACAACTGCTATTCTAGGAATCCTTTCTGAGTAGCCCTCAACGTGACCCCATTTAACAATGTCACCAGCAAATATTTTTTTACCGTTAATATCAAGCCTTAGTATCCCTTGCATTATTTTTATGTCCT
>Ga0193958_1000104_pt1 | contig 38837 bp, 29 predicted proteins | sample FB_1_MG_FD_140320 | JGI IMG/M metagenome (GOLD analysis project Ga0193958, IMG submission 140320) | Microbial mat bacterial communities from the Broadkill River, Lewes, Delaware, United States - FB_1_MG | ecosystem: Environmental > Aquatic > Freshwater > River > Microbial mats | place: USA... | reverse complement strand
TGTCAACATTGAAGAACAAGAGATTAAACACGCCACCATTTTATTTTCACTGCTGCAAGATCTGCCATTAAAAGACCATATCGAAACCTCCAATATATTGGAAAGTTTACATAATCCAGCCCTGTATCAAGCTGTTTTTGATGAATGGCATCACGCTTTAGATCAGGGCAATATCAAGAACAAATACGCTTATTTAGCCGCTTTAGTCCAACGCGCTAATCAAGGTAAATTTAACCCCACCCAAAGCCAGCACCAACAAACCAACCAGAAAATCACAGGGATTATTGGCGTGAACCGCGACAAACCAACACCAAAACAAGCCCATGATATTTTCCCTCCTTACGAGGCATGGCAAAGCATCCAGCAAACATTAAGCGAAAATATCAAGAAATCTGACTATATGAACTTTGTTCTGCCCACCCGCGCCTATGAAAGCGACCAAGCGGTCTTTGTGCGCTGCCCTAATACCTATTCGCATAATTTTATGAGAAATAATATAAATAAAATAACCGAATTGGTGGGTAAAACCGTGCTGATGTATTTGGGGTAATTTTTCCTTGTTACAACGCTCTACGTTCTGCTCCTGAATTTACACCAAGGCATTTTAAGCAAGATGACGCAGAGCGTCAGGGACGGGATTCCAACGCGGAGCGTGTGGAACCAGATGAAAATTATTTTACCCTTTTTTTATGACGCTATACTGGCGTTGTCCCCATAAGCCAATAAATAAAAATCCTGCTATAAAAAATACCCAATAGAATGGTTTTAATGTTATGGAGGCGGATACGGCTGGAGCTGATAGAGAAGCAGCTGTTCCATTCCAATAAAAATATAAATAACCTGTATCAGTCCCATCAGTAAATTTTGTACAATAATAGTGATTGGCAACGGGTGTGATACCAATACCTGCTGCTGAGTAAGTTGTGAGGGTTGCACAAGAACTAGCAGTAGCAGGTGTTGTCCCATGATCTGCTACAGAAGGAGGTGCAACTGTACCAAAGCTACGTAAATGTGCAGGGGTGGATGGAGCGTCACCTATTGCAGTACCTACAATCTGATTAACATTTGACTTATACTGTAATCCGAAATGGGCGTTAGGAATTGGATAACCTATGATTATGCTAGCACGACACCAAGAGTTAAGTATAGTTACTTTAAGCTCAGGATTTCTTTGATTACAGTCTACATCAACCGCATAAGCAGGGGTCATTGCTGTCATTGCTAATAATGCTAAACATTTTATAGCAATACGTTGAATGGTGGTGTGTATTTTTACATTTGTTTTTTTATACATTTATTTTTTCTTAATAAGTAGTATGAAAATATTTTTATATTGTAATATATAAAAAAATGATGTTTTTTTTCGATGACAATATTAACCAATACCACTCAAAAAATGCAGCTATAAGTGGCTAGGAAATTGGAGTGCCGCCTTGGATGCTCTGCATCCTTTCCTTGAACTTACACTTTTTGATAATCCTTTCCTTTCAGCTTTTTAAACTCACGTTTAAATAAATTTACCAGCTTCATTTCATCATTATTTTTTATCCATATTATGTTGAGATGGGAAACTACATATGGCTATATCAGGTATGACAGGTATAAGTAATAAATAAATGCTAATAAATAATTAGCTAAAGAAATATTCTAGGTAGTTTAAAACATAAATACACATAATAAAATACAACTAAAGTTGTATGTAGCCACTTAAAATATATGTTATTTGGATATAAATAGGGGGTTTAAAATAGAAAAAAGAGGGGAATTGGGGTAATTTTTCCTCGTTACAACGCTCTGCGTCCTGCTCCTGAATTTACACCAAGGCATTTTAAGCAAGATGACACAGAGCGTCAGGGACGGGATTCCAACGCGGAGCGTGTGGAACCAGATATATTTACATCTGCAATGCAGTTTCTAGTCATATCAATCAGACACATTGAAGCGCATCTAGAAAAACAGGAAAGTATAAAAGAGTAAATAATTTTTGATTAAAACCGCCCATCAAATAATGTTATACTTTTAAGCTGTATCAATACCAGTTATTAACACAGCACAAAATGAGATAACAGATGAGCAACTTTGATTTTATAAAAGCTGATTTTCCTCAACTCCATGCTGATGTGATACAGGCGGAGCAACTGGTTTCTATCTCCCCAAAAGCCGCCGCTGTCCTCTCCCGTAGCGTATTAGAAAATGCGGTAAACTGGTTATATGAACATGAGAGAACACTTATAAGACCTTGGCGTACTGACCTCAGTACCCTTATGCACGCTGATGAATTTAAAGCCCTCTTTAATCACACCATGTTTGGTGAACTGAACCTAATCAGAAAAATAGGCAACGCTGCCGCTCACCCCAATACAACAACACAAAACATCACCCAAAAAGATGCACTTGCTAGCTTAAAATACCTCTTTCGCTTCTTGCGTTTCTTAGCCATCTACTATGGCAAAACTACCCCCGAAACCCAAGCATTCGACGACAGCCTTATCCCCTCCGCGACACAGACACAAAATAAACCCCAAGAACAAAAACAACTTGCTGATTTAATTAAAGATATCCACGCTAAAAATAAAGCCAATCGACAAGCTGAACAAAAAATACTTGCACAAGCTAAAGAAAATGCACTACTCAAACAACAGCTTGCACAACAACAGCTTGAACTTGCACAGCGTAAAACAGAACGCGAAAAAACAACCGACTTTGATGCAGTCAACCCCCTGTTAATCTCCGAGAAAGAAACCAGAAAACGCTATATTGATATTGCACTCAAAGAAGCAGGCTGGACAACTTTACAAAAACGGCGTGAACTAGAATTTAAAATCACAGGAATGCCTAAATCCACTAATAAAAGCGGGATAGGCTATATTGATTATGTGCTGTGGGGAGATAATGGGCTTCCCCTTGCTGTCATCGAAGCTAAAAAAGCCATAGAAAACCCTAAAAAAGGTAAACATCAAGCAGCGTTATATGCTGATTGTTTAGAGATAATGACAGGACAACGCCCGATCATCTTTTATAGTAATGGCTTTGAAACCTATTTGTGGGATGACCAATTTAGCCCCGAAAGAGAAGTACAAGGCTTTTTTACTAAAGATGAATTATCACGCTTAATAGAACGTAGACACCCTAAAAACGGTCGGCAAGATTTACGTAAATTTACAATAAACCAAGCCATTGCAGGTCGTCCATATCAATTAGAAGCGATTAAGCGGGTTGCAGAAAATACAGTTAAAAGTATTACCCAATTAGATAAAAAAGGGCAAAAAACAACTGTATTGCGCAGTGGCTCAAGACAAAGCTTGCTTGTGATGGCAACAGGTAGTGGTAAAACCCGTGTTTCTGCTGCCATCACTGATATGATGACCAAATGTAACTGGGCAAAACGTATTCTATTCTTAGCTGATCGTAATGCTCTCGTCACCCAAGCAAAAAATAATTTTAATGAATATTTGCCCCATTTATCCGCCATTGATTTAACCAAAGAAAAAGAAGACAGTGAAACCAGAGTGGTGTTTTCTACCTATCCTACTATTATGAACCGTATTGATGGCAGACGGGATGATGAAGCACGTTTTTATGGGGTCGGACACTTTGATCTGATTATTATTGATGAAGCCCACCGTAGCGTATACCAAAAATATAAAGCTATTTTTGACTACTTTGATGCCATGCTGATTGGTTTAACTGCAACGCCTAAAAATGAAGTCGGGCGGGATACTTATGGCTTATTTGGGATTGAGGATAATAATCCTACTTTTGCTTATGAATTGGATAAAGCGGTGACCCAAGGCTTTCTTGTTCCCCCTAAAGCGATGTCAGTGCCTATTCATTTTATGTATGAAGGGATTAAATACAAAGAGCTGAACAAGGCAGAACAGCAACAGTATGAAGAAAAATTTGGTGACCCAACTGAAAATAATGAAGCACCCGATGAAATAGCCAATACAGCACTGAATACATGGTTATTTAATACGGATACGGTTGATAAAGTGCTGAATCATTTGATGACACAGGGAATCAAAGTAGAAGGGGGCGATAAGCTAGGTAAAACAATTATTTTTGCTAAAAACCATCAGCACGCTATTTTTATCGAGGAACGCTTTAATAAAAATTATCCTGAATATGCGGGTAAATTTCTACGTGTAATCGATAATTACGAAACAAAAGCCCAAGATTTACTGGATGTTTTTGTAGATGAGTACGAAGAACAAAATCCACAGATTGCAGTCTCTGTTGATATGATGGATACAGGGGTGGACGCGCCTAGAGTGGTTAATTTAGTGTTTTTTAAACAAGTGAAATCATCCACTAAATTCTGGCAGATGATCGGACGCGGAACACGATTATGTAAAGGTTTATTTGGACTCAATGAAGACGGCAGTACAAAAGATAAAAAAGAATTTATCATTTTTGATTATTGTAAAAACTTTGAATTTTTTGATGCCAATCCAGATGGTGCAATTGCTTCCCCAGTGAAAAATCTCACCCAACAAATATTTGAAGCTAAACTAGAGCTTGCTTTTCTTATCAGAGAAAAGGAAAACAGCACAAAGGAGCAAAGTGCTTTAGCTGAAAGCTATATTGATGCATTACATCATGCAGTTGCTTCCTTAGATACAGATCGTTTTGTGGTGAAAGCAAAACTTAAAATGGTGACTGAATTTAGCCCTAAAGTACGTTGGGATAGTTTACATAAAAATGATGTATCAGAGATTAATCAAACACTCTCAGCATTGATACTTCCCTCAGCAAAAGATGATGAATTTGCAAAACGCTTTGACCTCTTGATTTTAAACTTTCAGCTTGCCCTACTCACTACAACATACAAAAACAGTACTCATACATATATCAATAAGGTCAATGGTATTGCCAGTGATTTGCTGAAAAAACAAAATATTCCCGCTATTGGCACACAGGTGCCCCTTTTGAAAGACATCCAAAAAAGTGATTTTTGGCAGCATATTAATATCAATATCTTAGATAAATTACGCACCTCTTTACGTGATTTATTAAAGTATTTGGATAAAGAAAGCCAAGTACAGGTGGTGACAACATTTGAAGATAAGCTAGATTATGAAGGGGTAAAAGAGCATGATTTGATTCCTGCTTATACGGCATTGCAAAGCTATAAAGATCGGGTGGAATCCTATGTACGCCAGCATAATGACCACTTGGTGATCAGGAAGCTAAAAACCAATAAACCGATTACAGAAAGTGAAATTAATCAGTTAGAAAAAATCCTGTTTGATGGAAAAACAGTGGGCACAAAGCAAGAGTATATTGATACATATGGAGAAAAACCATTAGGGGCATTTATTCGTAGTATCATTGGTTTAGATGTGGAAGCTGCCCAAGAGGTGTTTGCGCAATTTATTCAAGCGGGTAACCTAAAAGCCAATCAAATGACTTTTATTGAAAAAATTATTAGTTACCTGAGTACTAACGGAATGATTGATAAAAACAGGTTATGTGAAGCCCCGTTTACCAATATTCATAACCAAGGTTTATTTGGTGTGTTTGATGATACACAAGCCACTAATGTGATTCAGCTCATTGAGCGCGTTAATGACAATGCACTGGCAAGTGGTTTTTAGTCTGTGTATGTTGGTTTATCTAGTTTACACTCAGTGAGTTTATACCATTAATTGCTTAAATTAAGACGCTGAGCCAATTTACTAAATAATCCTGTTTTCTTTTCACTTTTTTGTACTGGTTCAGGAGGGGCTGCTGTATCTGCTTTGCCTTGGATAATTAAATCTGTTGCCCACAAGGCATTATAAAAGCCTGCGATGGTTGCCCACGGTAAATTCATTTTTTGCTCAACTTGTGCCAAGCTGAGAGAATAACCTGTCATACATGCAGCTAAACGCATATGTTCTGTGGAAAACTCTAAACGGGGGAAGTTTGGCCATGCTCGTAAGGTCACTACTTGCTGTTTATCATGCCCTGCTATTAATTGTCCTTGAGAGCCATATAGGGCACATTCCCACATAATATTATCTAGGGATAAAAGACGTTGCCCACGGGCTAATACGGTAAAGTCAGCTTCTGATAATTGGGTGGTTTTTATATTGCCTGTGTAATCATGGGTAATGGCTTGCAAGACTTCTTTAGAGGCTGCTGAGGCAATAAGATTTTCTTTAGCATTGATAAATAAAGGAGAATGGGGAGGGCAAAATAATTGTACAATAGACTGGTTTTTTTTAATCTGCAATAAATGATGAAAAAGGGTATTTTCAATATCACAATCTTGATTACTGCTGACTTCTGCTGGCATAACAAAGCTGTTTTTAGCAGGAATCTCACGATATAACCGTGTATGAATATCAATTAAGGCATCTTTTAAGGTTTGTACTCTTACAGGTTTTTGTAAAATTTCATGACGTTGGTTATACACCCCTTTAGAAGATAATAATAAAACTTGTCTATTACCTGCATAATCAAAATCTTTAAAAAACTGTGCCCCTGCCTCATCATCAATATCAATGACAACAATGGTACCTGTTCTATCTGCTTCTGCCAGTAAACATGCTTGAATGTCATTTTTTTCGAGTAAATTACTGGCAACATTTAACACGGCACTGTCTGTTGTAGAGAGGGCAACAAAAGAAATACTCATGATTTTGTCTTCAGGCATTGTTATCTTCCTACAAGGCGTCTTTACTATTAGGCAAGAGAGAATAACACTATTTTTGTTAATACAGCATTAATGAGTGAGATAGTGATAATACATCTTAAATATACCTAGAAGGCAATATTTATACCATAATAATATAATGATGTATTAAATCACCTAGTTTTTTACTTATGAACAACTATTAATGATGTATGATAGTTATTATCTGATATGATATATTCATCTTGCTATAGCGGTATTATTGATGAGTGTGAAGTCATTGGGGTCACATAGGCATTATATGTAAGCTGACTACAGTCTTTTATTTACAATAAGCTATATAGTGTTATCACTTTATTTGTGTCATGACCGCTATTATATATTAAAGTATCAATATAAGTTGAGAGCATACAAAGTCATTAAACTGTGATACTCATCTCCCAAGGTTCAACCAGTACCTGTTCACCTGCTTCAATATAAGTACAATCCAGTGGCAAAATAATAAAACAGTTGCCGTCACTCATAGAGCGTAATGTACTGGAACGTTGTACACCTGTACTACGTACAACTAATTCACCTTGCTGATTATAATGTAAAATTCCTCGCTGGAATTCTACACGCCCCGCTGCTTTACGTAAACTGTCAACACAAGGAACAGAGAAGCGTAATGGGCGGCTGGTTTGTACGCCAATCATAATGCGTAAAGCGTGCTGTACAAATTGTTGAAAGGTTGCCATCACTGAAACTGGATTACCCGGTAAACCGAAAAAGACACTATCACCAATATAACCAAAGCTCAAAGGTCGCCCCGGTTTCATCGCAATTTTCCAGAAATTCATGGTACCAATGTCTTGAAGTATCTCTGTGACATAATCCGCTTCCCCTACCGATACCCCCCCTGATGTGATCACCACATCATGATCTGTTGCAGCTTGCAATAGTGCATCTTTAATTAGGAGAGGTTGATCAGGAATAACCCCCATATCTGTCAGATTTACATCAAGTTGCTGTAATAAGCTGTATAAGGTGTAGCGATTACTATCATAAATTTGCCCTGCTTTAAGCTGCTCACCTGCTGAACACAGTTCATCCCCTGTAGAGAAAAAAGCAACACGGACTCGGCGTATCACACCAATTTCAAAAATACCAAGAGAGGCTAATAAACCAATATCTGCTGCGGTTAAACGTTTTCCTTGGGGAATAATAGTATCCCCTTCAGCAATATCTGCCCCTTTGGGGGTGACAAATTGCTGTGCACGGTGCTCTGCTTCAATCGTCATCACATCATCTTGACGGGTGACTTTTTCTTGCATAATCACCGTATCAGTGCCTTTAGGCAAAGGGGCACCTGTAAAAATACGCGCACATTCACCTTGTTGAATGACTTGATCACTGGGCTGCCCTGCGAAAACCGTGGTGACAACATTTAACTGTGCCTGTCCTGTTTGCGGTAAGTCGGTTGCTTTGACCGCATAGCCATCCATAGAGGAGGCATGAAAAGGGGGCACAGAGGCAGGGGCTGTAATAGTGCTTGCCGCAACGCGCCCAAGTGCCTTACGTATTGCAACCTGCTCTTTACCCACCACAGGGGTTAATTGCTGGTCAAAATAGGCAAGTGCTTGTTCAACTGTTAAGGCAGATGGATCAAATTCATCAGAGCAACACGTTACCGTTTTCATAGTCTATCAAGCTTTATACATCTATTATTAAAGGGAATAGGTAAAATAATTGCCATACTGTAGCTTGTTTGTCAGAAAATAAATAGTACACAAATTAAAAATAAGCTGTATTTTATTTGTCGCGGTATTATTTTATATACTTATAGTAATATTTTTTCTCGAGGTATAAAATAATACAGTCACTTAGCTCTATAACCTCCTCCTCTATATGAAAAATATAAAGCCTTTCTCTTTTTTATAAAATAGGCAAGCTAATAGGGGCAAAAATTTCCTCTAATTCTTCTTCTGTTTGGCATAACATGGCTTGTTCAACCAGTTCACGGTTTAAATGAGGGGCAAACTGCTGGATAAAATCATACATATAACCGCGTAAAAATGTCCCACGACGACAGCCAATTTTGGTTATACTGCTGGCAAATAAATGACTGGCATCTAGTGCACATAAATCTTTATCCAATTCTTCATCATAGGCCATGCTGGCAACAATACCGATACCAATGCCTAAACGCACATAGGTTTTAATTACATCCGCATCCGCAGCAGTAAACACCACGTTAGGACTTAAATTTTCCTTATTAAAGGCTTCATCAAGCTGTGAGCGACCTGTAAACCCAAAAACATAGGTGACAATTGGGTAAGCGGCAATGGCTTCTAGTGTCAGTTTTGATTCCTGACATAAAGGGTGATCAACAGGCACAATAATGCTGCGATTCCAGCGATAACACGGCATCATCACTAATGTATCAAACAGCTCTAATGCCTCTGTGGCAATGGCAAAATCCACATTACTATGTGCCGCCATTTTAGAAATCTGCATGGGGGTACCTTGATGCATATGTAGTACTACATCAGGGTATTGTTCGCGAAAGCTCTTAATCACAGGAGGTAGAGCATACCGTGCTTGGGTGTGCGTGGTTGCCAGTGATAAGTGCCCACTTTTATTATCACTAAACTCTTTAGAAACCCGCTTAATATTTTCCACTTTACTCAAAATATCTTCAGCAATATCGATGATTTTCTGTCCTGCTGGGGTGATATGAGTGAGTTGTTTACCACTGCGGACAAAAATTTGTACGCCTAACTCATCCTCTAATAAACGAATTTGTTTACTGACCCCCGGTTGTGAAGTATATAAACCTTCAGCGGTTGCAGAGACACTCAAGCCCCGCTGAGCCACTTCATAGATGTAACGCAACTGTTGTAATTTCATGGAGTCACTTATGCTATTGTGATATAAAAGTATAAAATTATATTCTTTTTAAGAATAGAAAATGAACGCTATAGTGTAAAACAGACGGGCTATCAGGCTATACTTGGTTATCAATTAGGTGTAGCAGAGGGTCTAAGACATGTTGAAGGGATTGTAATAAAAAGTGATTTCGCCAAAATCATCACAGCAATCTACTTCATCACATACGGTTGTGTCAATATAAATAATACACATGATAGATGATTATAGCCCCATGAATTTCAATTCCACAATTATAGGTATTTTTTGAGATGAGTTCTCGTAAAAAATTGACCCATCTTGAAGCACTGGAAAGTGAAGCAATCCACATTATGCGTGAGGTCGTTGCTGAATTTCGTAATCCAGTCATGTTGTATTCCATCGGTAAAGATTCCAGTGTCATGTTGCACTTGGCACGCAAAGCCTTTTACCCTGGTCCGTTGCCCTTTCCATTATTACATGTGGATACAGGGTATAAATTTAAAGAAATGATCGAGTTTCGCGATACCTTTACCAAGAAAATTGGTGCGCGTTTATTGGTTCATCGCAATGAAAAAGCCATTGCTAAGGGTGCCCATCCTAATAAACTGGGTGTCGGACGTTGCTGTGGTGCATTAAAGACTAATGCCTTATTAGAAGCCTTAGAAACGCATGAATTTGATGCGGCTTTTGGGGGGGCGCGTCGTGACGAAGAACGTTCACGTGCAAAAGAGCGTATTTATTCTTTCCGTGATGAGTTTGGTCAGTGGGATCCCCGTAACCAACGCCCTGAGTTATGGAACTTATATAATAGCCGTATTCATGAAGGTGAAAGTGTACGGGTTTTCCCATTGTCTAATTGGACTGAGATGGATATTTGGGAATACATCCAGCAAGAAAATATTGAAATCACCCCGCTATATTTTGCCAAAGAACGCCCGATGGTCAAACGTGGTACACAGTTGATTCCTGCGGAAGGGGCGACTTTATTGGAAGGGGAAGAGCCTGAAATGGTGATGTCGCGTTTCCGTACCTTAGGCTGTTCACCCTGTACGGGTGCGGTGCACTCTGATGCAACGACTTTAAATGATATTGTTAAAGAAGCCGTATTAGCTACGCGTAGTGAGCGTGAAACCCGTATTATTGATCACGGTGCATCATCGATGGAAGATAAGAAAAAAGAGGGGTATTTCTAATGCAAGCGATTGAAGAAAATCACACTGAGACAGAAAACGAACTCTTTAACTGTGAAGCAGAATTATTACATTTTGCTACTGCTGGCAGTGTCGATGATGGTAAATCAACCTTAATCGGGCGTTTACTGGTTGATGCAAAAGGGGTCTATGAAGATCAGCTGAATGCGGCTGAAAACTTTAACCAGAAAAAAGGCGGAGAGGGCTTAGACCTTGCACTCTTAACAGACGGTTTACAAGCAGAACGTGAGCAAGGTATCACTATTGATGTTGCTTATCGTTATTTTGCTACGCCTAAACGTAAATTTATTATTGCAGATACCCCAGGGCATGAGCAATATACACGTAATATGGTCACAGGGGCGAGTACGGCTGATTTAGCGATTGTATTAATTGATGCGCGTAAAGGGTTGCTAACCCAATCTTTCCGTCATGCTTATTTATCTAATTTATTAGGTATTCGTCATATTGTTGTCGCGATTAATAAAATGGATTTAGTGGATTACTCGGAAGAGGTGTATAACCAAATTCATGCAGATGTCAGTGATTTTGCCAGTCGTTTAGCCATGCCTCGTGTGGAATGTGTCCCCCTTTCTGCCTTACAGGGTGATATGGTGGTCAGCCGTGGTGATAATATGGACTGGTACACAGGGCGTACCTTATTAGATATTTTAGAAACTACACCTATTTCTGAAAGTGTGACAGAGAAAAGCTTCCGTTTTCCTGTGCAATTAGTCAGTCGCCCACAAACCGATGAATTACATGATTTTCGTGGTTACATGGGACGTATTGAAGCAGGTGTGGTCAATGTCGGGGATGAAATCACGGTTTTTCCTTCTGGGCTACAAAGTAAGATTAAAGAGATTCTTACTTTTGATGGTCAATTAGACTCTGCTTTTGCACCGCAATCTGTAACACTAACTTTAGAAGATGAAATTGATATCACCCGTGGTGATATGTTGGTCAGTGGCACCCAGACACCGCGTGTAGAAAAGCAATTACGCGCTAAGTTGTGTTGGTTAAATGAAGAGCCTTTAGCGGTACGCAAAAAGTATGAGCTTAAGCACGGTACAAATAGTGTTAAGGCTTTAATTACTAACATTGAGTATAAAATTGATGTGAATACTTTGGCACATGATGAAAGTGTAGAGGAATTACAGCTCAATGAAATTGCTGAAGTGACAATTAAGGTACAAAAACCTTTGGTTTGTGATGCTTATACTGATAATCGTACCACAGGTAACTTTATCTTAATTGATACAGAAACAAATAATACGGTAGCAGCAGGGATGATCAGTGCTGAATAGTTAGCATTGCTTTATCTTTAATTCTTGCCAATAAAAAAGGTGTGTTTCTGGTTTAGAAACATGCCTTTTTTGTTGGGCTAAAGAAAGCCTAATATATAAGTATAGTATTTTTTGAGGTGTATCTTGTGTAGGAAGCCCAACATTTAAGGTACGGTGGTTTTCCATATGCTCTGCATCATCTTGCTTAAAGTTGCCATAAGGGGAGGACGCAGAGCGTCAGGGACGGGATTCCAGCGCAGAGCGCGTGGAACCAGATAAAATTTTATTTTTCAATCATCCCGCTGTCATCAATCATGACTCAATTGAGTTCAGTGAAAAGCGTTGCATGCAACGCTGCTACGGTTTTATGGATATCATTATTTTCTGACTAGTGCGTAACTTCAGTTAGTTAGGGAAAAATAGTATTTTTAGGTAGGTAGTGTAGAGAAATAAACACTAATTTATATGAATTACTCATCATCATCATCATCATACATTACAAACATACTATCGCATAAAGGTTCGAGGGGAAGTACTTTTTCAGCATAGCCTATAAATTCGTCCATATCATAATCTTCTGCTAATCCCAGCTCATCATTTTGCAATAAATCTAAGCGTCTTTGTCCTAATGGGATATTCTTTATTTCTTCACATTCATTCACAGCAAGTAGAAATTTTTTAACTGCATTTGATACAGCTAAATTTCCTTGCTTTGTAAACATATAATAGTGGCAAGGAAAACGTGTACAGGGGTTACCCCAAATAAAATAGAAGTTAAGAGTCAGATGAAGGGTATCTCTTACATGTGTGTCATGTATCTCACCATGTTCTTCTGATATAGCTGCTAGTTCAGAAAAAAGTGTATGAATTAAATGATGAATCATTGCTTTATTGCTACCTGATTTTAAATAGAAAATAGTGAGTTAATATCTAAATTACTCCCCATAATAAACCTTATAGCACAGTATATCCAGTAAAAAAAAAGGATATATCACTATATCCCCTCTTTTATTCGTGATTCTCACTTTAATAATTCTATTTTGCCAACGCAGCACCTAATAAACGCGCCGTTAAATCTACCACAGGAATCACATTTTCATAAGGCATACGTGTAGGACCTACAATCCCCAATACGCCCACAGTTTCCCCATGACTGGCATAAGGAGAGGTCACCATACTATAACCATCAAACATGTCATATCCCGCCTCTTCCCCAATAAAAATACTCACTCCTTGCGCTTGCAAAGATTGATCAAGTAAATTTAAAATATCCCGCTTCTTATTAAAAGCCGTAAATAAATCACGCAACTGATTAACATCTGCCTCTTCATTCCCCATTAAATTCGTTTGCCCTGTCACCACAAAATCATCTTTTGGTATTTGCGGCTCAAACACCTGCTGTGCCACCTCAATAGCCACCTGCATAAGGCTATCCATATGCTGGCGCGTCTCAGTCAACTCCTGTAATAAACCTTCACGTACATGTGAAATATCTTGCCCTGTAAATGCCGCATTAAGATAATTTGCAGCCTGCTCCAACTCAGATGCAGAATATTTTCGCGTCGTTTCTATGATACGATTTTGTACATCTTGCTCATTAACGACTAAAATAACCAGCACACGTCGATCAGACAAAGGTAAAAATTCTACATGGCGTAAGGTGTTGCAATGACAACGTGGTAACATGACAATCCCTGTAAAATGGGTGACTTCTGATAATAAATGAGAAGCTTGTGCCAACAATTGTTGCTGTGATTGCGGAGCATTCGGGTCAAAAGAACGCCGTAACTGGCTTTCTTCTTGAGTATTAAGTGGCTTCACCTTCAATAAGGTATCAACAAATAAACGATAACCTAAGACAGTGGGAACGCGCCCTGCTGAGGCATGAGGCGAACATACAAGCCCCATTTCTTCCAAATCTGCCATGACGTTACGCACTGTGGCAGGACTTAAGCCAACAGTGCCTTCACGTGAAAGTGTCCTCGAACCAACAGGTTGACCTTCACGAATATAACGATCGACAAGCAGTTTGAGTAAATGTTGTGCACGTTCACTTATTTGTTGCGGATGGAATGTAGACATATTACTTTCACCAAACTTATCTGCTACTAGAATTTAGCTTGCTTATGATTGGTATAATAATGTATTTATACGTCGTAGCGTTACTAAATAATGTATATCATTTCATTGCACCTGCTCCTAGATACAACTCAGGATTATTATGTTTAAAAGTATAGGGCTTATAGCTAAACGCGGTGATACGCGTGTTATTGACTGTTTAGTCTCTCTTATTCGTTACTTACAGCAACAAAATGTTGATATTATCATTGATTCTCCCAGTGCAAAACTGGTTGAAGGACATGATTTACACGTTGCTGCAAATACAGAAGCCTTAGGGATACGTTGTGATCTTGTTATTGTTATTGGTGGTGATGGCACTTTATTACAAGCAGCGCGTTTATTAGCTAAACATGATGTCGCATTATTGGGCATTAACTTGGGACGTTTAGGTTTTTTAACTGATATTTGTCCCACTGAAATGGAAACCCATTTAAACGATATTTTTGCAGGAAATTTTTTAGAAGAGGATCGCTTCCTTATTTACACTGAAGTGTATCGTGATGGACATTGTTTATCACATACTAATGCCTTTAACGATATTGTCATTCATCGCTGGAATATGTCCCACATGCTCAGTTTTGAAACCAATATTAATGGACACTTTGTAAACCGCCAACGTTCTGATGGTCTCATTATTTCCACACCAACAGGCTCTACTGCTTATGCCTTATCAGGCGGTGGGCCTATTGTACATCCTTCCCTCAATGCATTAGTGCTGGTGTCTATTTGCCCACATACTTTAAGCAACCGCCCTATCGTTATTGATGGAGACAGTTGTATACATATTACCATTGATGCAGAGCAAACAGGTAAGGCACAATTATCGTGTGATGGTATTTTATGCCAAGAATTGATCCCTGGGGATAAAATTATTATTGAAAAACGCCAGCATATTCGCCTCATTCACCCTCAAGGACATGATCACTATGCCACCTTACGGGAAAAACTGGATTGGGGTAAAGAGGTCTAATTTTAGGATAAAGTTGGTTAAAAGAAATGTTGCACTATCTGCGTATTGAAAATTTCGCCATTGTGACCCAAGTGGAGCTACATTGGCAACTGGGTTTAACAACCATTACAGGTGAAACAGGAGCAGGAAAATCCATTATTATTGATGCACTGGAGTTACTTGTTGGTGGGCGTGCTGATAACAGTATGGTGCGCCAAGGCTGTAGTGCTGCATTTCTGTTTGCAGAATTTGCTATCTCCCCCAAAATTTATAAATGGCTACATCAGCATGATTTAGCCTTAGCTGATGAAAAAAATCAGTGCCAAATTCGTCGAGTTATCAGCACCTCTGGGCGTTCACGTGCTTACATTAATGATCGCCCTGTCTCCTTATATAGCTTAAAACAGCTTGGGGCTTTATTACTGGATATTCATGGGCAACATGCCCATCAATCCTTGTTAAATCATGATGTACAGCGGCAGTTATTGGATGATATGGCAGATGATCAACAAGCTATTAAAACCGTAAAAAAAGCCTATCAACAATGGAAACAATTGCATGATAATTTACAGCAGCTAGGGGGGAATGCACAGGATCGAGAAGCCCGCTTGAGTTTATTACGTTATCAAGTGGAAGAATTAAGTCATTTTGAGCTGACGGATACTGCATTACTTACCTTAGAAAGTGAACACCAACGTCTCGCCCATGCCAAGCAGTTATTACAAAGTGCACATTATGCACAACAGTTATTAGCAGAAGATGATAATAATAGTGTGTTATCTGCACTCAATCACGCGAATAATAGCTTAACGGAAGGGCTACAGCACGATAAAAATTTAAGCAATATTGTTGAATTGCTGGAGCACGCTATTATTCAAGTACAAGAAGCCAGTACAGAATTAAATCATTATAATCAGCAATTAGATGCTGATCCCCTACTTTTTGAACAAATTGAGCAAGAATATAGCCAATTACGTGATTTAGCACGTAAACACCATATTGAATATGAAATATTACCCGAACATTATACGCAGTTGTGTGAGCAATTAGCTGATTTAGAAAACTATGAACAACGTGCAGCAGAATTAGAGCAGGCAATCAAGCAAGCAGAACAACAGTATCAATCCTGTGCTGAACAATTACATGCACAACGCTGTGAGACAGCTCAAACATTACAAGCTGGAATTATTAAAAATGTACAGCAGCTGGGGATGCCTCATGGACAACTAGTGATTGATGTTGTCATGAACCCTCATAGTACTCCCAGTGTATTAGGGAGTGATACGGTGACATTTTTAGTCAGTACTAACCCAGGGCACGCTCCTCGTCCCCTACATAAAGTGGTATCAGGGGGAGAATTATCACGGATTAGTTTAGCGATTCAAGTGATCACTGCTCAAAAAAGTGGTGTCAATACTTTAATCTTTGATGAGGTCGATGTTGGGATCAGTGGGGGAGTGGCTGAGATTGTAGGGAATTTATTAAGAAATCTAGGCAAAAAACGCCAAATATTATGTATCACCCATCTACCACAAGTTGCCAGTCAAGGTAAGCAACATTTACAAGTACAAAAGTTTAGTGATGGCACCACAACGCATAGTGGTTTAGTCAGTTTAAACCCACAACAGCGTATAGAAGAGATTGCACGGATGTTAGGAGGGGTAGAGATGACAGCACAAACTTTAGCCCATGCTGAAGAAATGTTGGCAAGGAATGGAGAATAAAGCAGGTTAATATTGGAATTTAAAAGGGCTAGAAACAACAAAGCCCCACCTGTGAGGGTGGGGCTTTGTTTTAGTTTTATCTAGATTAACTTAAGATTAACTTAAGGTTATCTAAATTTTACTAACTACTATGGAGTACAAGTAGATGGTACTAAACCTTCTAAATTTTGACCTGAAGCATACTTACAAGACCACTCAGCAGTTGTAGTGTCGTATACTAAAGAAATTGTTTTGTTATCAGGGGTAGTATCACTACCTAAATTAATTGTAGCTTGGTAACCATTACCATTTAAAGCAATACCAGTAGTGTATTTACCAGTTGTTTTAATACCAATCATTTCTGGAGTAGGTAACTCATTATTAAGACCGTAGTACTCTTCAGCAGGTGTTTTAGCACCAGCTAATAAACCTAATGCATCAGTAAATTTAGCACGTTTGATGTAGTTACTGTAAGCAGGAATCGCTACAGCTGCTAAAATACCGATAATCGCTACAACGATCATTAACTCAATAAGAGTAAAACCTTTTTGTTGCTTACGCATGGTAAGTCTCCTAATATCACTAAGTTGAAATTATGATGACATTAAAATTCCTCAACATCATCATAAAATAGGAATTTTATTATCGCTCTTAATATAGCAGGTTTCAAGCCAATTTTTATGAAATCAATAAAAACAGTAGCTTAAGTTATTTTAATGGCTAGTATCTTAATTTTTTATTAGCCTTTATTCTATGTTAAACAGCAACAATTAAAATTAATTTTACCTAAATTATTGATAAATAAAGAGTAAATATAACCTGCTGGTTTTCAGCAGGTTGTTGAATGGCTTCAACAGCTTTTAATTGCTGATTTGCTTATAATCAGGTAAACGGGCAAAACCTGTTTCTTTAGCTGTGGTTTCTCCCATTGCGAGACTACGGAATACAATATTAAAGCCTGTATTAAAGTTTAAACCTGAACGATGCTGGCTAACATTAATCCGTGTGCGATTTGCTAGGGTTAAGTAAGCACCACATGCCTCTCCTTCATCACAAATAAAGCCATCATTATCAAAGTCAGTCCCTGCAATAATAATATACTCTCCTTGTGGAACATTATTAAAGCTAAACGGATAACTGGCATTACTGGCTACGGTACGGACTTCTTTTATTGTTTCTGTTGTTTGAGGATCAACCAATAAAATATAGTGATGTCCTGCATTCCCTTGTTGCTGTTGCTGGGCAACTTGGAAAATTACAGGAATACGTAATGAATTGATACTACTAGTAATCGTGATATTTGCAGTATAAGTCCCTGTACTTAAACCACTGCGATTGATGACCACACGATATTCACCTATCCCTTGAGAATTTGTTGATACACGCTCTACACTCACTAGACGAGAAGGTTGTGCATTAATGTTCTGTACGGATAAATTTCCGCCTCCTGCATTGGCTAAGGTTAGGCTGGCACTAGATAACCCTGTCCCAAAGTTAAGTGCATTAGGAGAAGCGGTTAATAAGGGATCAGGTTCACTGATAACACCACTATTTAGTTCAATGGCTGCATTGACTGCTTTTTGTGCGTTGATTAAGCCGTAACCATATGAACTATCTTTACCTCTATCACCTAAATCTTCAGTAATATTACCACTGCTTAATAAGCTATCCATTTGTTGTGGGCTTAAATCAGGGTATACCGCTTTCATGAGTGCAATCACACCTGCCATATGAGGTGCAGCCATAGATGTGCCAACAGAAAAAGAATAAGAAAAACCTGTATTACCGCCTTGCTCAGCACCGACTGTACTTAAAATACCATCATCATATCCATCCCCATTGATATCAGGAGTACTGTTATCCCCTCCAGGGGCGGCGACATCAACACGGCTGTTAAAGTTAGAGTAAGGGGCGCGTTGTTTTTGAATATTCACCGCACTAACAGAAATCACTTCAGCTAATGAGGCAGGATAAATCACAGTACTGGTTCCATTATTTCCTGCTGCACCCGTAATAATCACACCCGCATTACGTGCGGCAGTAATGGCTTGACGTACCCCATTAGAGATAGTCGGGCCTCCAAGGCTTAAATTAATAATATCAGCCCGTTTTGCAGGCACGGTACGGGAGTCGTTACTTAAACCTGCAGCAAAACGAATCGCTTGTTCAATATCATAATCTGTACCCGAGCCCCCTTTACCTAATACACGTAATGGCATCACTTTCGTATGCCAGCCGACCCCTGCGACCCCTTCACGGTTATTAGTAGCCGCTCCTACAGTACCTGCAACATGTGACCCATGATAAGAGCTATTTCCTGAAATTTGATCCCCCGGATCATTGGGAGAAGGATCAATACCATCGCCATCAAGAGAGGTACGGGTATCACGAATAAAATCATAACCTGATACTAATTTATTTCTTAAATCAGGATGATTTAAAACAACCCCCGTATCAATGACTGCTACCACGACGTTACCACTGCCTTGGGTAATGTCCCAAGCCTGCGGTAGATTCATTAAAGGATAATGCCATTGCAGATGATAAAAATTATCATTTGGAGCAGCTAATTGGGTTTTAATATAGTTTGGATCAGCAGATTCCACGCCTTGTTGTTGGCGTAATTGCTTAACTTCAACTAGGGTTTGATATTTATCTTCTAATGTACTGTCTGCAAAAGTAAACGTATTTTGACTTAAAAAACGAGGCTGCTGTTTATCTAAACTAAATAAAGCTGCCCGTTCTGGTTCATCATGGCTAGCTATTGCACCTGTGTTATGTAAAGCTTGCATCCCTTGTTGTGATGCAGATTCATCCATTTTAACAATGGCTTCATAGGGGACAAATGCATCCAATAAAGTCATGCCTGATGTAGCTAGGCTGGTATTTTGTCCAATATTTAAATTGTAATTAGACGCGCCTGATTGAGCATGGACTTGAATAAAATACTGTCCACTACTGGGTACTGTTAAGGATTCAACTTGCCCATCGCTCACTGATGCATTAAGTACTTGCCCTTGGCTATTTAAGAGTAGTAAATCCACATCATTACTGAAGTTGGCATCTGCTACAAATAAATTAACACTTTGCCCTGCAATCAAATCAGCAACATAAAAATCATTAATATCTCCAAAGCTTTGGCTTTTTCCTGCTTCTCCTGTATTGGGGCGATTGACATACCCCCCTAACATCACAGGGTTAGGAATTTGTTGTGCACCACTGAGGCTGTTATTGCTCGCCAGTGTTGGAGAATTACTGTCATTGACATCATTATCATGAGCAATATTACTGACAACACGTACCTGCCCACTGACTTGATACCCCAATAAATTATTATCATCTCCTGAGCCTGCACTGCTGGAGCTACCGCTGTTACAGCCAGCTAAATAGCCACAACTGCTCAAGGTGAGCAGATATATCATCTGTTTAAGCATTATTCTCTTATCCTTTTATTACGCTACAAATGTATTGGAGCGAAGGCTATTTGTTATATCATGACCATGACGTATTTTTAAATCACGGTATTGCAATAACACCACAGCATGAAAAACGGGATTAATAAAGCTGGTACAGATAATATAAATAAATTGTGCAGTTAATGGTGATACATCCATACCAATAAAGGTTAAAACAGAAACAAGCATCTGTCCTGTTAATGAGCTAAGTGATAGAAAAAATAATAAAGCAATCAGTAATGTTGCAGCGGTATGCCACCAATGACCTGATACTAAGCGATGACTCATTGTCAGTGATTTTATCCCTGTTTGCTTTTCAAATAAAATACAAGGAATATAAAAAGCCAAGGTCACCGCAACAAATATCCCTGGTAAAACCATCAGCATAAACCCAACACTAATAAAAAAGCTATATAGCAAGGTTGCAACAAATAAAGGTAAAGCTTTACGCAGTGCATGATGAGCAGCTGTGTTGATAGTTTCATCGTGTGCTTGTTCGCTTAATGCTTGTAGTCGCCCAATAATCACCGCGTGCAAGATAACAATCGCCAATAAATACACAGGCATATACATAAAAAAAGATTGCATCCCTTGTTGCAGCACTTCTATTTTATTACTGTTTAGCTCAGGAATTAATAAATTAGGTAAATAAGACACCAGCATTAAGGCAACAATAACAGGTAACAGTGCATTAAAATTTGAAAAATACAGCTGCATTGCCTGCTTTAATATATTTAAAGGAGATTGCGGTGTCGTCGCAGGAATAAACATGTTGTTCCTTTTTAATAGATAAGTTCAATATTATCGTGCCCAGCAAATTGTTTTAATTGCTGCAACACCTCATCCGTAGGATGAATAGACCATGTTTGCCCAAGACGCACTTTGACTTGTGCATCATCACGGCGGTAATCTAGCCAAACAGGACACTGTCCTTCTCGATGGTTGGCAAGAATTTGAATTAATTGATGTCCTGCCTCAGCAGGCATCATTTGCTGATTGAGTACAATTTTTAGTTTGGCTTTATAATGTTGGCGCGCTGTGGCGATATCAAAAATTTTACTGGCTTGGATGCTATCACGTCCACTGTATTCATCATGACGTACTTCACCTTCTAGCACGATTAAGGTATCTTTTACTAAAATACTTTGTGCCTGTGTATACAGTTCATTGTATGCCACCATATCAATCCGCCCCGTTGTATCTTCTAGGGTCACTGCCACCATTTTGCCACGGCGGGAATTAATTTGGCGTAAGTCTACGACCCAACCCACTACAGTGACTGGGTTACGACTGGGTTGCAAATGGCGAATAGTATGTTTAGTAAGTTTTTTAATCTCTTTAGCATAAGTATTAATTGGGTGACCTGTTAAATACAAACCTAATGTGGCTTTTTCCGCTTGTAATCTTTCCAGCTCTGACCACTGCGGGATATTACTGACATACTCATTTTTTTCTTCTGCAATAGAATCCCCGCCGCCTAAACCAAATAAATCATTTTGTCCCACTGCATGATCTTTACCATACTGCTCTGCTGTTTTTAAGGCTTTAGTGAGGGACGCAACTAATACGGCACGATTAGCTTCTATTTCAAATTCATCCATTGCCCCCGCTTTAATCAATGCATCTAATACGCGGCGGTTGGCTTTACGCAAGTCAACACGACGGCAAAAATCAAATAAATCACGATACTTGCCTGTGGCAGCGCGTTCAGCAATGATATTTTCAATCGCGGCTTCCCCTACACCTTTAATCGCCCCAATTCCATAATGAATACTTTTATTTTGATCATCACTGACCGTAAATTTATACTGGGAGGCGTTCACATTGGGGGGGATCACATGAATATCCATGGCGCGACATTCTTCCACCAAGGACACCACTTTTTCAGTATTATCCATATCAGCAGACATCACCGCCGCCATAAATGCGGCAGGATAGTGTGCTTTAAGCCATGCGGTTTGATAAGCCACTAAAGCATAAGCAGCTGAGTGAGATTTATTAAATCCGTAGCCTGCAAATTTTTCCATTAAATCAAAAATATAAGTGGCATTTTCTTCTTCTACCCCTCGTTTTACTGCCCCTTCAGTAAAAATAGAGCGTTGTTTTGCCATTTCTTCAGGTTTCTTTTTCCCCATGGCTCGGCGTAGCATATCCGCTTCACCTAGGGTATATCCTGCTAATACCTGTGAAATTTGCATCACTTGCTCTTGATACAAAATAATTCCATAAGTAGGTTTTAAAGCGGGTTCTAAATCAGGATGGGGGTATTCAACATCAGCAATACCATGTTTACGATTAATAAAATCATCCACCATGCCTGATTGCAGCGGGCCAGGGCGAAATAAGGCAACTAAAGCAATAATATCTTCAAAACAATCAGGACGTAAGCGTTTAATTAAATCCTTCATTCCCCGTGATTCTAACTGAAATACAGCAGTTGTTTTTGCCTCTTTTAATAACTCAAAAGTCGGGGCATCATCTAAAGGAATACTTAAAATATCTAATTGGCTTTCACTAAAACTATTGATCGTATCTAATGCCCATTTAATAATGGTTAAGTTACGTAAGCCTAAAAAATCAAATTTAACTAAACCAACATCTTCTACATCCCCTTTATCAAATTGGGTGACTAGACCACTACCATCTGCCTCACAATAAAGCGGGGCAAAATCAGTCAGTAGTGTTGGCGCAATCACTACCCCTCCAGCATGTTTCCCTGCATTACGGGTAATCCCTTCTAGTTTTAATGCCATGGAGATTAAAGCCGTCACCTCTTCCTCTTCTTCATAACGTTGCTTTAATTCTTCACTTTCTTCTAAAGCTTTAGATAAAGTCATACCAATTTCAAAAGGGATTAACTTGGCAATTCTATCCACAAAACCATAAGGATGGCTGAGTACACGTCCCACATCACGGACTACCGCTTTCGCTGCCATACTGCCATAGGTAATAATTTGTGACACACTTTCACGTCCATATTTTTGTGCCACATAATCAATCACCTCATCACGGCGATCCATACAGAAATCCACATCGAAATCAGGCATAGAGACCCGTTCAGGGTTTAAAAACCGCTCAAACAGCAAATCATATTCTAAGGGATCTAAATCAGTAATTTTATAGGCATAGGCAACTAAAGAACCTGCCCCTGACCCCCGCCCCGGTCCGACAGGAATATCTTGGTTTTTTGCCCATTGGATAAAATCTGCCACAATTAAGAAATAGCCAGGAAATCCCATTTGAATAATCACTTTTAATTCAAAGGCAAGCCGCTCATCATATTCTTTACGAATTTCAGCAAAATCAGGGGAAGAGGTATCAAATAAAAATTGTAAACGCTCTTCTAAACCTCGTTGCGCCTCTTCAATAAAAAATTCATCCACTGACTTTCCTACGGGGACAGGAAAATCAGGTAAAAAATATTCACCAAGTCTTAACTCCATATTGCAGCGTTGTGCAATCAGGACAGTATTTTCAATCGCTTCAGGAATATCTTCAAACAGTGCGACCATTTCTGCAGGACTGCGCAAATACTGTTGTGAAGTATGATTTTGAGGGCGGCGTTTATCATTTAAGGTATAGCCATCATGAATGGCAACCCGCACTTCATGGGCTTCAAAATCCTCTGCAGTTAAAAAACACACCGCATTGGTGGCGACCACAGGAGTTTGTGTCTGATAAGCTAAATCTACTGCGGCATGAAGGTATTCTTCCTCGCCTACTCTACCTGTACGTTGTAATTCTAAATAAAAGCGATTAGGAAATAAGTTTTTCCACTCTATTAACAGTTCAGCAGCGTGTTCAGGATGTTCAGCAAGTAAGGCTTGCCCAATATCACCGTCTTTTGCCCCTGATAAAACAATTAAATCCTCTGTATTATCAGCAAACCATGCTTTTTTTAAAAAAGGCACATCATTTATTTGCCCTTTCATGTAGGCTAAGGAAATCAGGCGGCATAAATTACGATAGCCTATATTAGATTGACATAATAAAATGACACGGCTAGGCGGTGCATCACCATTATCAATCCATAGTTCTGCCCCGACAATGGGTTTTACACCTGCTGCCTGTGCAGCACGATAAAACTTTACCAAACCGAATAGGTTACAGTGATCAGTCATCGCACAAGCAGGCATATTGGCTGCGGCAACTGTCTTGACCCACGGCTTAATCCGTACTAAACCATCTATCATTGAATATTCAGTATGACAGGATAAATGTACAAATTGTGCTGACATAGTATGATTCCCTTAGTAACCCTAATATATGATAATCAATACAGATACCATTACTCAACAGGCCACGGGCTAAATGGATATGGCTTTTCTTCGGTATTATAGGTTAAAAAAGTAATGATTTGATAATGGTAAGTACTTAAACTCATCCCTAAATCTAACAAGCGTTCATTGACTTTGCCTGACAAAAGCGTTGATACGAATTGAAAAAAGATGATCGCCCAGAGTACAGGGCGTGCAACTAAGTAAACAAAAATAAAAATCAGCATAAAAAATCCACGTAACCATGTGCTAGGGTTAAAAAGATGCTGACGAACCGAGTGTGACATTTTCATTCTTATATCCAAATAAAGGGAGTTTGTATTATGAAATTATATGCTGTTATGTTGTCCTGTCTCTACCTTGGCTTAAGCCAAGCAGCGTATGCAGGGGAAACAGAAAAACCTGTGGCAGGACAAACGCTTCATGATGAGAAGTGCATTGCCTGTCATCAATCCATGACTAATAATCAACCCAGTACCGTTTATACACGGAGTGATCGTAAAGTAAAAACTTACCCAGCTTTACAAGCACGGGTTAAAATGTGTGCAAATAATGTGGGGGCAACATGGTTTGATGATGAAATCGAGGCGGTCACCCAGTATCTAGATACACAGTATTACCATTTTAATACGGACACTAAAAAATAATAAGTCATTCCGCACCTCTGAGTTTAAAATGGAGGGTAAAAGCATAAAATAAAGCCTTTTTACTCAGTGGTGCGCTTAGCAAGGAAGAAATTATGCAACAGCCTTTATTACAGGATGCAATCTTAAGCGTAGAGAAACGCGTTGCCACCTTAACATTTAATCGCCATGATGTACGCAATGCCTTAACAGGTACACAGCTTATTGATGATATTGTTAATACAATACAATGGGCAAACACCTCTGATGAAGTTTCCGTCTTGATTCTAACAGGCGCAGGCAGTGCTTTTTCATCAGGGGGTAATATTAAAGATATGCAAGAGCGGGGGGGAGATTTTGGTGGCGATGTACTGACCGTACAACGTAAATACCGCGAAGGTATTCAACGCATTCCGCTTGCGATGCATCAAGCAGAAATCCCAACAATTGCCGCTATCAATGGGGCAGCGATTGGCGCGGGTTTTGATTTAACTTGTATGTGTGACTTACGTATTGGTTCAACAAAAGCCTTATTAGGGGAAACATTTATTAATTTAGGCATTATCCCTGGGGATGGTGGCGCGTGGTTTTTGCAACGTTTGGTTGGCTATCAACGTGCAATGGAATTAACCTTAACAGGGCGTTTAGTCAAAGCTGATGAAGCTAAAGAATTAGGTTTATTACTGGATGTTGTTGAACCTGATGAATTATTACCACGTGCCACGGCATTAGCAGAACAAATTGCTGCCAAACCTCCTCAAGCAGTCCGTTTTACCAAACGTCTATTAAAAAGTGCCCAACGTTTACCTCTTGCTGATTTTTTAGATCAGTGCGCCAGTTTTCAAGGTATGTGTCACAACACTGATGATCACTTAGAAGCTGTCAATGCTTTTTTAGAAAAACGTCAAGGTGAATATACAGGTCAATAAACTAACGAAAATCTTCTCTATCTCATAGTTAGCGTCATAAATTATTATGAGATATATTAGAGATTTGTTATCCTTGTCACTTCGTCAATAATAATGACACGCCTTGATATATACCTCAATTTTTATATCCATATCCCTTAATTAAAGACCGATAATGCTTACTATTTACAATACACTTAGCAAACAAAAAGAAATTTTTACCCCTATTGAAGCAGGTAAGGTAAAAATGTATGTCTGTGGAATGACGGTATATGATTATTGTCATATTGGGCATGCGCGTGTCATGGTTGTTTTTGATGTAATGGTACGTTACCTACGTACTATGGGATATGATGTCACCTATATCCGCAATATTACTGATATTGATGATAAAATTATTCAACGCGCCAATGAAAATGGTGAAGATACTGCTGCCTTAACAGAGCGTTTTATTGCCGCTATGTATGAAGATGCGGATGCATTGGGTGTATTACGTCCTGATCAAGAGCCACGCGCTACGACTTCAATTGCTGATATCATCAGCATGATTAAAACACTGCAAGAAAAAGGCTTTGCCTACCAAGCAGATAATGGTGATGTGTATTATGCAGTCAATAATTTTGAAGGTTACGGACAGCTCTCAGGTAAAAAATTAGAAGACTTGCAAGCAGGGGCACGAGTGGATGTAGACAGTGCCAAACGTAATCCTTTAGATTTTGTACTCTGGAAAACTGCCAAAGAAAATGAACCAAGTTGGGAATCGCCTTGGGGCAATGGTCGCCCAGGGTGGCATATTGAATGTTCTGCGATGTCTACTTGCTGCCTTGGTAATCATTTTGATATTCATGGTGGGGGGATGGATTTACAATTCCCTCATCATGAAAATGAAATTGCTCAATCTGAAGCGGCAACAGGATCAAAATATGTTAATTACTGGATTCATAACGGTTTTGTAAAAATTAATGAAGAAAAAATGTCTAAATCATTAAACAATTTCTTCACCGTACGCGAAGTATTAAAAGATTATGCCCCTGAGGTTATTCGTTACTTTATTTTAACCAGTCACTACCGCAGCCCACTTAACTACTCTGATCAAAACTTAGATACGGCACATCAAGCACTAAAACGTTTATACACAGCATTACGTGGTTTAAACACGGTTGAGATTGAAATCAGTGAAGAAGATGAGTTCAAACAAGCTTTTGATAAAGCCATGCAGGATGACTTTAACACCCCTGAAGCTTTAGCTGTCTTATTTGATATGGCAAAAGAAGTGAATCGTTTACGCGATACAGATATAGAAGAAGCGACAAACCTTGCCAGTGCATTACGTCAATTAAGCCTTAGTTTAGGTTTATTAGAAGCGGATGCTGATAGCTTCTTAAAAGGCACACAAACAGCCGATGGTCTCAGCGATGAAGCCATTGATGATTTAATTGTGCAACGTCGTGAAGCGCGTGCAAATAAACAATGGGCAGAAGCTGATCGTATTCGTGATGAATTGGTTGCACATAAGATTATTTTAGAAGATGGTGCAGAGGGCACAATCTGGCGACGTGGCTAACTCCTCACTCTATCTTTCTTTGATGCCATAAAATTTCCTCATTTTATCCCTTTACCATATCATCATGGTAAAGGGGTAGTATAAGCAGTGTGTATTCTACCTCACTGTTAAATTGGCATTATCTATGCGGGCATGTGTAGTGCATTATTTAAAATAAACACAACACATCACCTGATGACTATAAAAAATACCCATGAAATATAGCTTAATTAGGATGCACATATGCTAATCAAACGGCTTTTTGATCTGTGTTGTGTGATCCCTTTTTTAATTTTACTGATGCCCTTGTTTATTTTTATCATCATTTGGATAAAAATTGATAGTCGTGGCAGCATTTTTACCCGTCAAATACGTATCGGACAACATGGTAAACCATTTTTTTTATTAAAATTTAGAACAGAATATACGGATACCCCTGATAATAGTGCACGTGTTACACACTGTGGGGCATTTTTACGTCATTATAAGCTTGATTTACTGGCACAATTTTTTAATGTACTAAAAGGGGAGATGAGTTTTGTTGGCCCTCGCCCTGAAACGCCAGAATATGTAAAACACTATCCTGAAACAATTAAAAAACAGATTTTATCTGTCCCCGCAGGAATGACTGACTATGCCAGTGTTGCTTTTCAGCAAGAGCGGGAAATCATGGCAACCTCTATTCAACCTGAACTAGATTATATTGAGAAAATTCTCCCTGTTAAGCTGGCATATCATCAACAATATGTACAACAGCATAATCTTTTTATAGATATTGGTTTAATTTTTAAGACCATAAAACGACAAGTTGCTTTTGTGATAAAACGCATGTATCCGCGTTTATTAGTCATTTTGCATGACATGATGATGGTAGCTGTGGCATGGATTTTAGCCGTGGTGATCCGCTATCAATTACCATTAGAGCTACATGTTCAAAATATTTTATGGCAAGTATTGCCTTTAGTTGTACTCATTCAAAGCCTTGTATTAGCGTATAACGGCTTACACCGTAGCATATGGCGATTTGCCAGTATTCCCGATTTTTCTTTGATTTTACGCAGTGCCTTAATTGGTACTTTAATTATCGCACTGAGCTTATTTTTATTTAATCGTTTTGAAGGGATTCCGCGCTCATCTTTAGCATTTTACCCTTTATTAGCCATTTTCTTTCTAGGAACACCGCGTTTACTGTACCGCTTTTTTCGTGAGCAATCGATCAGCTTTTTATTACGCCGCCAACAAGGAAAACGTGTCTTATTATTAGGTGCGGGGAGTTCGGGAGATATGCTGGCGCGTGATATGTTACGCAATCCAAATGGGGGCTATATCCCCGTTGGTTTTTTAGATGATCAAATTCGTCTACAAGGCGGGAAAGTGCAAGGCGTTCCTGTATTAGGACAAGTAGATACTGTGTGTACAGTGGTAGAAGCTTTAAAAATTGATGTGATCATTATTGCCATGCCTTCCATCAGTGATGCACAAATGCGCCGTATTGTGGAACTGTGCGAACAATGCCAAAAGCCCTTTTTAACCTTGCCTAAGTTAGATAATATGATGGCAACAGGGCAGGCAGTAAATATTTATTCCTTACGTGATGTATCTATTGATGATTTGTTAGGGCGAGAAAAAGTACAACTTGATTGGCACAGTATTGCCCAGCGTTTAAAAGAAAAAGTGGTGATGGTTAGCGGCGGCGGTGGTTCCATCGGTGCGGAATTGTGTCAGCAGATTGCCCGCTTAAATCCGACTTGCTTAATTATTTTTGAACGCAGTGAGTTTAATTTATACCAAATCGATATGCAGTTACGCGAGCATTTCCCTGATTTAGTGCTTCATGCTTGTTTAGGGGATGTAACAGATAAAGTTGCCGTTGATCATATTTTAGAACGTTATAAACCTGTGGTGGTGTTTCATGCTGCGGCTTATAAACATGTGCCCATGTTGCAAGATCAAACGCGTGAAGCAGTACGTAATAATATTTTAGGTACACAAACTTTAGCAGAAGCCGCTGATCGCCATCAATGTAAGGCTTTTGTACTCATTTCTACTGATAAAGCGGTGAATCCGACTAATATCATGGGGACGACAAAGCGGATTGCTGAAATATTTTGCCAAGCTTTAAATGCACGCTCAGAGACTGATTTTATTACGGTTCGCTTTGGGAATGTGTTGGGGTCTGCGGGCAGTGTTGTGCCCTTATTTAAAAAGCAAATTGCTAAAGGAGGGCCTGTGACAGTGACCCACCCTGAAATTAGTCGTTATTTTATGACGATTCCCGAAGCCTGCCAATTAATTTTACAAGCAGGGGCAATGGGAGAAGGCGGTGAGATTTTTGTATTAGATATGGGAAAACCTGTCACCATTCGCTATTTAGCCGAGCAAATGATACGCTTATCAGGAAAACGCCCTAATGAAGATATTGATATTGTGTATACAGGCTTACGTGCAGGGGAAAAACTGTATGAAGAGTTATTTCATACAGAGGAAAAATTGCGTAAAACCCCCCATCAAAAAATATTCCGCGCGGCACACCGTTCCACTGAGTGGCAGTTGTTAACAGATACTTTGGCAGAATTAGAGCATTTATGTCAGCACTACCATGAAGCACAAATGCCTACTTTATTAACACGCCTTGTACCAGAGATGCATACCCCTTTATCATCTTCTTCGGCAATACCACCGCCTTTTTCTGATACACGGAGCCAGTACCATCATGACTCAAGCCCGTCCTCTCCTTAGCTTTATTTTACTGGTATGCATGAGTTTATTATTAAGCTTTTCATATCGTTTTTATATTGATATTCCTGTGGTAAATTGGGTGGTTCAACACCTACATTTACCTTTTAAATGGCTAGAAACCTATTTTCATGAAATGAGTCATGGACTTGCTGCCTTGCTCACAGGCGGCAGTATCAGCCATATTGAATTAAATTTAGATGGTTCAGGGGTGTGTTATACCCGTGGTGGTATTCCTTCAGTGATTAGTTTTGCAGGCTATGCTGGCGCGGTGATTTGGGGCTGCTTTTTATATATTTTAGGGATTAGTTCTTCAGTTAAAACCACCCGTTACCTATCTGTTATTTTTGCTATAGCCATTGCATTAACTTTATTATTATGGATGAAAGGGCATAGTAGTAATTATATTATTATGCCGTTTATCATTAGTTTATTTTTTCTGGCTTTTTATAGTGCAGAAAATCATGCGTATATCCCCCAGTTATTTTTAAAATTTTCAGGTGTTTATGTTGTCATCAGTGCGATTCGTTCACCTTTGTATTTAATTGATGGCAAAGCGATTGGAGATGGGGCAGCCTTACAGCAATCTACAGGTTTACCTGAGGCAGTGTGGATTACTATTTGGCTAGGCTTTGCTTGTGCAGGGTTATTTTTTCTATTATGGTTATCATGGCAATACAGTAATACAGTCAGTTCTTCTGTAGAAAAAAAACGCTATATTTAAGAGTACCAGAGTAGGAGAGAGTACAGATGTTTAAAAAAATGATGGCATCCATGGGTATTGGTAGTGCAAAAGTCGATACTGTTTTAGATGACAGTGAGATTGTGCTTGGGGGAGTAATTTCTGGGGTGATTAATATCACTGGCGGGAATCTTGAGCAGCAGATTGATGCGGTAGGTTTGGAGTTTTTTACTAAAATAAGTCGTGAGAATTCAGAAGGGGAGGAGTATGAAAGTAGTTTTTCTTTAGCTAAATTTCATATTGCTGATGCTTTTTTATTAGGTGAAGATGAAAGACGACAGTTTGAATTTGCTTTTGATATGCCTGCCCATTTTCCGATTAGTATGGATAATCAGAAGTATCCTGTGTGGGTGAAAACCGCTTTAGATATTGATTGTGCTTTAGATCCCACTGATAAGGATTACATTACCGTTTTACCACCGCCTGCGTTAATTACCGTTGTTGATGCCATTCAAGCTTTAGGGTTTGAGTTGGCAGAAGTGGATATTGAGCATGATCCTAGTCGTCATTTAGGCTTTAAGCAGGAGTTTGAGTTTAAACCTTTTTCACCTGCGGGGGGCTTAACCCATTTAGAAGAAATTGAGGTGGTGTTTGTATTAAAAGAAGATATTTTACATACCTTCATTGAATCAGAGAAGCATACCGCTGGTGGTTTTTTTGGGGATTTAATGGAGAATTTAAATCTTAATGAAAGTACACGGATACTGCATTTACCACTTGATTTTGATGATGTTGAACGATTGACTGATGATATTGGTTATATGTTGGCTGAGTAGAAATAAAAAGCTGGGGTAGTAAGTCCCAGCTTTTTATTATCAGTTTACTTCGCTACATTAGTTACAACTTGAAGCAATTCCTTCAATATCACTGTATTCTGTCTCAATATTTGCAGTGGCTTTAACACTACATGTATCAATATCATATGCATGAATAGCATTATCATCTTTACTGTGTAATGCAAAGACTAATGAGCCATCTGTTAAAGTATCAATCGCTTCAACTTCACTTGGGAAGTTAGTACATTTTTCAGTCACAGCACTGGTTGCTGGGTTGTACTCATATAAGGTTGTACCTGCAACCCCATATAATAAAGAGCTGTCATTGTTCCATGACACATCTTCAATACCAAATTCAGATTCTAAGCGTAAAGTCCCTGCACCTGTCTCTGTATTGATTTCAATTAAGCCTTGTCCATCAGCCCACCCCCATAAGGTGTCATCAGAGCTGAAAGAAATAGCAGACACTTCATTAAATCCTGTAGAACCAATGGCAGTCATTGCCCCTGTTTCTGTATTGACTTGGAATAAATGCCCAGAATCGTGCCCTGTTGCAGTGTCATCACCTGATGAAGCAAATACATCCCCATCAGAGTTAATGGCTAAGCCTTCAATATCTGCACCTTCTTGTGTTTCACCAAGAGCGGATACTGCAAAATCATCATCTGCATCAATCGCAAACAGTTGTGAGTTGTTTAATCCTGCATCATTAACACCATAGATAAGGCAAGCCTCTTCTGATGGGAAGGTAGGAGTATTAGTACACCCTGTTGCTAAAGAACTTGGCATAGGTGACTGTCCTGCCCCATTTTCTCCACCATTAGCTGTTCCAAAATAAATACTATCTAAAGAAGCTGCATCATTTCCTTCTCTAAAAGTTACTGTTTTAATTAACTTACCACCACCATCAATACCAATAAACCCATTAATTGCACGACAATGTGATGGTTCAGAGTTTGGTACAAGTGATAACCCTAAAGCTGTAGTCGTTGTAGAAAATGTTGAATTATCTGTAAATGTAACTAAAACATTATTAGAGTGTGCAGCTGTATCTCCTCCAAAAAAAGCTCCAACAGAGTCAACTGGAGTTGAAAATGTAATACGTACTATAGATGTATTACCATATCCCCAAGATATTCTATAATCACCGCTTACTGGCCCACCAGCAAGAGGTGATGCTGGTGTATTTGTAATTATGACACCCCCTCCAGACATCGTCATAGCACTAATATCAGAAAATTTATTTACAATACTTGTTGTATCACGTTCATCAGCAGGATCAAAGGTGATAACATTGAAATTTCCTGGTTTAAAGTCATTTACATTACTAAATCCAATAGGGGCAGCATGAGCAGCTACAGACATACCTAAACTGGCTATTAATATAGCTTTAGAAAGTTGTTTAAATTTCATGATTTACCTTAATGAATGAAATTCTATAATAATAATTTTACCGCTATAAGTATTTTCACCTACAGACATAGAGACTTTAAATAATATTGATAATAAAATCAATAAAAAATTATAATAAATAATTTTATACTGATTTTAATAATAATACTTTATTTTAATTTCTTTTTAAAACAACGATTAATAATATTATTAATTATTTTTTATATATGTATAATTTAAAATTTTAATTCAATTTTTAACATAAATTAAAGTTGACTAGTGTTACAATAAAATATTTTTGATATAGAAAAATATTATCTTTTATTATAAATTTATTCTTATCTTTTTAAGCTTAAAATAAACAATAACTAATAACTAATAAACTAATTTTTACTTAGTTACTGCCTCCTATTTTCTTTCACTAAAAATTCCCGACTTTATCACTAAGTTACTACTTCACAAGAAAAATTAGTTTTTTTTACATAAGTACTTGCTATTCACAAACCACCCTTTTATTGTTAAGCCTGTATAAAAATAATACTAAAAACTTTCTACACGCTAACAACAACAAAAATATGTCTCTCAGTTGAGCAAAAACCCATGCACTATGGAAAAAATCACCATGTCACAACACGAAGATAGCTTCTACGCCCTGATGCGTAGACAGGGAATTACCCGACGTAGTTTTTTAAAATACTGTAGCCTTACCGCTGCGGCACTTGGCTTATCTCCCGAATTTGTCAGCCAAATTGCCCACGCAATGGAAAACAAACCCCGTACACCTGTACTCTGGATTCACGGTTTAGAATGTACCTGCTGTTCTGAATCCTTTATTCGTTCCGCCCACCCCCTTGCAAAAGATGTTGTCCTCTCTATGCTGTCATTAGATTATGATGATACCCTAATGGCAGCCGCAGGACACCAAGCCGAAGCCTGTTTAGAAGAGGCAATGGAAAAATACCACGGTCAATACATCCTCGCCGTAGAAGGTAACCCACCCTTAAATGATGATGGCATGTACTGTATTTCTGGTGGAAAACCCTTTGTTGAAAAATTAAAACGTGCCGCTGAAGGTGCAAAAGCCATTATTGCATGGGGTTCCTGTGCATCATGGGGCTGTGTACAAGCTGCCAAACCAAACCCCACAGGTGCAACCCCTGTTCATAAGGTGATTTTAGATAAACCCATTATCAAAGTCCCTGGGTGCCCACCGATTGCAGAAGTGATGACAGGGGTCATTACCTACATGTTAACCTTTGACCGCTTGCCTGATTTAGATCGTCAAGGTCGTCCAAAAATGTTTTACAGTCAACGTATTCATGACAAATGTTACCGCCGCCCGCATTTCGATGCAGGACAATACGTGGAAAGTTGGGACGATGAAAACGCGCGTAAAGGCTATTGCTTATATAAAGTCGGCTGTAAAGGCCCCACAACTTATAACGCCTGCTCTACCGTTCGCTGGAACGAAGGTGTCTCCTTCCCAATTCAATCAGGACACGGCTGTATCGGCTGCTCTGAAGATGGATTCTGGGACAAAGGCACATTCTACGACCGCTTAACTAATATTGAGCAATTTGGGGTAGAGAGTAATGCCGATAAAGTCGGGGCAGGGGCAGCCGCCATTGTTGGGGGAGCAATTGCCGCACATGCAGCAGTCAGTGCAGTGAAACGTGTACAAAATTCAGGAAGTGATAAAGAATGAGTGTAATTGAAACCCCCAATGGCTTTAATTTAGACAACAGCGGAAAGCGTATTGTCGTTGACCCTGTGACCCGTATTGAAGGGCACATGCGCTGTGAAGTTAATTTAGATGAAAATAATGTCATTCGTAACGCCGTGTCATCAGGAACAATGTGGCGTGGTTTAGAAGTGATTTTACGTGGTCGTGATCCGCGTGATGCATGGGCATTTACTGAACGGATATGTGGGGTGTGTACAGGAACCCATGCATTAACTTCTGTCCGTGCCGTAGAAGATGCAATTGGTATTACCATTCCTGAAAATGCCAACTCCATTCGTAATATGATGCAATTAACCTTGCAAGTGCATGATCATCTTGTGCATTTTTATCACTTACATGCATTAGATTGGGTAGATGTTATCAGTGCCTTAAAAGCTGATCCTAAAGCCACCTCTGCTTTAGCACAAAGTATTTCTAAATGGCCACTATCTTCCCCTGGGTACTTCCGTGATATCCAAAGCCGTTTAAAAGCTTTTGTTGAATCAGGGCAGTTAGGTCCTTTTGCCAATGGATATTGGGGAAACCCTGCTTATAAATTACCGCCTGAAGCGAACTTAATGGCAGTAGCACATTACTTAGAAGCTTTAGATTTCCAAAAAGAAATTGTTAAAATTCATACTATTTTTGGTGGTAAAAACCCGCATCCTAACTGGCTAGTCGGTGGTATGCCGTGCTCAATTAATTTAGACGGTGTGGGCGCAGTCGGTGCGATCAACATGGAACGTTTAAATATGGTCAGTAGCATTATTGATCGTTCTATTGAATTTATTGATCAAGTTTATGTCCCTGACTTAACCGCCATTGCAGGCTTTTATAAAGATTGGTTACACGGTGGTGGTTTATCCAGCCAGAACTTATTGTCTTACGGTGATATTCCTGAACATGCCAATGATTTCAGCGCCAGTAATTTACTATTACCACGTGGTGCAATTATTAATGGTGATTTATCAAAAATTCATGAAGTCGATTTACGTGATCCTGATGAAATTAAAGAACACGTTGATCACTCTTGGTATGAATATGAAAATGGTAAAACTGCCTTACATCCTTGGGAAGGGGAAACTTCACCTAAATTTGTATTGGGTAAAAATGCCAAAGGTACAAAAACCAATATTAAAGAGTTAGACGAGTCTGCCAAATACTCATGGATTAAAGCTCCTCGTTGGAAAGGGCACGCCATGGAAGTAGGACCTTTAGCGCGTTATGTGATTGGTTATGTACAAGGCAATCCAGAATTTAAGGAGCCTGTTGATAAATTATTACATGATTTAGATGTACCGATTTCAGCCTTATTCTCTACTTTAGGGCGTACCGCTGCACGGGGTTTAGAAGCTTCATGGGCAGCGCATAAGCTGAAACACTTCCAAACTAAACTTATTAATAATGTGAAAGCAGGGGATACTGCAACGGCTAACATGGAAAAATGGGAGCCAAAAACATGGGGTAAAGAAATCAAAGGGGTTGGATTTACTGAAGCTCCACGCGGTGCTTTAGGACATTGGATTGTGATTAAAGATGGCAAAATTGCTAACTACCAAGCCGTTGTTCCCACCACATGGAATGCTTCCCCACGTGATTCAGAAGGCAATATTGGTGCTTATGAAGCCGCTTTATTAAATACCCCTGTTGCCAAAGCAGATGAACCATTAGAAATTTTACGTACCTTACATAGTTTTGATCCATGCTTGGCGTGTTCTACCCATGTGATGTCGCCAGAAGGGGAAGAATTAACCAAGGTTAAAGTTCGCTAGAGGACAACTCTCATGCAAGAACAAGTTAAATTTAGCCTCGTACAATCTGTCTATGTGTATGAAGCCCCATTACGCCTGTGGCACTGGATTAATGCACTGGCTATCCTAGTGCTATGTGTCACGGGGTATTTTATTGGTAGCCCTTTACCCTCATTACCAGGAGAAGCCAGTCAGCATTTTTTAATGGGTTATATTCGTTTTGCTCATTTTGCAGCAGGTTATATTTTTGCCATTGGTTTTCTAGCTCGTATTTATTGGGCATTTGTCGGTAATCATCATGCACGTCAAATGTTTATACTCCCTTTATTTGATAAAGAATGGTGGGGAGAAGTACTTTATGAGTTACGTTGGTATCTCTTTTTAGAAAAAGAGCCTAATAAATACATTGGTCATAATCCTTTAGCACAATTAGCCATGTTCTTTTTTATGGTATTCGGGACAACCTTTATGATTATCACAGGGTTTGCCTTGTATGCTGAAGGAACAGGTATGGGCAGTTGGCAAGATCAACTGTTTGGTTGGGTGATTCCTTTATTTGGACAAAGTCAAGATGTACACACCTACCACCACCTTGGGATGTGGGCAATGGTTATTTTTGTCATGATCCATATTTACGCCGCTATTCGTGAGGATATTATGTCACGCCAAAGCTTAGTCAGCACAATGATCAGTGGGCACCGTATGTTTAAAGATCAACGTGATTAAACAATTACTTTAGTTAAATAATTTCTACTAAATTAATACCCTCCTCTTCTTAACTTTAGAAGAAGAGGGTATTTTTTTAAGTATTAATTAAACTGAATTTTTTTCCAAAAAGCTTGGTCACTTTGCCCATTATTATGCATACCTATATTGGTATACAGCACAACTTGTGCTTCCTGCTCAATTGAAAAAGAACTAGCTGGAATTTCCTGTAGTCCTCGATCTGCTGTATTTAATTTTGGATCTAAAAACTGCTTAAATAGTGTAATTTTTTCACCATTCTTTTTGATCAATACCGCACTAAACTCTACGCCATCCGTAGGGTATGGATTATTTTCTTGATAGGCATTTTTTAGAATACCAAATTTCCCTGTTAAGGTATGTTGACCTGCTGGAACTGTAAATTCTAATGTTCCGGGAGCATGTACCATTAATACACTTTCATCATTTTCAGTCACAATATGGTGAGGCACACTTATGGTATGTGGAATAATAGTGTATGAAAGTTTTTCATTTGCTACAAAAAGCTCATAACGAGAGATATTAAAAGATTTTTCTACAGAAAAATCTCCAATAGCAATTAGATTATTCAAACCATGCTCAAAACCTGCTAGTGGAACATGTGTTAAAACATAATCAGGTGAGTAATGCTTAAACCAAGAAATTAAATTTCTATCTCCAACAAAGCTAGCATTAAAAGGACTAACTAGCCCTAATATGTCAATGACATAACGTTTTGAATACCAACCTACTGTACCAATTTCAACCATTGCAATCTTAGCATCAACAGGGGTGTTCTTCTCTATACCATTTTCCAACTGTTGCATAATTGTTAATATTATCCAGTCCTTTTACTTCTTTATTAGATACTAATAAACTCGAGTAAATTAACCATCCTCCAATAGATACAGCACAAAATAGCCCAATAAATTTAAATAATTTATCTTTACTAAGATAGAAATTTTTTATTCCCCAACCCAATCCAATACCACTGTAAAAAAACATGAAAATATAATAGGGTGCATAGTACCAGTGATAATTAGGAATATTCAGTAAAATGAAAAAGAGGCTATAAAACAACAAAAAAGTAAGTGAAATGACATTAATACTTTTTAATTTTAAGCTCAGTGCACCTAATATAGATAAGCCAATTGCACCATATAATAAGGCTTGCCGAGATAAAAAAAACCAACCAAAGTGGTAATCTATTTCTAAAAAAGCTGTTGGCCATTTCCCCCAATATTCTGATTTCCCTTGTAAAATTTTTGCTGAAGCTGTTGCAGGTAAAAAACTGCCATAATAAAATTTATGGTAGTCCTGAATAAGTAGTGCAATATATCTGAATGAAGCTAAACTAAACCTTGAATTCTCAAATTAGGAGCTATTGATCTATGAATTACCCTAACTGTCCAAAATGTAATTCTTCGCATG
>Ga0193958_1000103_pt1 | contig 38885 bp, 40 predicted proteins | sample FB_1_MG_FD_140320 | JGI IMG/M metagenome (GOLD analysis project Ga0193958, IMG submission 140320) | Microbial mat bacterial communities from the Broadkill River, Lewes, Delaware, United States - FB_1_MG | ecosystem: Environmental > Aquatic > Freshwater > River > Microbial mats | place: USA... | reverse complement strand
TGATTATGCTGCTGAAAGTGCAAACTTCAACAAACAAAACATTATCTCTCAAGCTGGTTCTTATGCAATCAGTCAAGCAAATTCTGTTCAACAAAATGTTTTAAGATTACTTCAATAATCTTAATCTTTTTTAAACATCTTAATAGAGTGGCTAAAAGCTACTCTATTCACTCTTTTAAACCTTTATAAGATAAAATCAAATAAAACTCATCTTAGGAAAATATTGTGGACGATATAACCGAACTTTTACATTCTAATTTTTTGAAAAATATGGATTTCTTAAAGAAAAATTTTATGGATGTTTATAACGAAATTGAAAATCTGTCTCTATCTTTAGAAAAAGATGAAATTAAAGAACAATATTCAATAGAACTAGTTGATAATTACTTTGATATCTTTAATCATAAAAATAAAAGTTATTTTTATGCAACAAATAGTTTTGATCAAGCAGATATTATATCAAATTACATCAACTTCACAAAAGAGGGATCATTAGACCTATTAAGGAAAGTTCCTCAAACTAATCAACTAATTTTTAATGATTACTATTATGAAATGAAACCAATTATAAATTTTATAAATAATAATGTTGATTTTGAAAATATTGAATTTAAAAAAATATATAAATTTGTATATATTGGGACAGGATTAGGTTACCATCTACAAGAAATAAATAAAAAAATAGATTCTTATATAACATTAATTATAGAACCAGATATAGAAATTTTTAGACTTTCTTTATTTACAACTGACTATACAATTTTCGATGAAGGAAATAAAAAACTTTTCTTGAGTATTGGTAATGATAAACTAAAAAGATTACATAATATTGCTAGTTTTTCTTCGTATCATGATTATATGAATTACAATGTAAAATATTATAATTTCTTAGAATCAACATCTTATATAAAAAATGAACTTAAAGATTATTTTGGAAATAATTCAGTAATTGATTTTCCATATAAAGCAATAATACAAGTTTTTGGAAGAACACTCTACTATATGAAAGATAATAATAAATTTATATCTTTACCAAAATCTTTAGAAAAAACTATTTTAAGTGACAAAAAATTATTAGTAATAAGTGCTGGACCATCACTTGATAATTATATTGATTGGATAAAAGAAAATCAAAATAAATTTACAATAGTCTGTGTTGATGTTATAACTAAAAAACTTGAGAAAAATGGGATAGTTCCAGATATTGTTTTTTCAATTGACCCTTCAGAAAAATGTGCAGACTTTTTAAATACAGAAGATCCTAACTTTTTAAATAACAGTATTATTGTTTTTCTATCTCAACAAGCTGTTGAAACGTATGAATTATTAAAAAATAAAAACATCTATTTCACTCAAGGATTAAATCTCCAAAGTAAATTAGGTTATTTTGGTTCATCTCCTAATGTTGGTACATTTTCATTTTTAGCAACAATATTATTGGGGGCTAAAGAGCTTTATTTAATAGGTTGTGATGCTGCATTTAATCAAGAAACAGGAGAAAGATATGCTACAGGTTCTTCACATTTTATAAAAGATAAACAAAAATTAGCAGATAAAAAAACATATGATCATGATGACTTAGTTATTGTAAAAGGTAATCTAAGAGATGAGATAAAAACAAATAAAGGATTATTGAGTTTTAGATCAGATTATGAAAGAACTATTTTTTCATTGAAAGAAAGTTTTGACTTTGAATGTTATAATCTTTCTGATGGTGTATTTATAGAAGGTATTAATCCTTGCACAAAAGAAAATATAAATTCTTTATCACTATCACTAAAAGAAAAAGATTCAAATTTAATCAAAAGATTTGATGATATCTGTGAAGTTATGAATGAAGAAGATACAAATTACGATAGTTCGGTAAAAAATATTAAACTAATAATAAAAAAAATGGAAAAATTCAAAAAATTAGATTTTAATTCTAGTAATAATTTTCTTGATAAAAAACTTGAAATAACTGCATTTATTTTAGAATCACTTAAAAAAGATAAAGATTATGTCTTTGCTAATATTTTCTTGAGGTTTATCGCTTTATCAGATATATATATAAATTTCATTCTAAATCTAAGACAAAAAGAGTTAAATGAAAAAAAATCTTTAAAAAAGATTGGTCAATATTGGGCTGAAGCAGTAATTGATGTATTTAATCATATTATTGCAATTTTAAAAGAGACAAATAATAAGTAAAAATTTTTTACTTATTATTTCTAGATATAGATTCCCAATTTTTAACTTTCTCTGCACATATTAGAAAATTGTAAGGAATTTTTCCATGTTCTAAAATTACATTAGAAGATAGATTATCTAATATAAAAGTTAATATCTCAGAAGGATTTATATAAAACATCTCTTCTTGTTTGAAATTAACGTGGCTTGATATGGCATTAAATATAAACTTTTTTGTAGCTAATTTAAAAGATTTCTCAATCATTTGTTTAGTCCAATCTAAATCTTGTCCATAATTCATATTAAATAAGCCACTAATAACTACATAATCAAATTCTAAAGAGAAATGATCTTTTAGAATATTTATATTTTGTACATCAATACCTTTATATAATTCTTTAGCTTGAGACAACAAATCATCATTTACATCTATTCCAGTATAAGTACCTTTAAAACCTGAAAAATTAAGGAACTTAAATAGTTCTGCGTTACCACAACCTATATCAAGAATTTTAACATTTTCTTCAAAACTTATATGTTTTAATATTTCATGAAATCTAAAATATTGGCTTTGCATATCATCCCAAGAAACAGCTCTTGAAGTAAAAGGATACTTATTTGCTTTATTAGAATATATTTCATTTGATTTTTTTATAATTTCTTCATTCATGATTTTCCTTTAAATTTTTTTTGTAAATATCAATAAACTTCATAATTTCATCTTCAAAAATATCTTTATTTAAATATCTCGTACCTCTGTAAATTGGAATAATATTCCCTCCCATACCTTTTTTAAAATTAGATATATTTAACTGTTTTGAATCACAATAATCATCAAAACCGCTAATCAATGAAAAAGAACAAGGTTGTCCAAACTGTAAATAATCAAAATCAAGATTTTTAAAATACAATATAGCTTTCCATAAAATTGCATGACTAATTGATAAACCTTTTTCTGTATAAGTCTTTTCACTCACTCCAGTAGCGTAAGTAACTGTTTTATTTGAATGAAAAAAATAGTTATATCCGATAAATTCATTTTGAAATTTAATAGCAATTAGTGTTGCCATAGAATTCTCAAGTAATTCAAATTGTTTATCAAACAACTCTTTTTTTCTTGAATTTCCCCCTGCAATCTTATTATGAAGAAGTCTATATCCTTCATGTACAGAATAATCAGGATTATCTTTATTAACAATAATAAACTCAAATTCTGGGTTATTAAGAATATTATTTATTGAAGACTTATATCTTTTTCTCAAATTCTTCCATAAAATATTAATTTCAATAGATAAATTTATAATACAATCTAAACTATTTTTTTCTATAAAATCATATTTTTTCAAATAATTAAATTGATACTCTTTTTTATATATAGAAATCAACGGATCAATAAAAAAATCTATTTTATTAATTTTATATTCATCAGAAATTTCTTTAATTTTATTAAATATAAAATACTCTATTTTTTCATCGATTGCTAAAGGAGAGATACTATACGAGCCATTTAATCCTATAGAGTAATTGTTCTCTTTCCCACAAATAGGAATAAAACAAATTCCAATACAAGAACCTTCCTTTTCTACTACAAAACTTTTATCAACTACTATGTTATTATATTTAAAATAATAATCTAAAAAATCTATGTTATACCTATAACTTGTAATGTTTTTATCATAAAAATCAATCCAATATTTTCTAAAAAGTTCAGGATTATCTTCTTTAAATAATATTTTCATTTGATTTATCTCCAAAATTTTCAATTAATATTTTTTTTAATTTATTTTTACTAGTAACTTCTTCAACTTTGTTAGTAAGTGGTAAATTTTTTGTTGCCGAAACTTGAATAGTATATACTGGTTTTTTTAATAGTAAAGCCTCTTTAAAAACAGAAGAGTTTATACCAAAAACAACTTTTGCATTAAAAAGAACCTCATGAATAAAGTAATCATTATTATAAATATTAAGATCATTATATTTTTTTATTAATTTATCATATTTTTTACTATCTTCTGCGGGATGAAATTTTAGAAAAATAGGAATATTTTTATTAAGATTTTTTACAACAGAAAATATATTTTCAAGAAAGTCAAATTCATCAAATCCAAATTCATTTCCGTATAAATCAAATAAATACTCCGTTAATACTAATAAATAGTTATTTTTGTATTTTAAAATATCTTCATTTTTTGTTTCTAAAAGTTTTGGATAAAACTCTTTTTCTAAATATTTCATATACAAATTTTCTTTTATAACTATCTTTTTACTTAGAGTTGGTAAATCTTTAGATGAAATTTTTTCTTCATACCAAATTTCATCAGGATAAAATTCTTCTTTTAATAGCTCATTTTTGAGAGAAAATCTTCTTCCTAAATTTAAGTTACTATCTAATAAACATATTACTTTTGATACTAAATTTTTATATTTTTTAATATTTTCCATTTCATAATCAGAGTGAATACCTGAAGTTCCAGTTATAATAACATCGTTCTTTTGAGGTTCATAATTCTCTTTAGAAATTAACAAAGGGATATGAAAATTAAATATCTTTAATGCAGGACCTTTAGGAAAACATAAAACCTTAAAATTTTCCTTATATAAAAAGTACGCTAATGACATAGTAAGATTAGCACCTCCTGCATCATGAGAAAAAATTACAATCCTATTATTTAAGTTCATTAATATTTTCTGCAACTTTTACATATGCTTTAATAACATCATTTACATCATCTAAAGAAAGAGGGCTTCTTGTTAAATCATGAGTAAATAATTCTTTATAATGTAACTGTTCTACATTAGGACAAATACCCTTTTCATAATTTATATTATCTTTAAAAGCAAATCCTTTTTGTGTATATGCTAATTTGTTCTGAAAAATTGGAAGTAAGTATAAGGGTCTAACATAGCCACAATAAATTGGTACACCTTCTTTTTCTCTAAGTTCAACTACACTAAGTTCTGCTTTTACAGCATTTATATATTGTTCTCTTGTAATACCTGCTTTTTTTTCATCAAATCTAAAAGCTTGTATATAATAACTATGAGTTCTATCTTCAAATATACTTGCTTTTATAAAATCAAAAGAAGTTAATGCTTCATCATACATCTTTGCATATTTTTGTCTAATAAAAAGTTCATCATCAAGCTTATTTAATTGTTCCAATCCAATAGCTGCTTGAATTTCTGTAAGTCTAAAATTAAAACCAATCATATTTTTAAGTTCAATTTCACCTTTTGCTTCAACAATAGATTCAGCATGATTTCTTATAAGTTGCATTTTATTAGCTAATTTTTCACTATTTGTTGTACACATACCACCTTCACCTGTATGTATATGTTTATGATAATTTAGACTAAAAACTCCTATATCTCCAAGAGTTCCAACTTGATTTCCTTTATATGTTGCTCCAGGTGCTTGAGCACAATCTTCAATAATATAAAGATTATTTTCTCTTGCAATTTGAATAATCTCATCCATATTTGAAGGACATCCAAATATATGTACTATAACAATTGCTTTTGTATTTTTTGTTATAACACTTTTTAACATTTCTGTATCAAAAGAGTAGGTATTTTTGTCTAAATCACAAAAAACTGGTGTTGCATTATAAAATAATGGTGCCGTTGCAGAAATTGACATAGAATAAGGACTTACAATTACTTCATCCCCTAATCCTATCTCACAAGCTCCTAATGCTGCAATTAATCCTGAAGTATTTGAATTTACTGCGATACTATATTTTGAATTAAATTTTTTACTCCATGCTTTTTCAAAATTTTGAACTGTTTCTCCACCATAGAAGTCATCACACCAAGCTCCTAAATATTTTGATAAAATACCTGTTGTTAGAACTTTATTTACAGCATCTATTTCATTTTGAGAAATATTGTTGTATCTAGGGAATAGTTTAGTTCTTACTTTCTCTCCTCCATTAATAGCTAAAAGAGACATTATAGATCCTTTAATATTTTTTTTATGAATAGGGTATTTTTAACTTCATCAGAAAATGAAGATATATTTTTTTCTTGATTAATTAAAATATTTGATATGTTTTCATAAGCATAATACATCAAATATTGATTATTTATTTCTACATCTTCACCTAGTGAATCAAAAACTTTATAATTTGAAAAATTAGTATCATCTACTATTTTAAAATAGGAAATTTTACCTTCAGAGTTTGAAAACTCTATCTTATGTTTATTTGTATAAATATCCATATTTATCAAATTATATTTTTCATGATTATGTGAGATAAAAAATATTGGAATTATTTTATTATTATGCGTTGCTTCAATATATAAATCATAACAAAAATCATTTTCATCAAATCCAATTGAAGATGATAATATTTGTGAAGATTTAATTTCTAAATCATCAAATAAATAATTTAATAAATCTATTATATGAGAGCCATTATTTTTCAATCCTTTGCAGTAATTAATTATAATTTTTTCAACATATATTTCTTTTTTTAATCTTTTTTTTAAATCAATAAAAGCAGGTGCAAATCTTCTTAAATAGTTAACAACAATTTTATTTTTAATAGATTCGTTTATCTCTTCATACTCTTTAAAAGTTTGAAATAGTGGTTTCTCTATAAAGAAAAACTTAATATTTAAATTATTTTCAAAATCTTTTAGTATAGAAAAATGATTTTTAGTTGGAGTTGCTATAACTAGGATATCAATATCATCTTTTAAAACTATTTCAGAGTGTGAATTAAATAGTTTAACTGAAGGAAAAAAAGTTTTTAGAACTTTTTCATTGTCTAAATTTACATCTACTGCATATAATAAATTAAACTCTTTATGTAAAAAGATTGATTTTACATGGCTTAATGATTTTTGAGTATCATCTTTATTTATATCAAAAAGTAAACCAATATTACCAAGTCCAATTAAAGCAACATTTAACATTTAAGACAGGCCTTTTCTTTTTATACTTTTATTTATATCTAATAATTGTGGATTCTTTTTTATAAAAGATATCGTATCTTCTAATGAAAAAAAGATATTATCAAAATTTTTACAGATTTTTTCTAATAAATTAAAATCTTCTATAGTGTCCAAAGTTATGGATAATTCTGGCATATAGTGTTTTTTTGAAGCTTTAATATTATAAGTTTTATATTTATTACTTAAATATAAATATGGAGTTACATGCTCTTTGTCTTGATAATCTATCTCTCTATTATTTGATATACTTTCTAATGTATTCAATGAATATACTTGAACAGCTGTTCCAATAGGATAAGACATTTCTAAACAATTTGAAACATAATCATACTCATTTAATAAATAAAAATCCAAACACTCTTCAATTATATCGCAGCTTAGTAATGGACAATCACCTGTAAGTTCAATAACAATATCTGTTTTATAGTGTTTATGTGCAGATAAAACTCTCTCATAAACATTTTCTTCACTACCTCTAAAGTATGAAATATTGTTTTCTTCACACCATTCAACTATAGAATCATCTGATTTATTTATTGTAGTCGCCACAATAATTTGATTAACTTTCTTTGTATTTTTGATTCTTTTTATCATCAACTCTAAAGTTGGTATATCATTTATTTTTTTTAATACTTTTCCTGGTAATCTAGATGAAGTCATTCTCGCTTCTATAGAGATATTTATATTCATTTATTTTTCTACTAAAAACATTTGATCAATCAACTCATCATTTTCAAGATAATGAAGCCTCTTTTCTTTAACAGTTTCTAAATCATTAAAATTTGTTTTATATAATTTAAGAAAATCTGTTTTCCACATTAAACTACTTTTTCCATGATACTCTATCTCTGTATACTCTTCTGCAAAGTATTCAAGTCCCCAAATATACTTTTTGCTTACCCTATAAATTTCTTTAAGTACATTATTTATATTTTCAGGTGAGATATGAATTAATACTCCATGGGTAAAAACAACATCAAAAAAGTTATCTTTAAATGGTATATCAAGAGCATCTCCTTTTATAATATTTAAGTTATCAGCTCTATGTTTAGCAAAATTAATTGCTCTATCTTGTATTTCAATCCCATACAAGTTTGTAAATCCCATGCTTTGTAAATGTAAAATTTGATTACCTATATTAGTTCCAATCTCTAAAATTCTAGCATCTCTAGGAATATCTTTTAAAAAATCATTATTCAAATTAGTTTTAGAAATACCATATCTACTTAAATACAAACTATCTAATTGTTCTGGATTAAATAGATTTCTTTGCAGATAATCCTCTCCGAATTCTGATTCCCAAGTTTTTCTTTGATGAGTTATTTCCATTGTTTATCCTAGTGTCAATTTTTGATTATATTACCACAATTCTTAAAATTAGATTAATTTAATTCTATCGCCAATATTTAGATTTTTATCTGCTTTTTTACCTAAAATATCTTTTAAATATTTAGGATGAAGACCAAAACCTGGCCTTACACTTTTTATATTTTCTTTAGTGAAAAGTTCACCTTTTTTTATATCTTTTGATACATAAAGGCTTCTTGCAAATTGTCTTGACTTTTTTTTCTTTTCAGTCATACTATAATCAACTTTACCAATAAGTTTTTCAGTATCTCTAACTGCTTTTACCATCTCTTCAAACTCTTTTTTATCTAAAGAAAATGCAGCATCAACACCACCTATTGATTTATCAAGAATAAAATGTTTTTCTATAACTTTTGCACCAAGGGTAGTAGCTACAATAGGAGCTGTAATACCAAGTGTATGATCTGAAAAGCCTGAGATAACATCAAATGTATTTGATAGATTCTCTATCATTGTTAAATTTGCATCCTCTAATGCTGCAGGATAAGCACTTGTACATTTTAAGAGTACAATATTATTGTTCCCTTCTTTTCTACAAATATCAACAGCATCTTGAATCTCATCAATTGTTGCAATTCCTGTTGAAATAATAATAGGTTTTCCTTTTGAAGCCGTATATCGAATCAACTCATAATCTGTAATTTCAAATGAAGCTATCTTGTAAGCACTGGGATTAAATTGTTCTAAAAAATCTACTGCTGTTTTATCAAAAGGTGTTGAAAAGATATCTATATCAATTTTTCTTGCATAATCAAATAGTTCTTCATGCCACTCCCAAGGAAGGAATGCTTCTTTATATAAATCATAAAGTTTTTTATCATCCCAAAGAGTTCCCCCTTTTATTATAAAATCCTCATTGTCACAATCTAATGTTATAGTGTCTGCTGTATATGTCTGAAGTTTGATTGCATTTGCTCCAATCTCTTTTGCAGCCTTAATTGTATTTTTTGCAATATTTATATCTCCACCATGATTAGCACTTAACTCAGCAATTATAAATACACCATCTTTTTGTAAATCAAACTTACCAATTTTCATAATCTAACTCCATACAAGTTACTTCTTTTTCATTTATTATTTTTTTTGATATATCTTTAAAATTGAAATTTTTATATAAATCATAAGCTCTATAATTTTCTGAAAAAACTTCAGAATATACTTTTTTTACTTTTAAATTATCAAAAGAATATCTAATGATTGTATTTAAAAGTATTTTACCATTTCCTTTTATATTTGGATTAGTATAAATACCCATATGCAAACTTTTCCCTGCAATTATTTGAGTAAAATCAATAACCCCGATATTTTCCTTATCTTTTTTTACCAAAAAATATAATTTATCTTTACTTAATTTTAAAGAATCTATAAAAGTTATATGTTTTTCAAATTTGATTTTTTCTTGGGTATACATCCATTTTCTAACATCTTCATTATTGCGCCAATCTAAAATCATTTTTTTTTCTTCTAAAGTTAAATCTACAAAATTTATTAATTTAATATTTTCCATTAAACTTCTTTTTTAATAATTTATTTATTGCAATTTTTAATTTAATTTTATTAAATTTATCTATTACCAAATATCTATTTTTCTTAAGATAATTAAATATATCAATCTGATTATTTGCGGTTTTAATAGTAATTATAGGCAACTTTAAAAAATATGCTTCATTAACTGTTACACTTGGAGTTACTATTGCAAAATCACTTTTTAGCATTATTTTAGCAATTTCATTTGAGTTAATTTGTAAATTAATCCATGGTTTAGATTTACAATACTTTCTTAGTTTTGTTAAATTTTTATTTGCTTTTGTTGAAACAATATTTACCTTTAAGTTAGGTATTAATTTTATAACATCTAATATTTTAATATTAATATTACTATGATCAGCCCCACCTATAGCTATAAAAATAGTTTTAAACTTATTGTTTTTTTTTATTTTTCTACTTGTTTTTTCAGCTTGTAAAAACTCATCTCGTAAAAGAGTATATTTACTTCCACACATTAACTGACAATTTTTTGGAACTAACTTTTTATACTTTTTTTCATCAGCGCTAATATTATGATTTAATAAAATATCACAATAATGTCTTTCATAAGTATCATCAAGAACAAGTATTTTTAAATTAGGATTTAACTTTTTTAACTTTTTTTCAAAATCATAATCTATACCATAATGGTCAATAATAATCATATTAATTTCAAGTTTATTGATTAAATTGTTTAACTCATCAAAATCACTAGTTTTTAAAATATTAATTTTAAAATCAGATTCTGTAATTTTATAATTAATATTTCCTGCTAAATTTAAAGTAGCAAAATCTATATTATCAAGAGGAAACTGTTTTGCCAAAACTAAATCACGCATTATATGGCCTGTTCCAATATGTGATGAAGAATCAGCTCTAATAAGTATATTCACTAAATTCACCACTTTTCTTTAATGCTTCATACATAAATTCAGCCCTTGTCCAATCTTCTAAAGTGTCGATATCTTGAACTAAATATCGTGGAAGTATTATAGGAATGGAATCTTTTCCAAAAATAATCTCCTTTGAATTTATATTTAAGTTTGTCCAATAGAACTGTCCTGCATCTTGATATGATTCTTCTAAATCTTGGCTTCTTTTAGAAAAATTTTCTGGCCAAAACATTTCACATCTTTCATTTGAAGTTATTTTAAAAGTTCGTTGAATGGGGAAAGGCATTGAAGTGCAAGAGAAAGAATTTCTCGCAGTAGATTTTTTTAGTTTTTCATAACCTTCAATTAAATATTCTTCTTGTAAAAATGGTGCAGTTGCATATATTGTACAAGCAAAATCATAACTTTTCCCTTGAGTTTTTAAGAAATTTATAGCATGATTTACAACTGCTTCTGTGCCACTAAAATCATCACTTAATTCATCAGGTCTTAAAAAAGGGATAGTTGCACCATATTCTTTTGCAATTTGAGCAATTTCTTCATCATCAGTTGAAACAATAACCTCTTCAAAAATTTTTGATTTTAATGCAACTTCAATACTATATGAAATCAATGGTTTTCCATGAAATTTTTTTATATTCTTTCTTGGAATTCTTTTACTTCCTCCGCGAGCTGGTATTATTGCCACACAGCTAGGCATCACATATTTCCAATATTGAACTAACTATATAATCTTGCTCTTGCTGTGTTAAACTTGGATAAATAGGAAGTGATATTGCTTTTTGATAATATTCATCCATAATTGGAGTTATCTCATTTCCATATCCTAAATCATTATAATAAGGCTGCTTATTTATTGGAATATAATGCAATTGCAAGCCAATATTTTTTTCTCTCATTTTTAAAACAAACTCTTTTTTACCTATATTTAGATTTTCAAAATCTATTTTTATCACATATAAATGATATGAAGAGTTATTTGTAAATTCATATAAAGATTCTATAAAATCAATTTTTTTGAAAAATTCATCATACCTTTGAGCAATAGATCTTCTTAAATATAAAAATGAATTTAATTTCTTAAGTTGTGATAATCCCAAAGCACAAGAAATATCAGTTAATCTATAGTTAAATCCAAGTTCCATCATATCATAATGCCAAGGAGCTATATTAGGATTTGCTTTCATTCCATGATTTCTTAAAATCAATAATTTTTCATAAATCTCTTTATCATTTGTAGTAATAGCCCCACCCTCACCTGTAGTTAAATGCTTTACGGGATGAAAAGACAAAATAGAGCAATCACTATTTTTACAACTTGCAGCTTTTATTCCTTCAAAAGATGCTCCAATACTATGTGCACAGTCTTCTAAAATTTTTATTTTATATTTTTCTCTTAAATAAGCAAGTTTTTTTTGATTTACAGGATTACCTGAAAAATGTACCACATACAAAGCTTTAATTGATAAATCTTTTTTTAATTCTTCTTCACATAAATCTAAATTTATATTTCCATCACTTTGGATATCCACAAAGATTGGTTTTGCATTTACATAAAGTATTGAGTTTGAAGTTGCTAAAAAAGAGTTGGGAGTTGTTAAAACTTTATCATTTTTATTTAATAAAACCATTGAAGCTAAGTGTAATGCAGCTGTTCCATTTGAAACACTAACACAATATTTTGCATCACAATAAGAAGCAATTGCATCTTCAAACTCTTTTACTTTTGGTCCAGTAGTTAAAAAATCTGATTTTAAAACTTCTACTACACTATTAATATCATCGTCACTAATAGTTTGTTTTCCATAAGGTATAAATTTCATTTTAAATATCTTTGATTAATTTTATCAACTCTTCTTTTTCCAGCCATTCAGTGTTATTTCCTGAATTATATTCAAATCCTTGAGGAACTTTTTTACCTTTTTCTCCAATAACATTATGATCATAATCTCTTTTATCTGTAAAAGTTATTGTTGGAGCAATAACAAAATGGTCATCAAACTCAAAAGTTAAATGACTATCATCAGCAGGACACATTATTTCATGTAATTTTTCTCCAGGTCTAATTCCAATAATCTTTCTTTCCAAATTAGGGGCCATAGCATCCGCTAAATCAATTATTTTCATAGATGGGATTTTCGGAACAAAAATTTCACCACCCTGCATTCTTTCAAAGTTTTTTAATACAAAGTTAACACCATCTTCTAATGTAATCATAAATCTAGTCATTTTTTCATCAGTTATTGGTAAAAATGTTGTATCTTGCTTTAAAAGCCTCTGAAAATAAGGGACAACAGAACCTCGACTACCAATTACATTGCCATATCTTACAACTGAGAATTGAGTTTCTTGACTTCCTGTAAGATTATTTGCTGCAACAAAAAGTTTATCACTTGCTAATTTTGTTGCACCATAAAGATTTACTGGGTTTGCTGCTTTATCTGTAGAAAGTGCAATAATCTTTGATACATTATTTTCAAGTGCTGCATCAATAACATTTTGAGCACCATAAATGTTTGTTTTAATGCATTCCATAGGATTGTATTCTGCAATAGGTACATGCTTTAATGCTGCTGCGTGAATAACAAAATCAACATCTTTCATTGCTTTTTTTAATCTAGCTGCATCTCTTACATCACCAATAAAATATCTCATACATTTATCATTATATTCTTGAGCCATCTCATATTGCTTTAATTCATCTCTTGAATAAATAATAATTTTATTTGGTTTATAGTTTTGTAATAAAATTTTTGTATATTTTTTACCAAAACTTCCTGTTCCGCCAGTTATGAGTATATTCTTATTATTGAACATTGATGTTCCTTTATATTATGTGGATACTGTTATAGTATCATATCTAAAAAATTATTTAATTTTTATTTTAAGAATTTATATGTAATAATAGAATAATTTAATATTAGGTTTTAATATGGAAAATAATGTAATACCAACTGATATCATTAAAATTCAAAAAAAACTTGCTACTTTTGAAAAAGATTCAAGAAATTATAAAAAATATACTAAAATTCTTGCAAAACATGTTAAAAAGCACACGATGAAACAACGTGTAATTTCTCATATTAAAACAATTGAAACTATACAAAAAATATCTGAAGAAAATGAAGAAGAGACTCAAAAATAAAAAAATATTACAAATTGTAATAAAAACTTAAACTTTAAATAAAATCTGCTAGAATTTCACAAATTAAACAAGATTAGAAAATATAGGAAATAACAATGGATGACAATCAAAGAAAATCATTAGATTTAGCAATAAAGCAAATAGACAAAACTTTTGGAAAAGGTACTCTAATTAGACTTGGAGATAAAGTAGTAGTTCCAACAGAAGCTATTAGTACAGGTTCACTTGGTCTTGATTTAGCACTTGGGGTTGGAGGTCTTCCAAAAGGAAGAGTTATTGAAATATATGGACCTGAATCTTCAGGTAAAACAACATTAACACTTCATGCAATTGCTGAAGCTCAAAAAGCAGGTGGAGTTTGTGCCTTTATTGATGCTGAACATGCACTTGATGTTGCATATGCAAAAAATTTAGGTGTAGATACAGATAATTTACTTGTTTCGCAACCAGATTTTGGAGAGCAAGCATTAGAAATTTTAGAAACTGTTATTAGAAGTGGTGCTGTTGATTTAGTTGTAATTGATTCAGTTGCAGCATTGACTCCAAAAGTTGAAATTGATGGGGATATGGATGATCAACAAGTTGGTGTTCAAGCAAGACTTATGTCTAAAGCACTTAGAAAAATCACTGGTTTATTAAATAAAATGAACTGTACAGTAATTTTTATTAATCAAATTAGAATGAAAATTGGAATGACAGGTTACGGAAGCCCAGAAACTACAACAGGTGGGAATGCACTTAAATTCTATTCATCTGTAAGACTTGACATTAGAAGAATTGCAACACTTAAACAAGGGGAAAATTCTATTGGAAATAGAGTTAAAGTAAAAGTTGTTAAAAACAAAGTTGCAGCTCCATTTAGAGTTGCAGAATTTGACATTATGTTTGGGGAAGGAATCTCTAAAATGGGTGAACTTGTTGATTATGGTGTTAAACTTGATATTGTTGATAAAGCTGGGGCTTGGTTCTCATATGGCGATTCAAAAATTGGACAAGGAAAAGAAAACTCAAAAGTGTTCTTAAGAGACAATCCAGAAATTGCAAAAGAAATTGAAGGGAAAATTTTAGAATCAATGGGTGTGAATGATAGTCTTATGGCTGGAGATGTTGAAGAAGAAACAGAAGAATAGTATTCAAAGCCACTTGGCTTTGAATAATAAAACAAATTATTATATCTCACAAAAAAATTCTCACAAAAGCAAATAAAAATCATATTTTCGATATAATCAAGCAAATTATGAAAATAGGAGACCTACGTGGTATTTATTGATAACGTATACGCAGACGAAGTATTAGATTCAAGAGGAAATCCAACTGTAAGAGCAACAGTTATTTTAAGTGATGGGACTAAACAAAGTGCTATCGTACCAAGTGGTGCAAGTACAGGGAAAAGAGAAGCTTTAGAACTAAGAGATGGTGATGACAGATTCATAGGAAAGGGTGTATTAAAAGCAGTTGAAAATGTAAATACTACAATTGCCAATGAATTAATTGGATTAAGCCCATATAATCAAGCAGAAGTAGATGCTACAATGAAAGATATTGATGGTACTCATAACTATTCAAATCTAGGAGCAAACGCAGTTCTAGGTGTATCTATGGCTGTTGCAAGAGCAGCTGCTGCTTCTTTACATATTCCATTATATAGATATTTAGGTGGGGCAAATGCTATGACTATGCCAGTACCTATGTTTAATATCATTAATGGTGGAGAACATGCAAATAACTCTGTTGATTTTCAAGAATATATGATTATGCCAGTTGGTTTTGAAAACTTCAATGAGGGATTAAGAGCTACAGCTGAAATCTACCAACACTTAAAAAAAGTAATTGATGGTATGGGTGAGAGTACAGCAGTTGGTGATGAGGGTGGATTTGCTCCAAACTTAAAATCAAACGAAGAACCAATTCAAGTTATTATGACAGCAATTGAAAAAGCTGGATATAAAGCAGGAGAGCAAGTTGCAATCGCTCTTGATGTTGCTGCTTCTGAGTTAATTAATGACAAAGGTCTTTATGTATTAAAATCAGAAAATAGAGAATTAACTTCAAAAGAATTAGTAGAATATTATGCTGATTTATGTTCTAAATATCCTATCGTTTCTATTGAAGATGGATTAAGTGAAGATGATTGGGATGGATGGAAAATATTAACTGATGAACTTGGTTCTAAAGTTCAATTAGTTGGAGATGATTTATTTGTTACTAATGCAAATATATTAGCAGAAGGTATCTCTAAAGGTATCGCAAATTCAATATTAATTAAACCAAATCAAATCGGTTCAGTTAGTGAAACTATGCAAACAATCAGACTAGCACAAAGAAATAATTATAACTGTGTAATGTCACATAGATCAGGTGAAAGTGAAGATGCATTTATTGCAGATTTTGCTGTTGCATTAAACTGTGGACAAATCAAAACAGGAAGTACTGCAAGAAGTGATAGAATCGCTAAATATAACAGACTTTTAGAAATTGGTGCAGAAATTGGTTATGCAGAATATTTAGGGAAACAACCTTTTTCTAAATAATTAGTTTATGAAAAGACTACTGGCAACTTATAAAAAATTTATGGTGATAGCTATATTTTCTTTAGCTATTACCATATTCTTAAGTTACCATGTAGCTAATATTCTTTTTGGAGATAATTCTTTAGAAGTTTATAACTCTTTAAAATATAAAAAAGAATATCTTGAAAAAGAAATATTAAGATTACAACAGCATAATGCATATTTGCAAAAAGAGTATTTTGAATTAAAAAACTTGGAGCCAGAAGAATGAAAACTATATTTTTATTTACATTAGCAGTTATTTTATCAACAAGCTTAAATGCTAGAGAAAACCCATTTGAAGCAACAAACGCTTATGAAGAAGAAGTAGCAAGAATAATTGAGTTGAATGAATCAACAGTTGAAGAAGCTATGAGAGAAGAAGCATATATAAAAGAAATGCAAGAGAAGATGAATAAAGTATCTCAAGATGCAAATAAAAATAAAGTTGAAGAAGCAGTAAATAAAATTGTTCCTGTTATCAAAGAGAAACCAGCTGAGAAAACTTACTCAAAAAAAGAAGTTGATAAACTTATCAAAAAAACGAAAATTCAAACTGAAAATAGAACGAAGCAAATTGTTAAAAAAGAGTTAGAAAATACAAAAATAGTTGAACCAACTCAAGTAGTTTATGTAAAGCCTAGACCTGATGTTATTGATGAAGATGCTATGCTTACTAAAAAACTTTTAGATTTTATTAAAATAGAATACAATGATGATAAATTAATCATTTATACAGACTATAAAGTATCTAAGAAATTTACGTTAGACAAAGAAAATAAAATTATAATTGATTATAAAGCCAAAATGAATTTTTATACAAAAAGAGATGATTTAGAATCAAAAAATTTTATGAAAATTGCAGTAGGGAACCATAAACAAGAAAAATACTTTAGAGTTGTAGTTGAGCTTTCAGATAAGCCAAAAAACTATAAAGTATCATATACAGATAATTTAATTACTATTTCTAGAATTAATTAAATAAGATAAAACTCTAATTAGAATCATAACTATTAATACTTCTAAGATAGCTGCTAAAATGAAAGCATAATAATACTCTTGAGTAATTGAGTGATTATTATACGCTAGAGTAGTAACTGCGATTAGAAGTGTTAATGGCATAGAATGAGACAATCCTAACATATAAAACTTATTCCATCCTAAATCTTTTATAAACAATAATGAAGCTACCAATCTAATAGCTACCATAGCTAACACAATCAATAAAGCCTTAAATACTAATCCATCATGGAAAATCGCATCAAGTTCAAATGAAGCACCTACAGATATAAAGAAAATAGGTACTAACCACCCAAAACCAAAATGTTCTAATTTATGTGGTAATTGTTTATTATGTTCTTCAAAAAATGTTGTAATAAATGTTCCTGCAATAAAGGCTCCAAAAGCAACTTCTAAATGTAAATACATCATAACTGTAATCATCAAAAAGAAAATAGCCATAGAAATTCTGATATCTTGTTCTTGATGATCTTTTTCTGGCATTAAATAGTTTTTAATTTCTGGGAACCACCAAATAAGATTATGAAAAAGTTTATACACTAAAATCATAGATAGTAAGAAACCTACAAATAAAATCATAGTTTTATAAAACTCAAAATTAATACCAAATTCAAGCCCAGCAGAAACTGTTGTTAAAGCAAAAATTGAAACAATCTCTCCTATAAGTCCTACAACAATTGATAGTCTAATCCACTCTAAATCTCCATATTCTTTTTTTAAAGCGGCAAGTAAACCAATAGAGATTAAAGGAAGTATAACTATAAATATATTTCCAAGTTTAAAATAAAAAGCAATAAATGTTGAGAATGAAAATAAAATCACATTATAAATTAAGGATTTTTTCAATATAGAAGGAGGAATTGAGACTAGTTTCTTTAAGTCAACTTCCAATCCAGCTAAGAACATCAGATATAAAAATCCAAGTTCTGCAACTAAATGTAAAATTGCATGATCAACAATAATTGCAAAATAAGCAGCAACTGCTCCCATCATTATTTCAACTGTTATAGTTGGAAGTTTTAATAATTTAGAGATTAATGGTGAAGTAAATATTATCAATGATATTGATATAATTATTAATATTTCTTCACTCATTAAATTTTCCTATTTCTCGTCTGGCATTACATGAAAGTTTTTAGCTATTTTATAACCTAATGATTCAAGAGCTTCGACATCATCTTTTGGAGATTTACCAGCCGTAGTTAAATAATCACCAATAACAAAGGCGTTAGCCCCTCTATTAAAGATTTCATACTGCTCATCACCAAACATTAACTCTCTACCACCTGCAACCATAATCTTATGTGCATTAGGAATCATTTTTCTTGCTAAAGTAATTAATTCAAAGGCTTCTTCTCTATTTATTGTATTTTCAACAATAGGTAAAGCTTCATTTGGATGGAAAAAGTTTAAAGGAACATTCATAGGATCTAAAGAGTTAATTGCTTCAATCATAGATATTCTATCTTCTTGAGTTTCGCCCATTCCAAAAATTCCACCACAAACTAATTTTAAACCAGCTTCTTTTACATTTAGACATGTTTGGTATCTTTCATCCCAAGTATGTGTAGTACATATAGTAGGATAGAAATCTCTTGATGTTTCTAAATTATGATTGTAATTACTAATTCCAGCTGCTTTTAACTCTTTTAATTGCTCAACAGTTGCAGTTCCATTACATGCGATTAATCTAAGTCCTAAATTTTCTTTATTAATAGCACGTGCTGCTTCTGCTATAAATTTAGTTTTTTTGTCAGTTAAACCAAGTCCAGCTGTTACTAAACAAAACCCAACTGCTCCATTCGCTCTAGCTTTTGTAGCTTCTAAAATAATTTGTTCAATACTTTTAAGTTTATATCTTTGAATATCTGCTTTATATCTTACACTTTGTGTACAGAATTTGCAGTCTTCATTACATGTACCACTTTCAACATTACAAATAGCACATAAAAATATTTCTTCATGATTATCGTTCATATTTATACTCTTCTTTCGTAAAAAAATTTTCTTTAATATCTTTAAAATAGTATGAGATTATATACTCATTTTGTTTAATTTCTAGTAGTGCGCACTCTACTAATGGCTTTTCTCTCGCACATACTTCACCAGGATTTAAAAATAACGTTTTATTTTTATAATCACACTCAAATGTATGAGTATGACCAAAAATGACTATATCACTGTCAGGAGTCATATAATAAGGTAAATGCATTAATTTAAATTTTATATCTTTTATTTGAAAATAATATGGTTCTTGTTTTATAAAATATTTTGACTGTAATGGTAATAAATTTCTATCATTGTTCCCAAAAACACTAATATATTTTAATCCTGAGTTTTCTAGAAGTTCAAGATTTTTTTCAATACATAAGTCACCAGCATGAATTAGATATTCACTTCCATTTTCTTTTAAGAAATCAATAACTTCTTTGGTATAGTCACTTTTTAGGTGACTATCCGATAGTATTCCAATTTTCATATTTATTTGTCAGTACTCTTTTTTGTAGTAGTTTTTTTAGTTGTTGTCTTTTTCTTTGCAGTTGTTGTTTTCTTTGCGGCAGGTTTTTTAGCAGTTGTTGTTTTTTTAGCTGTCGCTTTAGATCCTGTTTTAGATTTTGGATCTTTTTCAATAATTTCTACACATTGCTCAAGTGTTAGATCTTCTGCTTCAAGACCTTTTGGTATCTTATAATTTTTTCTACCTTGCTTAATATATGGACCATATTGTCCTATTAAAACTTGAATTTTTTCTTTTTCAAATGATTTAATAGTAGCTTTTGCTTTTGCTTCATCTAACTCTTTTATAACTTCTAAAGCTCTTGACAACTCAATAGTATAAGGATCATCAGTTTTTAATGAATAATATTTAGTTTTTACTTGTAGATATGGACCAAATCTTCCAATATTTGCTTTTATATCTTCACCGTTTGTATCTTTCCCCACAACCCTTGGAAGTGTAAATAAAAATAGTGCTTCATCTAAAGTAATAGTATCCATATTTAAATGAGATGGAATTGCTACAAATTGAGGTTTTTCTTCATCATCTTTTGTTCCTATTTGAACAAATGGACCAAATCTTCCAACTCTAGCACTCATAGGTTTTCCTGATTTTGGATCAATACCAATTTCTCTAACTTGTAAATAATCTTCCTTATTTACACTCTCTTCTTTTTCATCTATAGTTTTTTTGAAATCTCCGTAGAAATCTTGCATAACTTGTTCCCAAGCTATTTTCCCTTCTGCTATATCATCAAACTCTTCTTCAATTTTTGCAGTAAACCCTAAATCAATAATATGAGAAAAATGATCAACTAAAAAGCTATTTACAATCTCACCAGTTGGAGTTGGTATAAGTTTTTTATCTTCAGTTTTTTCTACATATTCTCTTGCTTGAATAGTTGAAATTGTTGGTGCATAAGTTGATGGTCTTCCAATTCCTTCACCCTCTAACTTTTTAACCAATGATGCTTCTGTATAACGTGCAGGTGGTTTAGTAAAGTTTTGTTCACACTCTAATTTCTCTAAATCTAATATTGTTCCAACTTTAATATTAGGAAGTATCTTTTCACTACTATCTAATACATTTTCTGGATTATCACTACCTTCTGTATAAGCTTTCATAAATCCAGGGAATATAATTCTTTGTCCCTTTGTTTGAAATTCAAACTCTTTATTTTTTCCAGCTTCAATTTTATATGTAGTATTTGCAATTTTAGCAACTGCCATTTGAGTTGCTAATGTTCTTTTCCAAATTAAACTATAAAGTTTATATTGAGCATTATCAACATATGCTTTAATTTCACTTGGTTTTAATGCTAAATTAACAGGACGAATCGCCTCATGAGCTTCTTGTGCACCCTTAGCTTTTGATTTATAAACTCTTGGTTTACTTAAAGAATATTCTTTCCCATATTCTGATTCAATAACTTCTTTCGCTGCACTTGTTGCAACTTTAGAAAGATTTAATGAGTCTGTTCTCATATATGTGATTAAACCACCTGTATGATTTGGGATATTATCAACATTCCCCTCATAAAGCTGTTGAGCAATAATCATAGTTTGTTTAACAGAATATCCAAGTTTTCTAGATGCTTCTTGTTGTAGTGTTGAAGTAGTAAATGGAGCAGCAGGATTTCTAGTACTCTCTTTTTCTTCAATATCCACAAGTTGATAAATTCCCTGTTTTAATGAACTTTCAATTTCTAAAGCTTTTGCTTCATTTGGAATTTTTTGTACTTTTCCATTGATTTTCGCAAGTTCTGATTTTAATTCTGGATTTATAAAATCAGCTTTTACTTTCCAAAATTCTTCAGGAATAAATGCTCTAATTTCATTTTCCCTATCAACAATAATTCTAACAGCAACACTTTGAACTCTTCCTGCACTTAAACCATATCTAACTTTTTTCCACAATAAAGGTGATAACTCATAACCAACGGCTCTGTCTAATATTCTTCTTGCTTGTTGTGCATCAACTAAATGCTGATCAACATCTCTTGGATGTGCAAGCGCTTCTAATATTGCATCTTTTGTAATTTCATGAAACACAATTCTTTTTATAGGATTTTTTTCAATTTTAAGTGCAGGAATAAGGTGCCAAGCAATTGCTTCCCCTTCCCTATCCTCATCGGCCGCTAGGTAGATAGTTGTATCTTTTGTTATATGTTTTTTTAAGTCACTAATTACTTTTTTCTTATCAGTAGAAATCAAATATTTTGGTTTAAAATTATCATTTGGATCAAACCCTAACTGAGACTTTGGTAAGTCCCTTACATGGCCCATTGATGCCATAACTACATAATCATTACCTAAAAATTTTGATATTGTCTTTGCTTTTGCTGGAGACTCCACTATTACTAAATTCTTCACTAAAAAAAACCTTAAATTATTTAAAATTTGCATTCTAACATAAATTAATTAATATTACTTATAAACTATTATTTCTTCATGTATATCTATATTAAACTGCTCTTTTATTTTATTTTTCGCCAAATCTATTAAATAGATGGCATCCTCAAAGGTACCTTCACCTTCATTAACCAAAAAATTTGCATGTTCTTTTGAAAAGCTCATGTCACCTTTTTTATAACCTTTTAGTCCAATTTCTTGAATCAATCTTCCTGCAAAATCATTTTCAGGATTTTTAAAACATGAACCGGCACTTGGCATATGAGGTTGATTATCTCTCATCTTATTAAATTCTTTCAACTTCTCTTTGCAAAAACCATATTCAATATTAAACACAACTTCGTAAACTATTGTATCTATTTTTGTTCTTCTATATGAATAATCTACATCTTCTTTTTTAATATATCCATCTTTCGTTTTTATACTATGGATATAATTAAACATTTCCCAAGATTTTAGACCTGCATTCATTTTAACTAAACCACCAAGATTTCCTGGAAGCTTTGCAATAAACTCTAAGTTTGCAATATCATTTTTTCTTGTATACGTTAGAAGTTTACCAGATGTGGTTGCACATCCTACATAAAGTAAATTTCCTTCTTGCTTAATATAATCAAACTCTTCACCCAAAATTGCAAATTTCTTTGTTGTATTAGGAGAAACCAATAAATTATTAGCCCTACCAATAATTTGATACTCACTATAATCACCAATTTCATTTATGATTAAAACATCTAGTTGTGGTCCAATTTTTATTGATGAGTATCTTTTGAAATCTACTATTTTTGTAATGTTTTTCATTAAACTATTTTGCTCTTAACTCTTCATATTCACTTGGAATTAAAAAATCTTGTGATTTTATTAGATTTTCATAAAAACCATTTTTATAACCTAACTCATATAATTTATCTAAAGCTTTATATTGAACATCACTCATTAATACCGAATTATCATTTGCATATAAATCTAAATATTTATCCAAAGTTGAGGCATCCACTCTAATAAGTCCTTTTTCAAGTAACATAGGAGCTAATACTTTTCTATTTTTATTTGCAACATCAACAGCTTTTATTAATGTATTCTCATAATCAATTGCACTATGAATTGGAATTGATCTTCTTAAACACATTCCACCAAGGGGTAATGGCAAATCTCCACCACTTAATTCAACCCAAACATCCCACATCTCTTTTTCAACCTCCAACTCATCATTATAAGTTAAAATTGATTCATGGATTAAAACACCTGCATCAACAGTTCCATCAATAACAGATTGTTCAATCTCTAAGAAGTTCATATATGTAATTCTTGCATTGGGATAAGCAATTTTAAATAATAAAGCATTAGTAGTAAACTCTCCACTAAGAGCAACTTTAAAGTTTCTTTTTAATGATGTCCCTTTTCTTTTTATAAGTTTAGGACCATAACCTTCACCAAAAGAAACTGCTGTTTTTAAAAGAGCATAATCATCTTTAACAAAAGGATATAAAGCAAATGATATTGCACAAATATCATACTCGCCTTTTAAAGTTGCTTGATTTAATGTTTCGATATCATCAGCAATATTTGTAAATTTAGCATCTTTAGGAGTTACCCAACCAAATTTAATTGCATAATACATAAAAATATCATCGGCATCGGGTGAATGTGCAACACTAATTGTTTTCAATATTTAATCCTTAATCTTTGTTAAGGGATTGTATCAAGTTATGGTTTATGCTTTGGTTATAAGTTATATTCTAGTTTTAGTTTTTTTATTATTTCAAAAACTGATGTTGCATACTTCAGACCTGTATTACTATTATATCTCCAACCTGTATTATAACTAGCCCAAGTTTTTACCCAATTTTTTTTATGTACTTTTTGCCAATATTCAATTTCTATTATTGCATTTGCAGTTGCAAAACCTACATCATCAATTAATTTTTGTGCAAAATACTTTCTATTGTATAGAGTGTCTTTTACTTTTTGTCTTTTTAAAACTGATTTTATATTACTTTGAAAAAGACCATAATCATTTGATTTACTATTTATTTGATTTTTTCCAATTGATGATTCTTTTATAGCAAGTGCCATTAGAGTATATTTCATCATTTTATCATCTGTAAGGGATTTTATTTTTTTTAAAATTATAATATCTTGATTATTTAGTTTCAAGGAATTTGAGTAAAGTGTTGATATTAAAATTATTAATATTAAAAATATTTTTTTCATAAACTAAGTTTACTCTATTCCAACCATTTTTTCAAATGATTGGAATATAAAAATTAATATCCTGCGTTTGATACGTAGTAAGTAATAATATTTAGTAATGGCTCTACTAAGAAAATAGAGATTAAAGTTAAGAATACTGCAAGTCCTACAGCTGATTTCATAGGAAGTGAAGCATTTTGCATAAATTTAGTTTGTTTACCTTCTTCTGGATCTCTTAAGAACATATAAGAAACTGGTCTTAGGTAATAATAAGCTGCTATTGCAGAATTTATTACAATAATAATTGCTAATACAATATGTCCTGCATTTACAGCACTTGCTACTAAATACATTTTACCCCAAAATAGTGCAAATGGAGGAAGTCCTGTTAATGCAAATAAAAACATAGCTAAAATTGAAGCTGTAAATGGTGAAATTTGAGCAAGACCAGAGAATTTCTTAAATGCATAAGGAGAACTATAATCTTCATACTCTTTTCCTCTATTAAGCCATAACATACCAAAAGCACCGAAGTTAGTAATTGTAAATAAAACCCAATATAAGAACAATGCAGTTGTTGCTTGTTGTGTTCCAATTACAATAGCACCCATTGCCATACCTGCATTTGATATTGAAGAGTATGCAAGCATTCTTTTAATATCTTTTTGTTGTAAAGCAATTAGATTTGGAATTGTCATAGTTAAAACAACTGTTACATAAAGCATTGTTTGAATTATTGGGTCATTTGCTTGAATGAAAATTTCAAAAAATCTAAGAGCAACTACAAATCCTGCCATTTTTGGAACAACTGATAAGAATCCTGCCATTGCAGAAGTTGAACCTTGGTAAACATCTGGAACCCATACATGATATGGGAATAATGATAATTTAAATCCAATTGCAGCAAACATAAATACAAAACCAACTAATACCAATACATAGTTAGAGAAATTGTCATGAGATAAAAAGCCTTCTTGTGATAAAACTTGTGCAATTTGTGCAAGTTCTAGTGAACCTGTTATTGCATAAAATATCATAGAACCAAATACAAAGAATCCAGCAGCTAATGCGCCCATAGTAAAGTATTTAATAGCAGCTTCAATTGAAACCATTCTATTATGCATTGCAATCATTGTATAAAGTGCTAAAGAAGATGTTTCAAGACCAACAAAAATTAAAATTAATGAATCAGAGCTTACCATAAACTGAAAACCAGCAACCGCAAATAAATACAATGCAAAATATTCAGCATATCTAAAATCTTGGAATCTTAATTTTGAAAGCCCTAAGAAAATAAATAATAAAGCCCCACCAATAATAATACACTGAGATAAAATAGCAATTCCATCAAGAAGCATTAAATCAAAAACACCTCTTTCATCACCGTGATAAGCTAAAAGTGTAAATAAATCAAAAATCAAAAATAGTGCAACTAATATTACATACAATGATTTATGTTTATCTTTATTAAAAAGGTCAGTTAATAAAATACCAAGTGCACCAATTATTGCAATAATCATAGGTGCTAATGTTCCTAAGTTTAGACTATCTAAACTAATATTAATAGGCTCTAGCATTATTTAACCTCCCCAATAGTATTTACATTTCGTAATCTTTCTTTTGTATCATCATTTACAGCTTTAATTTCCATCACTTTTGTAAGTTGAGTAACTGTCGTATTTAATGGATCAAGTATAACTTTTGGGTAAATACCTAAAGCAATAATTAAAACAACCAATGAACCTAAAGCGAATAGTTCTCTACCAAAAATATCTTTCATTGATTTATTCTCTGGTTTTACTAAATTACCAAAGAATGTTCTTTTGTACATTGCTAACATATAAACAGCACTTAATACAATAGTTAATGAAGCAATAAACGTTAAAATTGGAGAATATTTAAAGAATCCAAGTAATGATAAAAACTCACCAATAAATCCAATAGTCAATGGTAATCCAATTGATGCCATAAGTACTATTGCATAAACTAAAGCAAACATTGGCATATTATGTGCTAATCCACCAAAGTCTTTTATCATCTTAGTTTTCCTTCTATCATATAAAACTCCCACACTCATAAATAATGCTCCTGAAACAATACCATGTCCAATCATTAGATAAACAGCACCTGAAATTCCTTCAATATTTAAAGCGAAAACTCCAAGAGTAATAACACCCATATGAGAAATAGATGAGTAAGCAATCATTTGCTTCATATCTTCTTGTGCGTAAGCTAACATAGCTGTATAAATAATTGCAATTAAACCAAGTCCTGCCATAAATGGAACAAAATAAACACTTGCATCAGGGAATAACGGAAGCGAGAATCTAATAAACCCATAAGTTTCCATTTTTAGTAACACTGCTGCTAAAATAATAGAACCAATTGTTGGAGCTTGTCCATGAGCTAATGGTAACCATGTATGAAATGGAAACATTGGAACTTTTACTGCAAATCCAAAGAAGAATGCAATAAATAGCCAAAGTTGTAAATCAAAAGGAAGAACAACACTATTCCAATCTAATAAACTAAAGCTCCAAACTCCTGTAGTTTCATGATATACATATCCAAAATATAACATACCAATAAGCATCACAAGTGAACCCATAAATGTATATAAGAAGAATTTAATAGCTGCGTAGAACCTTTTTTCTGCTCCCCAAAAACCAATGATATAAAACATTGGGATTAAAGTTAACTCCCAGAAAATATAGAACATAATAACGTCAAGTGAAACAAAAACTCCAACCATTGTCATCTCTAAATAAAGCATTGTAATGATCAAGTTTTTTATGTTCTTTTTCTCTGTTAAACCAATAAGTGCAATCATAGTCATAAAAGTAATCATAATAATTAAGAATAATGACACACCATCTACACCTACTAAATAATGAATCCCATAAGAATTAATAAGAGGTAAAGTTTGAACGAACTGCATACCAGCTACACTAGTATCAAAGTGATACCATAAAAGAAGTGATAATACAAATTCAACAACAGTAACAACTACACCAAACTGTCTCATCGAATTTTTGTCAATTAAAAATCCAACAGTTGCTGCAGCTGCTGGGAAAAATATCAGCATTGATAAAATATTTTCCATTTACATAACCCCTTAAAGTACTGATAAAACTAAGGCAAATACTAATCCTAAGATTAGACCAAATACCATAAGTCTTAACGATGATGATAAATTACCAGTTTGAATAGGTCTTGCTTTTACACCAAGTTTATTTACAAAGTGTGCTAACCCATCAATTGATGCATCAATTAGTTTAATTTCTATAACTTTCCATATCCATACAGAAACTGCATAATATGGTCTTGAGATGAATACCTCATAAAATTTTGGAATATAATATTGGTTACTTAATAATTTGTATATTGAAGTGTTTTCCCAATCTTTACTAAATCCACCATTTCTATATTTAAATACGGCAACTGCAATTCCACCAATAGCAACTGCACTTGTAATTAGTATTAAAATCCAAGCTGTCGAATGTGCAATGTTTGAAGCTTCCCAAGTTGGAAGAGTTTTTGTAACAAACTCAACAAATGAGTGTTCAAACCAACCAGCAACTACAGCAAGTACAGCTAATGGAATCATTGCAGCTATAACAAAGTTTTTAGCTTCATGTGGATGAAATTCTTCATTTGAATAATTTTGCTCACCGAAGAAAATTTTCATTACAAGTCTAAATGAATAAAATGCAGTTAAACCAGCAGTTACCCATAAAACTCCCCATAATAAAATTGCATCTGCATTAAATGCAGCTTCCAAAATTTTATCTTTTGAGAAGAAACCAGCAAGTGGGAAGATACCAGCAAGGGCAAGTGATGCAACAGTCATAATAATTGAAGTTGCCTTCATTTTCTTATGAAGTCCACCCATTTTTCTAATATCTAATTCATCATCCATAGCATGCATAACATTTCCTGCACCTAAGAATAACACTGATTTAAAGAAAGCATGTGTTGCTAAGTGGAAAAGGGCCACCCAGTATGCCCCTAAACCAGCAGCAACAAACATATATCCCAGTTGAGATAAAGTTGAGTATGCAATAATTCTTTTCATATCATTATTAACTAAAGCCATTGACGCAGCAAAAATAGCTACAAATGCACCAAGTGCAGCTATTGCATACCCTACTTCTGGAATCAATGTATAAAGTTCATTTGATCTAACTACTAAATAAACCCCTGCTGTTACCATTGTTGCTGCGTGAATAAGAGCAGAAACTGGAGTTGGTCCTTCCATCGCATCAGCAAGCCAAGTATGAAGTGGGAACTGAGCTGACTTACCCATAGCTCCTAAGAATAGTAAACAACCAATCCAAACAAGAAGTGAATTATCTAATCCTCCAAGTTGAGCAAATACAATATCATATTGTAAACTTCCAATATTCCAGTAAATTAAGAACATACCTAAAAGTAATCCTAAATCCCCAATTCTATTCATAATAAAGGCTTCATTTGCAGCCCAAGTTGCAGATTCTTTGTGATACCAAAATCCAATTAGCAACCAAGAACAAACACCAACACCTTCCCATCCAATAAATAGTACAGCAAAGTTATCACTCATTACTAAAACTAACATTGAAAAAACGAAAGCAGAAAGATAAGAGAAATATCTATTGAATCCTTTATCGTGTTCCATATATCCAATTGAGTGAATATGAACCATTGTTGAAACGACTGTAACAACAGACATCATAACAACAGAAACTTGATCAACTACAAATCCAAATGGAATATTTAAATTTCCAATTACAATCCAATCAAACAGATTTACATGTAAAGTAGTTTCACTTGTATAAACATAATGTAATAAATTTAAAGATGCAAACATTGAAACGGCTAACATAAAAGATGTAAACCATCCTGTGAAGACTGTTTTAGGCTGAGTTGAGAATAATGCAGCTACAAGAGAGCCTACTAATGGAGCAAAAAGTGCTATGTATATATATTTTTCCATTCTTATCCTCTCATCTTAGCTATATCATCTAAATTAATAGAACCTGTTCTTTTGTACCAAAGAATTAATAATCCTAATCCAATAGCAACTTCACTTGCCGCAACAGCGATGATAAAAAACGCAAATATTTGACCAGATAAATCTCCATGAAATTTAGAAATGGCTGCAAGTCCTACATTTACCGCATTTAACATAATCTCAGTTGAGAAAAAAAGCATTAAAACATTTTTTCTTTTTATTACACCTATTAATCCAATACAAAATAAGATTGTTGATAATATTAAATATGCATTAAGAGTCATTTAGCATCCTTTTTTGAAGCTTCAAGTCTGATTTTTTCATCAATCTCATCCTCTTTCATTTCTGAATATGATTCATTCATTTTTTTACCAGCAAGAACAATTCCACCAATCATTGCAACTAAAAGCATAATAGCTGCCACTTCAAATGGAACAAGATATTTAGTAAATAATATTAAACCTACATCAGCTGAATTTCCATAAGCTGGGTGTATTGGATGATTTGCTTGAACATTTTCTCCAATTACTGGAGCTAAAAATACAATTACAACTATTAAAGCTACCATTCCTGATAATAAAAATACTAATCTTGGATTTTTTACTTTCTCTTTAATTTCAGATAATGAATCAAAAAACATCATTCCAAATGCATATAAAGACATAATTGCACCTGTATAAACTACAATTTGTACTGCACCTAAGAAATCAGCCCCTAGTAAAAAGAAAAAAGCAGAGATAAAAATCATACCAGCTGCCAAAGAACTTAATGCATATAATGCATTGTTTGTTAAAACTGAAATACTGAACATACTAATAGTTAAAACAGAAAATATAATAAAAGCTACTACTTCAAACATTCAATCTCCTTAGTATGATAATGGTGTTTTTTTGATTTTTTTATCAGCATCACTTGATACAGAACCATAACCATCAAATTCTAACTGTGCACCTAATCCATCTGCACTTGTTAAAATATCTTCTTTTAATGAGAAGTGAGCTCTTTGTTCACTTGAATTCTCATATCTTCCACCATGAACAATTGCAAGTTCAGGACAAACTTCAGCACAATATCCACAAAAAATACATCTTCCCATATTAATTGTATATTGAGTCGCTACTTTTCTAGAATTTTCATCTATTTTTGTTTCCATTCTAATACAATTTGCAATACAAATTTTTTCACAAAGTCCACATCCAATACATCTTTCTTCTCCTGACTCTAAAAGTCTAAGTAGTTTATGTACTGCTCTATATCTAGGACCTATTGGTAATTTTTCTTTTGGATACTGAACCGTTGCCATTTCACCTTTGAAAAGTGCTCTATACATTATTCCAAATGTGATTTTTAATCCTACAAAAAGTTCACCTTTAACAGATCTTGTTGCTATTTGTTTAAAAGCTTCCCAAGATGTTTTAGGATAATTATCTTCTTGAACTGTTATATAATCTTCTGAAATATTTCTATTTTTAAATTCTTTAAAACTCATCATAACTCCTAAAACATCATCACAAAACCAGTTACTAAGATATTTAGTACTGATAATGGCATTAAAATTTTCCAACATAACCACATTAATTGGTCAGGTCTAATATGTGGCCAAGATGCTCTTGTCCATAGGAACATAAAGATTAAGAACATAACTTTTAAAACAATAGCAATTCCACCAGGAATAAACCACATATCATTAAATCCACCAAGGAAAATAAGTGAAATCAAGAATGAAATAGTAAAAAGGTTAGCATATTCTCCAATGAAGAACATACCCCATCTCATACCAGAATACTCTGTTGCATAACCAGCAACCAATTCAGCTTCATGCTCTAATAAGTCAAATGGAGTTCTATTTGTTTCTGCAAATCCTGCAATTGTAAATAGTATAAATGCTAAAGGTTGTGACCATACAATCCAATCTGAAACACCACCACTTTGATAATTATTTATATCAATTAAAGATAAACTTCCAACCATCATTAAAGGAGCTAATAATGAAAGACCTGATACAACTTCATAAGATAAAAGTTGAATTGCAGTTCTAGCGCCTCCAAGTAATGCCCACTTATTTGCAGAACTCATACCACCAAGAAGTGGTCCATAAAGTCCAACTGCTCCAACTGACATTACAAAAAGTACACCAACATTAATATCTGAGATAATTGGTCTTACTGTGTATCCAAACATTTCAAATTCAGGGAAAAAAGGAACAGCACTCATTGCAATAAATGCAGTTGCTGCAGTGATTAGTGGTGCAACCATAAAAATTGGTTTATTTGCATTTGCAGGAATAAAATCTTCTTTTGTAAACAGTTTTATACCGTCTGCTGCAATTTGAAGTAAACCATAAGGACCAACATTTGTAGGACCTAATCTTCTTTGCATAAATGCTAAGATTTTTCTTTCAATATATGTTGTAAATCCAGCAAGTGCCGAAAATACAGCTAATACTATTACAACTTTAACAATTGTTTCTATGATAATACTTGTTTCCATATTATACCTTTGCTACTTTTGCTTTATTAAATCTATAAGTATTAAATAAAGCTTTTGATGGAGAGTTTTTCATAAATGTTGAAATATATGCAATATCACCATCAATTTGGATATCAGTGTAAGCATTTAACTCTAAAGTTGTTCCATTTGCTTCAACTTTTATTTTATCACCTTCAGATAATTCTAGTTTTTCAAAAGCAGCTTTTGAAAAGAAAATACCATCTTGTAATTTTTCTTTAAATTCATGGGCGATTGCAGTGAATTCATTAAATTGATTGATTGGATTTGCTCTATAAATTAAAGTTTCGCCATCTTGTAATACAATCTTTTCAATATTAATTTGTTCAACATCATCACTAGTTGAAACTGCACTTGAAATTAAATCATAACCTCTTCTTTCAACTTGATCATTTCCAAATTCATTTGGTAAATCATCAAACTCTAAGTGTTTGTATCCTTTTTGAACTGGAAGTTGAGATGTATATTCAATTGTATATTCAACATCACTTCCTAAAACTTCATTTGCGATTTCATTTAAAGTATATCCTTTGAAAGCAAGTGCTGCATTTGTAGGAATTATTTTTTTATCAATATTTGTAAAAGTTCCTTCTTGCTGATTTAGTGCAGGAACATCAATATCTCCATCACCTAAAGCTGAAAGTTCAAAATCTGCTTTTTCATTGTATCCAACTGTATATCCAGTTTCTTCATCTGATAAAGTACAAATTTGAGAAACCCCTAAAGTATTTGTTTGAGTAGGAATTATTACTACTTTAAATTGTGTACATCTATCAATTAAACCACAAAGTTTCGCTAAATTCTGCGCATTTGGATGAGTAATTAAATCTTCACCAACAATTAAAGAATATCCAGATTTTTTAGCTAACATAGTATCTATTAGTTCTACAAATTCTATATCTTTACCAAAATCTTCTAATAATGAAATATACTCATATTCAACTTCTTTAGAAACTTTATTTGTAACTACTTTTTTAACTTCTTTTTCTTCACCCGTCTCTTCATCTTTAACTATTTCAACTATAGTTTCTTTTACATCTTCAGTTACTGTTTTTGTTCTTGTTTCTTTTAATGAATCAATATATTCTTGAACATTTTGTGGTAAATCTTTTCCAAACTTATATAATATAAAGTATAAGATTGATTCTTCAACCATTGGATCGTGATATATGAAATCACTAGTTTTACCTTTTTTACCAATTTTTTCCATAACTGGATCTGATACTGGATGGAAATATAATCCTGCACCTTTACTTATTGTAATAGGATTGTTAAATGCATATCTTGCATTTGGTAAATCTGATTTTAAATAAGACCCAACAGAAATCACAAAATCAGTATTTAAAACATCAGAAAGAGTTGAAGAGTATAAAGTAGTTCCAGAAGTTTTTGAATAATTTTCTAAGAATTTTTGAAATCTTCTTGCATCTTCATTTACAAGTCTTGCACCTCTTGCATCAGCTAACTTTTGTAAAATTAATGCTTCTTCATTTGTAATATAAGAATTAAATTTAATTGTATTTGCCATTTTAAATGCTTCAACAGCTTTAGTAAATGCAGTTTTATCTTTAGTTTCAACTTTATTTTCAAAGTCATAACCAAATCTTCCTGCACCATTTACCGTTGAATAATGTGGTTCATTTGTAACTCTGTAAATTTTTTTAGTTGCGTGATTATCAATTGATTCATGTTTAATTTCATAATACATAAATGCACAATCAGATGAGTGAGGATTAGCTGCTGGAATTTTTTTAAGTTCCCAAGCATTTGAAGTATATTGAAAATCATGAGAAACAAGTGCTCCAACTGGACAAGCACTAATACATTCACCACAATTTGTACAGGCATCTGCATCATAACCAATAAGTGATTTATTTAGTTTATTCCACATAGCATAGGCATCTTTTGGCATTTCATCTTTAAATGTTTTATCAATAGCATCACTAGGTCTTTTAACTGTACTTAATGCATTTGATCCAACCATATCTTGACAAACTGTTACACATCTTTCACAAACAATGCATAAAGCTGGGTCATAGTTCATAACTCCCCAGTGTTGTGTTGGTCTATGGATGTCTTTTATACTATAGCTTTGAGAATCTACTTTCATATATAAAGAATAGTTTTGTAATTCACATTCACCACTTTGATCACAAACACCACATTGTAAAGGATGATTTACATCATATACTTCCATAATAGCTCTTCGCTCTTTTGAAATATTTTCTGTTACAGTTTTAACTTCCATACCAGCTTTTACTTTCGCATTACATCCATATACTTGCTTACCATCAGCTTCTACTAAACATAATCTACAGGCAAGTGTTGGAGAACATCTTGTTAAATAACAAACTGCAGGAACAAATACATCATTTGCTCTAGCTACGTTTAAAATTGATTCACCATCTTTTGCTTGTACAGATTTACCATCAATTGTTAATGTAATCATCTCACTCATTACGCATCAACCTTTTCAATTTTTACTTGTTTATATCTATATCCATCTAAAATATTTTCATTATTATCTACATTTAAAATAGCAATTGTTCCATGTAATTTATCATCAACTTTTAAAACTTTTTTTACTTTTTCATCTTTAGTAATAATCAAAATCTCATCTTTATTTGATACTTTTGCAATATTTGCGAAAGTTTGACTAGCTAATAATTCATTACTTGTATGATCAATAAGTTTATAAAGTAATGTTCCATTAAATGATTTTAATTCTTCAATTTCTTCTAAATCAAAATTTTCACAAGAGTTAATTTTACTTTCTAATTGCTCATCTAAAACTACTAGATTAAAATCACTATATTTTTTTATAATCGCTAAAAATTTTACGATGTTTTCAATTCTTTCATGCTCAATTAAATCATCACCTACGATTAATGTTTTAAATTTAGCTTCATTATAATTTTCTAAGGCTTCTTCAAACTCTTCTTCTCCTGCACTACTCTCTGCAGAAATATAACCCAAATCTAAATCATTAATATATTTTTTTATATCATCATTACTATTTTTAATAAAAGCATCTAACAATAAAGCGCAAATTCCTTCTTCACTACCAACTTCATATTTTATAAATTGAGTATAATAAAGTTTTAAATCAATATTATCAATTGGATGCATATATGTAAACTTTGCATTTGTTCTTGCAATAGATTCAATTATACTATCTCTAACTTCCTCTTTATTATCAGCAAGCATTGTTCCAAAAGAGATTATGTAATCGCTTTTTGCAATAATCTCTTTTTTAGTCATTAGATTCTTCCTCTGACTTTTCAATAACTCTTGGTTCAGGTTTTACTTTTTTAACTACTAAAGTCCAATCAACTTCATTAAACTTAATAGAGTTCATGAGGGTATAACCTGCTTCATAAATTACATCTGCACTTTTTTGAATATTTTCAAAATCACCAATTTCAAACATAATTATTGCTGTCTCTTCAGGAGCAATTTGTTTATCCATTAACTCTAACATCTTGTCATAGAAGTCATTTTTCAAGTGTCTTAAATCAAATCTTTTCATAATAACCCCTATTACCTATCTATTTCACCAAATACGATGTTTAAGTTACCAATAATAGTAACAACATCCGCTAACTGTAATCCTACTAAAAGCTCTTCTAAAATAGCTGTATGTTGAAAACTTGGAGTTCTTAATTTCATTCTGTATGCATAAGGACTTCCATCACTTACTACAAAATAACCTAATTCACCTTTTGGAGATTCAGTTGCAACATAAACTTCACCAACTGGTGGTCTCATACCTTGTGTTACAAGAACAAAGTGTTGCATTAAAGAGTAGTTTTGAGTCATTATTTGCTCTTTAGGAGCTGAAATATATTCAGGTGCATGAGCCATTAATTGAGAATCAGATTCTTCATACATAGGAACTAATTGTTTTAAGATTTTAGAACACTCTTTCATCTCTTGTATACAAATTTTATATCTTCCATAAGAGTCATTCGTATATGAAACAGGAACATCAAAATCTAATTCATCATAGATACCATATGGCATCTCTTTTCTTAAATCCCATTTAATACCAGAGCCTCTAAGTGCAATACCAGAACATCCCCAATCTTTAGCCATTTGAGGTGTAATAATTCCTACATTTTCAAGTCTCATTTTCCAAATTCTATTTTCTGTTAATAAGCCCTCATAAGTTTTTAACTCAGTTTCTAATACATCTAAGAAGCTCATACAATCAGCAATCCAATTACTTGGTAAATCTAAAGGAACTCCTCCAATTCTAATTGCACTATGAGTAAGTCTTGCTCCACAATAGTCTTCTATTAAGTCCATTGCATATTCTCTTTCTCTAAAACAGTAAAGGAACATAGACATAGCACCAACATCAAGTGCATGAGTAGCTAACCAGAAAAGGTGTGATGTAATTCTATTTAATTCTAAAAGCATAGTTCTAATAATTTCAGCTCGTCTTGGAGCTTCAATTCCTAATAACTTTTCAATGGCAAGAGCATATCCATAATTATTTGAAGTAGCAGCAATATAATCCATTCTATCAGTAGTTGGTAAGAATTCATTATAAATCATATTTTCAGCCATTTTTTCCATACCTCTATGAAGGTATCCAATCATTGGTCTTGATTTTACTACTTCTTCTCCTTGAAGTTCTAATACTAATCTTAACTGACCATGTGCTGATGGGTGCTGAGGCCCAAAATTCACCATCATAGTATTATCTTCTCTCTCAAAGTGAATATTTTCAAAAAAAGGTTTTAATCTATTAGTTTGTTGCATATTTACTTACCTTCTTCTTTTTAAAACAACTGATTCTTCAGGTTTTAATTTTTTAACTAAAGTATTTCCAGCTTCTTCTTCATAAGAAATAGAAGTTTCGGGCTCAAATTGAGATATATCCATTCCAAATGGAACTTCATGACCTAATCTTGCAAATCTAGTAGTATCGTATCTATCAATAGCAGCAGGATCTCTTTGCTCAGGTCCTATAATATCTCTAGCTTCTTTTCCAAAAATTTTATCAACTTCATACCAAGAAGCTGCCTCATCACCTTGAAGAGGATAAGTTTTTTTCAATGGGTGATCATACCAATCATCTGGCATAATAATTCTTTTCATATTTGGATGTCCAGAAACTTTAACACCTAACATATCATACATTTCCCTTTCACTCCAATTTGCTGAAGAGAAAAAAGGTGTTAAAGAATTAATAGCCTCATCTTTTTGTAAAAAGCATTTAACTCTAATTCTTCTATGTTTTGATAATGATAAAAATTCATAAAAAATTTCATATCCATCTTTTTTAGCTAAATAATCAATAGCAGATAATTCAATCAACATATCATATTCTAGTTTTTCTTTTAGCGTTTTAACACATGAAATTAAAAAACTTTTATCTATAATTATTACTAAATGATTGTTTTCTATGTAGCCTTCTTTAACTTGAATACTATAATCAATCTCTGCAAAATCTTTTGCAAAAATTTCATCACTATTTGGATTAAATCTAGGAACAGGAGGAGTTACAAAAAATCTATCTGAAAAATAAGATTGTCTTTGTACACTATCTTTTGGAGTATATTTTCTCATTATACTAACCTCTTTTTCTTATGAGCTCTGAAAATTGATTCTTTTCTAATTTTTTGTTGAAGAGTCATTAGTGCATATTGTAAAGTTTCAGGTCTTGGCGCACAACCTGGGAGATAAATATCAACGGGAATAATTCTATCTGCACCTTGAACAGTTGCATATGTATTAAACATTCCACCAGTATTTGCACAAGATCCCATTGAAATTACCCATTTAGGATCTGGCATTTGATCATAAAGTCTTCTCATAAACTCTGCGTGTTTTTTTGTCAAAGTTCCAGCAATAATTAAAACATCCGATTGTCTTGGACTTGCTCTAAAAATAGTACCAAATCTATCGAAGTCATATCTTGAGGCACCTGTTGCCATCATTTCAATAGCACAACATGCTAAACCATAAGTCATTGGCCATAATGAATTTGATCTTCCAAAATTAACTAACTTATCAATAGTTGTTAGTTTAACAGCAGCACCGCTATCTTGTAAATAATTTATTTTATGCTGTGCCATTCAAGGGCTCCTTTTTTCCATGCATATAAAAATCCAATTGCTAATAATGTGATAAAAAGTAACATTTCCACAAAACCAAACCATCCAAGTAGTTTAAAGTTTATTGCCCAAGGGAACATAAAAATAATCTCTACATCAAAAAGAATAAATAATAGAGCTATTAAATAGAATTGTGTTGAAATTGTATTGGGTTGTTTCGTAACTTCTGGTCCACACTCATATAAAGTCGTCTTTAATTTCTCAGTATCAAGTCTTGCAATTTTTCTACTAATATACCGTGAAAGCCATACTGTAGCACCAAATGCACCAAATGTTACAATAAACATCACAAATGCACCAAAGTAAGGATGGGCAAAATCCATATGTGTCATTTCATATATCCTTTTAAAGCTAAAAAAGTTTTATTTGTACCTACTAATATAATATCAAACTTGTGATAAATAGCCACTTATAATAATGTTAGCAAATAATATTCAAACCTATTAAAAATTAGCTTATACTTTAATGTTTTTCTAAGTCTAATATTAAAATTGGTACAAAAAGAAACACTAAATATATAGAAAAAAT
>Ga0193958_1000102_pt1 | contig 38984 bp, 51 predicted proteins | sample FB_1_MG_FD_140320 | JGI IMG/M metagenome (GOLD analysis project Ga0193958, IMG submission 140320) | Microbial mat bacterial communities from the Broadkill River, Lewes, Delaware, United States - FB_1_MG | ecosystem: Environmental > Aquatic > Freshwater > River > Microbial mats | place: USA... | reverse complement strand
TTTTAGTTTTATATTACCTGTTGGTCCATTTCTTTGCTTTGCAATAATTAATTCTATTAAATTATTATTTACTTCGGGATTATTGGACTCTTTGGCATTTCGATATAACATCATAACCAAATCCACATATTAGTTAAATTTTAATAGTTTTTTTTAAGAAATTAATGGATTTTAATTTTTCCCAGAATATGATTAGAAATGACTCAATATTTCAAACCACGGGTACTGAGATTGTAATGTCTTCTGAGAGGGCTCTAAAACTCGTTTTAAGGACACTTTCAGGTCACTTGGTAGGGTATTCGAAGTATCCTACTGTAATGTAATTTTTAATCGTCGCAACTCATATTTTCTAAAAAGTTTCCAAAATTAGAAGATTCTTCAATTTCAGTACATTGATTTAATTTCCAAACTTTTATAGATCGAGCTCCGATTAAATCTAAATCACTATTATTAAATGTCGTTTTAATGAATTCAAAATCCGAAAAATTACTTGCTGTTAGGTTCGCCTTGATGAAGATACAATTTCGAAAAGTACCCTTGTGGAAATTTGCCCTTGTTAAATTAGATCTTTCAATTTGACAATTTTCAAAAGTTGGATTCCAAAACTCACATTTTCGAAGTATTACATCTTTAAATCTACAGTTTTTGAACTCGCAATTCACAAAAGTGCTCCCTGTGAAGTCGACTCTTTTAAAATCAACTTCAAAAAAAGTTAGTGTGCCTAATATAGAGCACTGTATAGATTCATCCAAAATCATTTCATTTAAAAAAATTTGATCACCAAGCTTTAAAGTTTCCTCTTCCTCAAGATTTTCAATAAATCTTTCAAATTTATTTTCCATTTTTTAAACTCCTTTATTCATAATTTAAAAAAATAATGCCATTCATATATGCTGCTTGTTCAGCTCCATTTAGAACTGCTTGCATAAGAACTGGTATCTCAGTCCTATTTCGTATGTTTTTAAAATTATATAAATGTACAACCTCTGCCATAGATGCTGGACTTTGATTCGTGCCAATAAACTTTCCTTTTTGATCAACACTATCTTTTCCCATATTGAATGCTACACTTTCATGGCTTGGAAAACCAGATATATCAATCCCTTTGTCTGATAAGCTTCTGAAATCGATCATTCTTTTGTGATCAATAAAAATAGTTTCTTCGAAGTCAGCGCGCTTAGCCACAAAATCAAGATCAACTTTTGGATTATCTGGACGTCGCAAATTATTAACTATACCTTTAGCTTCTAATTCTAGACCCCCTTCTGCTTCGAATATTGATTTTTCATCAAATTTACCCGTTTGTGAATTCGTAGATAGTTCTAAAAATATGTCTTCAAAAATATTTACTTCGTAACCCTTCTTATTCATTTTTAATAGAAAATCTTGATATGCTTTAATTACTCTTTTTTGACTTACTTGGCGAGAATTCTTCTTTTTCTTCTTCTTATTTTTCTGTGCTTGATTAAAATAATTTGAATTTTGGAATTGATCTAACGATTTTATATTAAAACAAGGAGTATTTGAATTTGGATTTGAATCATCTCCGGGACCCCCCTGAACCACTACTATTACTAGAGCCTGTTGACCCACCATAAAAACCTTGTTTTTTTACAGGTTCTTGCGGTATCCGAAAACCACTTGGAACTCGAAATAGCTTGTTTGCGCCTCGAGATACTCCTTTACCAGTATTTTGTTTAGCCCCTACCAGTGCTGGATTATTGAACCTAGGATTATTCCGATTTGGTCTTGATATCGGAGGTTTAAATCCGTGAGCTCCAGATAAAACCAAATTATCGTTAGCCTCAGCCGGTTCTGCATTACCAAAAATGAGTAACACTTTTAAACAAATGATAATCATTATTCTTTTGCTTTTACCCTTCACATTCAAAGGAAGATTCCTAATGAGTAAAACAGTTGAATCGGTAATTAACACTAGTCTCATACCGCAAAGCAGATGCTCTACCAAACTGAGCTATATTCCGATTTGAACCCGAAGTGGGCAGGTTAACGAATTATTTGCTATGAAGTAAAACTCCATAGACAAAACTATACCAAACCATACCCATTAAAAACGCAAGCTTATCTTGCGCCAATTTCCAATCTTGGTATAAATCTTGGTGAAACGTTAGATTCTGGCTCTGGTCCAAATCTCATCTACCAGACCCACCAATAAATAATATAAATTATTAGCCGGTCGATAGCAACAGCGAAGTACCACAGGGTATTAGCACCAATCCAATACAGTAACCATCTCCTAAATCTATTTCGTTTTTTTGGTACAAAAATGATTTTCATATCTTCAATTACTTTTTTCTGTTTATTTATCTTCATTTCTTGAATAGCCAATATTTCTTAGATTACTTTTAATTGTCTTACAATTTTCGCATAACTATTGACATAATAAACAAGTATCAATATAATGGTAATAAATAACATAAATTTAAATATTATTTGTGTTTTTGATAACTTATTATTATGCTTCTCTTGATCATAGCTATTATTTTTTAGAGCTGAGTAACATAATAATTTTCAATCCTGTGAGTAACCAATGTATATTAATAACACCTCCCTTATCTAGTGTAAGTAATAAGTTTTAAACGGTTTTGTTTGCAAAGTTTTTAGATAATATTTTAGTTTTTTAAATATTCAAATTATATTAATATAACTTGAATATTTAAAAAACTAAAATATTATATTATATGATGGAAAAGATGAAAGCATTGCTTTATCTGGTAATAGATTAACGTTTGGAAAGTGTAAATTCATAAAATCTACAACATCTGGTCTTTCATAATACCAAAATTTTCTTAAGTCATCTGGAATTGAATAATCTTTCCAAAGTTTTGATTTATTCTTATTCCATAAAACTAGCTTTTGATTTAGTAATTGCCTCTTTTAGTAAAGTTTCAGCTTCAGGTGTAAACTGATTGGTTGTTGAAACAACTTCTAAAAAATCTTTGCTAGATGTCGATAAATATGTTAATAAATTTGAACAATATTTTTTAACATCATTTAATGCTAAGTCATCTAAGTGTCCTTTTGTACCTGTATAGATTAACGCAACTTGTTCAGCTACGGATAAAGGTGAATTTTGAGGTTGTTTTAAGATTTGACGTAATCGTGACCCACGTGCTAATTGTTTTTGTGTAGATTCTTCTAAGTCAGAAGCAAATTGAGAAAAGGCTTCCAATTCATCAAATTGTGCCAATTCTAATTTTAGTGTACCGGCAACTGTTTTCATTGCCTTTGTTTGGGCTGCAGATCCTACACGTGATACCGAAATACCTACATTAATAGCAGGACGAATTCCTGAATTAAATAAATCATTTGATAAAAAAATTTGCCCATCAGTAATTGAAATAACATTTGTAGGAATATATGCTGACACATCACTTGCCTGCGTTTCGATAATCGGAAGTGCAGTCATACTACCACCTCCTAAATCGTCATTTAATTTAGCAGCTCTTTCTAATAAACGTGAATGTAAATAAAATACATCCCCTGGATAAGCCTCACGTCCTGGTGGACGGCGTAATAACAAAGACATTTGTCGATAAGCCATTGCTTGTTTAGTTAAATCATCATAGATAACTAATGTGGCTTTCCCTTTATACATAAAATATTCTGCCATAGAAGCACCTGCATAAGGAGCAATATATTGTAATGTAGCAGGATCATTAGCACTAGCAGAAACAATAATTGTATATGCTAGTGCATTTTTTTCTTGAAGTACATTAACAACTTGTGCAATTGTAGAAGCTTTTTGACCTATACCAACATAAACACAGACAACATCTTCGGTTTTTTGATTAATAATTGTATCCACAGCAATAGAAGTTTTTCCGGTTTGACGATCTCCAATAATTAACTCACGTTGACCTCGACCAATAGGAATCATGGCATCAATAGAAGTAATTCCTGTTTGTAATGGTTCGCAGACAGATTTTCGGCTAATAATACCAGGAGCCATTGCTTCAAGTAATTGAACATCAGAAGCTACAATATCACCTTTTCCATCAATTGGTACACCTAATGGATCAATAACGCGTCCTAAAAAATTATCGCCTACAGGAACTTGAGCTATTTTACCGGTTGCTTTAACTATTCCGCCTTCTAAAATTTGGCGACCAGTCCCCATTAAAACAACACCAACATTGGTATTTTCTAAATTTAAAGCAATACCAATTGTTTTATCTTCAAATTCTACAAGTTCACCACTCATTACTTGGTCAAGACCAAAAACTCGAGCAATTCCATCCCCGACTTGTAAAACTGTTCCAACAGTATCAACTTTAACAGATTCGTTATAGTTTCCTATTTGTTCACGAAGAATACGAGTAATCTCATCTGGTCTAATCTTCATTGTATTATTTTTAAAATAAAAAGTTAATAAAAGATTTTATTTATATTTCTAAAACACTATCTAAATGTTTTGCTAGTTTTTGGAATTTATTTTTAAGAGTCAAATTAATTACTTTTGAAGTTGTTTTAATTATTATTCCAGCAATCAAACTTGAATCAGTTTTACAATACATTTTAATTGAACGTAAATTTGTTAATTTTTCCAACTCTTTATGTAGTTTATTTTTTTGATATCTTGTAAGTGGATAAACCGTTACGACTTGAACAACTTTTACTTTAGCTGTCTCATACATTAATAATATATAAGTCGTGACAATCGGTTTTAATAAAGAAATTCGATCTCGATTTATCAAAAATATTAAAAACCTAAATGTTTCTAAATGTATTTTTTTCTCAAAGATTTTAGTTAAAAACCTTTTTTTTTCTTCTTTACTAATACGTGGATTAGCTAATATTATGTTTAAATCACAATTTTCACTCGCTAAAGTTTGAAATATTTTTTCCAGATTTCGAAAGTCTGAAGTAATCTTATATACATAATTATTTTCAACTGCAAAATCATATAAAGCACGCGCATAAGGAGCTGCAATTTTATATGTTACTATATCAATCATTCAAATCTCCTTCTATTTGTCTTAATGTAACGTTAAGAGTGTAAGTAACAAATTGTCTTACCATATTTTTTGTTTTAAATAATTCTTGAGTCTGAGTTATAGCACGTTTAAAAATAAGTTGAATTATTATTTGTCGAAGTTCTGATAGTACTTGATTTTGTTCTAAATTAAAAGTTATCCAATTTTTCTCAGCTGTAGCTTTCATGGCTTCTTTTACTTCTTGAACATTAGTTTCAATTAATGCTTCTTTTGTCGCAATAGTTTGCTCTTTTATTTCACCAATAGCAACATGAATTTGATTTAACTGACGTTCTGCTTCATGAAGTTTTTTTCTTGCATTTTTATAATTGTTTTCTGCATTTTCAACTTCAGTTTTAATTATCTCATTTCGTTCTTCGATTTGGGTTGTTAAATCTTTTTGAAGCGAGGTAATTACGAGAACAATTAATGCTATAATGTTTAGTACTCCAGTTTCTAAAATATCTGTATTTAAACTAATATTCTCATGTTCCGCAAGTACTATAAAAATTTGATAAAAATTTCCCATGGTTTAGAGTTTTTATATAAACTGTTTAATTATTAATTCTTAATAAAAAATATAAAGATTAAGGCTTATCATCTCGCCAAAAATTTATATGTAATTTATGCTCAATCTCAGAGGATAAAAATAGAATGATTTCATCTACCGTATGCAGGGTTTCATTTTTTGCAGATTGTATGCTAAGTTTAGCGTTATCAACAAGACTCTTTATTTCCGTGTCGAGTACGGCTAGTTCTGATGCAAATCCAGTTTTATAAGTCTGTTGTAAGGTTGTAATTTCTGATTCTGCTTCTTTACGAATATTTTTTAATTCTTGTTGATACATTGCATTTAGTTCTTCAGCTTCTTGCGAAAATTTTTGTGAGTCAGCGACTTTAACGTTAACAAAATTCTTACGTTCATCCGTAATTGTTAATAATGGGTTATATAAAATTACATTTAAAATAACCATTAATAACAAAAATTGAATTGCAACTAATGGTAAAGTCAAATTAAAATCGAATAATCCACCAGGCCCACTGACCTCGGAACTTGAAATTAAGATTGAAAAATTAATCATACAAAATTTATATTTTATATTACAAGGTTAAAGTTAAATCAATATCAATAATAATATTAATTTTAAGATAATTTAAGTTTATCTTAAATTTAATATTATTTGGTTTAGTTTTTATGAAAAATTAACCAGTAAATGGGTTAGCAAAAATTAATGCTAAAGCAACAACTAATCCATAAATTGTTAAAGCTTCCATAAAAGCTAAACTTAATAATAACATACCACGAATTTTATTTTCTGATTCTGGTTGACGTGCAAGTCCTTCAATTGCCATACCAGAAGCATTCCCTTGGCCAATGCCAGGTCCAATACCTGCTAAGCCAATTGCGATACCAGCCCCAATAACAGAAGCAGCAGAAGTGATAGAATCCATAAAAAGTTTTAGTTAATTAATGTAAATATAATGTTAAGATTTAAATTTAATAATAAATTATTCAATAGCTTCTGCGATATAAACACCAGCTAAAGTTGAAAAAATTATTGCTTGTACTAATCCAGCAAAAGTTCCTAAAGCCATAATTGGAACTGGAATTATTAATGGAACCAATGATGTTAATACTGCAACTGTCAATTCATCTGCTAAGATATTTCCAAATAATCGAAAACTTAAAGATAAAGGTTTTGTAAAATCTTCTAAGATGTTAATTGGTAGAAGAAGTGGAATTGGTTGAACATATCGTTTAAAATAGCCTAGACCTTTTTTACTTAAACCTGCATAAAAATAGGCAAATGATGTTAATAAAGCTAATGCTGCTGTTGTATTAATGTCATTAGTTGGAGCTGCTAATTCACCTTCAGGTAATGATATTAATTTCCAAGGAATAAATACACCAGCCATATTACATCCAAGAATGAAAAAGAATAATGTTCCGAGGAATGGAACCCATTCTTTGTAAAAAGTTGAACCTAATTGACCTTCAGCAACTTCTTCAATAAAAATAGCAAATAGAAAGTCCATTCCACCTTGCCAGGTATTATTTGGAACATACTCTCTATTTTTAGTCGTGGTCAATGAAACAATTACTAAGACTATAAATACAAACCACATAACAAGTAAAACTTGGCCATGAACTAAAAAACCAGCAATATTCCAATAAAAATGTTTTCCAACTTCAGCGTCTGATAATAATGTAAACATATTTGAATAAAAATTTTCTGGGTACATAAAATCTAACTAATTTTGTAAATTACCCAATATTAAAAAATATACAGGAACAATTCTTATTATATAGACTTTATCAATATTTTTGGTATATTTTTATCAAAAAGCTCTAATTATTAAATATGGCGGAACTTTTTAGAATATATAAAAATCGAAAAAAAATTTATATACTAAATTTTAATTATTTTATATTCTATAAAAATATAGATTTTAGCAGGTAATTTATTATCCTCTTACTATTTTAATACAATATATTTCAATCCTTTCTAATTTTGATAATGATTAAATATATAATATTTTCATTTTAAACTTTTTTTGTTATACTAAAAAATTAATTTTAATCTTTAGTTTATTATATAAATTAAGCTAATTGGAGCTTGAATGTAATCTAACCTACAATTATATTTTTAAGTTTAAAAGTTAATTTTTTACTTTCAGAATCTCCTTTAACTAATTAATTATATAAAATATAATTTAATTTCTCTGTTAAAATTTAATAAACGGTAAATCGAGCTCGTCCAATGATTTTTATTATTTACATGATAAATAAATTCTCATTTTTTTTAAATATTTAACCTGTTCAATTAATTTGTTTGTAATAATAGTTTTTTGATTAAAACACTTAACAATTTTTTCAAGTAACTTTAATATTTTGTGGATATATTTTTTTTTATTCATTATCAAAAATAGCAATAGCAACAAAGTTAATCGCAATTAATTGATTGCTAATTATATTATTTGAAAAAGAAAGTTTTAAAATAATAAAAGTAACAAACTTATTGAAAAGTTTTTTTTGCACTTTTAAAAACTCAAAAATATTTCGGCTTCGACGATTAATTTTTGTAGTAGATAACAAATCATTTTCTTTTAATTTGTGATTAATTATATGCTAAAACATAAGTCAATCTTGAATAGTATCAGCATCAAATTCGATTTGAATATTTTTTTCGGGAATGGTGAGTTTAAGAAATTTTTGCTTCTGAAATTCTAATTATAAATCATATTCTTGAAATTTCAAACTGACTCTGAAATAACCATATCGACAATTTATAAGAATTTCTCCAAACATAATTTTTCTTTAATTTTTATAATGTATATTAACTATACAATAGAAATTTTTAGTTAAAAAGTCAACCAATTTAAATATAAAATTACAAAGTATGTGGATTTTTTTAAAATTTAGTTTAAAACAACATCAGTTAAAAGTCAAAACTAAATAAACGATTTTCCTAAAAGGTATTTAAATTAAAATGTCTTCATAAAGGATTTTAAGATATTTAAGAATAAAAATAATTATGGTTTTAAAATGAGCGTATTCTCTGATAAAAACCAAATTACTTTTTTATTTTCTTAAGTCATTTTTGGAGGTTAATTTATTTCTATATAAAAATAGATGATTTAGTTTTTATTATTTTATATAAAATTAATTATATATATTTATTTCAAAAATTTTTATATAATATTTTAGTTTTTTAAATATTTAAGTTATATTAATATAACTTGAATATTTAAAAAACTAAAATATTATATTATCTGTTGAAAAGAGTGAAAATATTAACTTATCTTTTAATACATTAACGTTTGAAAAGTGTAAATTCATAAAATTTACATAGATCTGACTAATAAAAAAAATCAATTGCCAGACTATAACAATTATATTTTCTTAAAAGTATAATCCCAACATGTCGGGAAAGAATCTATTTATTTCAATAATCAATCCTGCTGTAAATGTCATCCATAATGTTAGAAGGACTGGAGCAGTTGACAAGTATTTTTGAAAGTTTTCCATAAAATTTTTAGTAGTTGTAAAAAATTAATATTTAAGAAAGTTAACGTGGTGATACTGTTATTTCATTATCGGCTGCAACTAATTTATTACTTACTAATTCTTGCCAAGCAGAAATAGGCCACATATAACCAGTCGTCATTATTTTTAAAGCTAATGGTACATTAATAATAATTTCATTTTCACTTGGATTTTTAGTTGTGCTAACTACACGTAAATATTTTCTTCCAACCCAACCAATCCAGCCAGAAATGTAAATAAACCCAAATCCAGGAAGAATAAATTCAGCGGCATGACTCCAACGCCCATCTGCAATTAAATGAGGTAATCCATCGGTACCACATAATAACTGCGATCGACTATATTTATCAAATCGAGCTTGTGTTCGTTCAATTTGTTGTTGTAAAGCTAAAGCTGGGGGTGAATCAGTTTCATATTTACTTAAACGCTGTTCTAGTTTTTTCACACTTGCTTTTAACCGTTTATTAAAAGCAGGAGAATCACTACATTTTGTTAATCCACCTATATCAGCTAAAGCTTTATTTGGTAAAAAAATTAGTGAAAATATAAAAAATAAATTTGTTAAGTTAAAACGTTTCATTATAGAATAAAATCTAAAATTTGGTAATTTGGTAAAAAACAAACTGAAATTTTTATAGAGATTTTGGCTCGATAAATAATATATAAATAATTTTAAATTATTCAAGATCCTTACGATTAGGGTTTCTTGATGGATCACTTGAAAGGAATCCAAAAATAAATAAAGAAACAAAGAAAATAATTGTTGTATATACTAAAATTTTTAAAGTTAACATTTAATTTTTCCTAGGAATTATTTTTAATATTATTAATTATACTAAAATATAATAATTCTGAATAGTTTAATTTAAAAAAATTCTTATTAAATTAAATATTTAAAATCAACTAAAAAAATACCCATATTAAAAGCCGTTAATATAAGTTTTTTTTCAAATCTATCAGAATATGATAAATAACCTTCAATTATAAGATAGTCATCAACCTCATAATCATCAAATCTATCAAAATCTTCCAAATCTTCCCAAAATATGACATTGACAATAATATTTTTATACTCGGAGATTTGAATTTGAACTTTCATATTTATAATACTCATTAGTGGATCTGTAAAAATAAACTTAACAATTGGTTCTGCGATAATTTTAACAAGGAAAATCGAATTATCCATAAAAAATGATTTATACTATTAAATTTTTTTGTTTTTGAACATCTTCAAAATTAATATCACGTAGTCGTTTTAGTAAACGAATAAAATACTCTAAAAAATAATCATCTAATTGGGTAATTTCAGATGGATCAATATTAAATAGATTATGATAAAGATTTTTGTAAACAAAACAATCCTCATGTAAATCATAATATGATTGTAGAAAATTATTTTGAATATTTAATTCAACAAATGCCAAACGATCACTAATATTTTGACCCCATTCAAAAAAACCAAAAAATTGACTAATTAATTTTAAAAAAGTTAAAGGAATCTTTTGAACCCTTGCAGATTGACCAGCTAATTGCTCACATAAATTAATAATTTCTGAGGAATTCCAACCTTTTAATCCGCGTAAGGGTAGAGACAAATTTGTCATGTCTGGTATTTGTAATGAACGTAAACAAATTTTTGCAATATCTTGTGTATCCATATATGAAATATATAGATTTTCATTAGTTACCCAAATAGGCATATTTTCTAAAATTGGAATAGCATATTGTTCAATTAAACCTTGATAAAATCCTGTTAATTGAAAAATAGTATATGGAATATCTGATTCTACTAATTTTAATTCAATTCCCTGTTTTAATTTAATAAGTGGGACATTTGGAACATTAGCGAATCTTTTAACATTTTGCTCTGAAAAAAAAATAAATCGTTGTATATTTGCTGCTTTTGCTGCATCAATTAGATATAATTTACCTTTCCAATCTACATTTTTTAGAGAATTTAATTCATTAGCTCGACCTGTTGAAGCATCGATAATTGCAGTGATTCCTTTTAAACAAGGTGGAATTGTTTCAGGTTGACTGAGATCACCATAAACTAATTCGACACCCCATTCTTTTAAAAAATTTGCTTTTCGAAAGTTACGAACTAGACAACGAACTTGATATCCTTTTGTTAAAGCTTCAAGAACAATCTGACGCCCTAACGTTCCAGTTCCTCCAATAATAAGTAAACTCATAATATATTTTTATTAAATAATTCCTTAATCAAAAACTGTACTTTGCAAGATATCTTCAGCTTCAATATTAACTAATTCTTTTTTTGTTAGTACTTGACCACGACTGTCAAAAATGCGATTTGCTTGGCGCATTCTTGCCCGATCTAATGCATTTTTAACACTTCGAGCATTTGCAAATAAAGGTTTTTCTTTTCGGATTGTTATATATCCTGTTAAAGCAACTTCAGCATCTGAAGTTAATTGATATTGTTGCTCTTCTAACATCATTTTTGCAATTTGTAACAATTCTTCGGTTGTATAATCTGGAAAATCAATATGATTTGCAATCCTTGATGATAAACCTGGATTTGACTCGTAAAACTTATCCATTGGTTCTTTGTACCCTGCTAAAATAACAACTAAATCATCACGTTGATTTTCCATGACTTGTAATAAAATTTCAATTGCTTCTGATCCATAATCTCGTTCATTATCAGGCTTATATAAATAATATGCTTCATCAATAAATAAAACACCACCCATTGCTTTTTTAAGAACTTCTTTAGTTTTTGGAGCAGTATGACCAATATATTGACCAACTAAATCATCACGTGTAACTGTTAATAGATGCCCCTTTTTAATATATCCTAATTGATAAAGAATATCAGACATTTTTAATCCTACTGTAGTCTTTCCAGTACCTGGACTACCAGTAAAGGACATGTGTAAACCAGGGCTACCAGAAGTAATCCCTAAATTTTTTCTTAATTTATCAATTAATAGTAAGGCTGCAATTTCACGAATACGAGCCTTTACGGGAGCTAATCCTACTAATTCTTCATTTAATAAATTTAAAATTTTTGAAATTTCTGTTTTTGCATATTCTTCTTGCAAATTAACAACATGTGTATTCATAAAATCTAATTAAAGTAAAAAATAAGTAAATAAATAATTTATATATTAAATTAGTTATAGAATAACTAATTTAATATGCTTCATAACATTAATACTACATTACTTTGAAATCTGGAATACTTGAAAGACAAATAAAAGCAAATCCAGCGCTCCCAAAAGCACCTACAAAAAACCCACCTTTAAATTGGTCCCAAGCTTTTTTTGTTTGTAAATAAGCTTCTGTTGTTGAATTTTTTAAATTATTCTGTCCAAAAACTGCTACACCATAAATTGTTAAACCTAACGTTAAAATTAGGATTAACCCAATTGTTGAAAGAAAACCTGCAAATAGACCAATTTCTGAGTTTCGCAATGGTCCAAGTTTAACAAATGGACCTATCAAAAAATATCCATGTGCAAGACCAATTTCTAAACCACGTAATAAAGGAGTTAACCCAAACCTATAAGCTGGTAAATTTTTTAAAATCATTCGTGTTATTGCAGATGAAGTTATTGGTGTTGTTAAATGACCAACAAACGGATCATCATTATAAGGTTTAATAAAATTAGCCATAAATCTAATTTAAAAATTAATAAAATTTAATAATAAAATTTTTTTATTTGTACACAATAATAAAAATTAAGTAAAAATTTTTATATATATTAATATATAATATATATTAATATGTAAAAAAAATTTTACAAACTTCATTTAAATAAAATAATAGATGTTTTTATGACAATTGCCATTGATTATTTTTTATTACTAGGGTTTTGTTTTGCGATTACTTCAAGTTTATTTTTAGGATTAAAATCAATTCGTTTGATATAGTTTATAAGATAGATTATTTTTTATTTTAGTCTTCGGGTATGTAATAAACATAGCCGTAGATATATAATAATTTTAAGATTTATTATAAGTAATTTCAAGTTTCTGAAAATATATGCTTAATAACAAATAATATATATAATAAATACGGAGAAGTGATGCTATTTAAAGCTAATTACAAACATGATTATAATGATAGCGTTAATTAGAATTAATTTGAGAAGATTTTGTATTTAAAGTAGAAAATAAGCTTACTAAAATCTTAATAATGTATATTTTTAATTCCTTCTTCGTCATACATTTCTATCCCGTTTTTCACAGTTTCAAACAATATATCTTAGAGAATAGAGGGTCAGATTGCTCTATGGTTCTTCTTATATTAAATTTGAAAATTGAATAAGAAAAACTTAATTTTATCTTGGTTTCAAATTTATAAACAATTTTTAAAATTATGTTTAAAAATTATTCAAAATTTTGTAGTCTAATTATATTTTGTTTTAGTATTTTAGTAAATACTGCATTTGCAATTGATTTAGATGAAGCAACTCGAACAGTTGTTCAAGATTCAACTGGGAGTACAACTCTTCTAACTCCTGAACAAGTTAAACGTGGCAAACGATTATTCAATGCAACATGTGGTGCATGTCACGTAGGTGGCATTACTAAAACAAATCCGAATGTTGGATTAGATCCAGAAGCGTTAAGTCTAGCAACACCACGTCGAGATAATATTGTCGCATTAATTGATTATATGAAAAATCCAACATCTTACGATGGATTAGAATCAATTGCAGAAATTCATCCAAGTATTAAAAGTGCCGATATTTATCCTCGAATGCGTTCACTTACAAATGATGATTTATATGCAATTGCAGGTCACATTATGTTACAACCTAAAATTGTTACAGAAAAATGGGGTGGTGGAAAAATTTATTATTAACTTTAAATTAATTTTTTAAAGTTTAATAATAATTTATTATTATTTTAAGTTTTAAAAATTAATTTAGGTATTTAAAAAAATTTATTAATTTACGAAAAATCAAAAGCATGTAGCTCAGTGGATAGAGCATCAGATTCCGATTCTGAAAGTCAAAGGTTCAATTCCTTTCATGCTTATGAAATATTAGAATTTGTATTTTACTCTTTTCGTCAAAAAAATTAATATAATAAATAATATTTTATTATTATTTATTATATAGTCGTAGTATAAACTCCCTCGAGATTATTTTTATTAATTCCGCTATCCATTATTAAAAGTTCAAATGTTAAAACATCAAAAATTCCTATTTGTGCAAGCATTTTTTTATTCAAAGTTATTTTTGAATTTTTAAATTTATTAATTGCTCGATTATACGATAAATTTTTCATACGTGATGATGCATTTATTCGGTTTATCCAAATTTTTCGAAAATTTTGTTTTTTTTGTTTTCGACCAATATAAGAATATTTTAGAGCTTTCATTATTTGTTGATTCGCGATACGAAAAAGTGTCGAATGAGTACCACGATACCCACTTGCTAATGATAGAATTTTTTTGTGTCGATTTCGTGCTACATTTCCCCGTTTAACTCTAATCATTATATTTTTTATTAAAATTTTTAAAAATTTACTTAGTATATACAATAAGGCAACATTAGTTTAATAGATTTTATATCATCAATATTTGCACGAATTATTTATGATAATTTTGGTTTCTAATTTTTTCATTAAAAGTTAAACTTTAAATGCACAATATTTTTATTAATAATCATTTTTGTAGTTTTTTACTGTTATTTCTTTAGTTTATAATTTGAACAGAAAATGATAATTTAACTTTTCAAAATAATGAGATAAATTTAATTTTATATTATTTAATGATATTTTTATTGTCAATTTTTTGTATTTTAAAATTAATATAATATTAATAATATTTTAAATTAAGAACTTACAATAACCGTTCTTTTTTCTTCCCGGTATGTAATAGTTCGTGTTCTATCTATTGAAAGTATACATTTTAAATAACTGGCTAAATTTCTTTTTTCATAGTATTTTTAAATGAATTTAAATTTTTTAACAATTAGATCTTATAAAATAAAAAAGTTCATGTTTATAAATAGATAAAAACTTAATATCTAGTTCTCGGCAATTTAGTTTTTTCATTGCAAGATTTTCTAATTTTTTTGTAAAGTATTGGGATAAATATGATTTTGAAGTTAAATTATAAAAGTATTTTCTACAGATAATACAGAAAAAGTATTTGAGACTAAAACTTTTTTAAAACAATTTAAAGTTCCCAATAAATGTCGATCTAATATTAAAAAAATTATTTCTAATTTGCTTTTTAATATATAATAATAATTGGAGATTAGCTTATGTTAGAATTAATTAGAATTAAACTATCATGTTTAATTTTAGTTATAATACCAGACAGTCGAAAATATAATAATAAAGTATATGATCCAAAAATCGGATATCCGTATCAATATTTCAGAAGAGAAGTCTTAAATGATGAGAAAATAATGTATCGATGCCGACTTATGTATCTGTATATTCTGAGTGTGAGTCAAACCGCAGTTCTGTATGTATTATCAGTAATGTTGCCACCATCAACTGGAGTAACTAATATTGAACTGGTTACATTTAGGAATGATTACAAAATTGGCCAGAGCAATAGAATGAATGTTAAATTAGTTGAAGTTTCTCTGCCTAAAGTGGATAAAGTTATGTTAACACTTTAAGATATAGCAACTGATTCAAAAGAGTTAGCAATAAAGATTATGATCACTTATCATTTAATAAACTTAGGATTTTTTTTCCGACCAAATTTAGGGCCGGTAATTAATTTTCCAGGATATCGTGCAGCACAAAAAGTCTTATCCACTTCTCAACAATACCAACAACACGCTATTAATAAAATCAAAAATAAAATATACTTAAAAAAAGCCCGATAAGGGTAGTAATTCTCCGAAATATAAAGATACGTGTATATTTCAATCTTCATCAAACGATCAAAACCCCAAAATCATGCATAAAGCGCATTTTCGGAGTGAAGTACAATCTAAAAAAATATCCTCTATAATTAATTCCGATTCAGGTTTAAGACGTCTTGCTGAAGAGGCTTATAATAACCAAAAAGTTCAAGATAACACAAATTGTTCGCAAGATGAATTAGCTAAAAGTAATGATAATACTGAAATACATAAAAAATATCTTGGTAATAATATATGGGAACATAGAGCAGGTAAAAATAAACGACTTTACACCCGAGAGATTGGTGATAAGGTAGAAATTTTGGCAAAATCAGGTAAAGGAACTCAAAACCAAAAGAAGATAATAAAGCAAATGAAAGAGTTATATATTAACAAAAAAAATTAATTTTTATGAAAAAAATTTGTAAATTTTCGATAGAAATCGATAAAGCTGAATTAAGCGAAGTCAAGGACAGATACAATGGAAATACTGATGTCTATGTCAAATTAGAAGACGGATTTAGTTTAAGCATTACTGTTGGGACACCAAAAAATCTAGAGTTTTTAATGAAAAAGGACAAGATAAACTTTTTTGAACCGGGTCCTGCTTGGGTCATTGTTCAAAAATTAACTACTGAAATTATTTACGAAGCAGTTGAAGCTTACATGAACGATCGCCCAGACGGTTATTGGTTAAAACTATCCTACTTTGGAAATGATATCGATATTTCTGTATTTGATCAGTTACAAGCTGAAGAAGTCAAACAATCTAAGAAATACAACATAATTCGAGGGTTGGATAAATTAAAGAACAAAATTGATAAATTAGCAAAACTTGATCAAGACAGTTTGAAGAAAGAGCAGTCAGATATCCTAGCTAATTTAAACGAATTGTATCAATTCTTGGATAATAAACCATTGTAGAAACATCAAGAGATGTTGAAATACTAACATCTCTTTTTGTTTTAGATTAAAATATTTTTATAGTTTTACCTCTTGACCGGATCGTATATGTGATCTAAAATAAGTAGTGTTGTTCACTGAAGCTGCGCAAAAAGATGAATTTCTTAAATGTGGTGTTCCAGTAAAAAATATTCTGGTAGAAGTAGGCTCTGCTGCTAATAAAATTCAAAATTGTCCTGCTTTCTATCATTTGATTGATAATGAATTAAAAAAAAAATGATTTATTACTAGTTACGAAAATTGATCGATGTAGTAAGAACACTTTAGAATTTTTAATATTACAAAAACGACTTTATAAAAAAGGGGTTACATTTCTTTTATTAGAGTTACCAATGGATGAATTTCAAGTCTTATTTGAAATTGTTAAAATTTGTAGCTCACGCAATATTAGAAAAGAATTTAATATTCAAGAATTTTTAGATTCTTATTTTTCGTCTTTAAATAATAAGCGACAAGAAACAATTAAGGAATATTTTGCATACTATATAAAAGTTTTACACGAGTAACAAAAGCTTCAAAATCAAGCTTTACTTTTCCCATTTAATGAAACTTATAAAATTAATGAGTTAAATTCTAATTATTTATAGGAAAAACTTATCGTTTTTGAAAATATTGATTTTAATTACTAGCATTTAGCACCGTTTATCATGTTAAAAAAGTGTCTTTCAAGAGACACTTTTTTAATTAATTTTTTTTAGTTACAAAAAAATATTTCATTAAAATTCGTAAAAGATTCAATAATTTTAAACAATTTTTTTTATTAAATGTCATAATTTGGTTTATTTTGATTTTGCTGTTTTCTAATATATTAACTTGCTTTGTTGAGAAATATTGAATGATTTAATTGGGCTATTAAATCAACATAAAAAAGTCAATTCTAGATATGCCCTAAAATATGTTTAAAATGCTCTAAAATAAAAATATATGATAGTTAAGAGCTGTTATTGGTTCTAAGGGTAGAGCTCGAGAAGATAAAAAAGTTAAGAGTATTTAATTTCATACGCTTAACTTTTAAAAATTTGAATTTAAAAATGGTTTTGAATTACTGAAAATACACTCTTAACAGCATCGCGAAGTTGTTCTTTTGTTTTTAGATCTGGATCTTCTTTTTTATTCAAGTCATAGTCCTCATAAAATTCATTCTGATAATTAAAAAAACTGGACATGTTCCCCAGAACAAAGATAAACTTCTGAAATCCATATTCCAAATCCCATAGATCTTGGACTTGGTTCAATACGTTTTAACTCTTCGTAATTTTTAAATAATAGGCTAGATTTTTTTTAATTACTGTAAACATTTTTGAAAATTTTTTATCAAATTCTTTACCATCAATTTTGTAATTTAAAAAATCTCTTATTAATTGTAAATAGTCATTTTTTTGGGACCAATGAAGATATTCACTAATTCTAACTGAATATTTTAGTAACTTCGAATATTTTATTGGGTCTTGAGTTATTAGTGATTTGTTTTGTTTTTTTAATTCCTGCTGATAATTAAGAAGATAGATATGTTCCTTGCAATTGTATTTCATAATTGATTCCTAGTTATAAATTATTATTTTATTGATTTCTTTAAGAAAAATATAAGCAGGGTCCTCATATCTATAGGAACCTTTATATACTTCGTCGGCGGATTGAGCTAATTTAAAAAATTTTAAATTTTCTTTATTTCTATTTTTCATAATACCGAAACAATCTTTATATTTAAATATAATTATATATATTAAATTTATATAAATAATAATAATCAATGTTATATATATTATATATATATAAAACAAGTTATTAAAATATGAATTTTAAAAAGTTTTGTGTAAATTGACTAAACATATTTTCACAAGTTTTTAATACAATTGAATTAAATCATAAGTTTTTAAGAATAAACTTTTGAAAATACTGGTTAAAAATTATTCATTTCCAACTATTTAGAGATCCAAAAACAGATAGTTTTTAATTATATTTTTTCCTAAAAACAAATAATATTATATTTGGCAAAACTAGATATAGAAAGTTCAGTCAATTTATCTTCCTTTCCGGTTGCTGAAATTAATTTAGATCTTGAATCAATTAAATTTTTTTTTAATCATTACGATTTTCTGATTGGATTTGTGAAATTGACTAAGAGAAGCTTTAATTACCATTCTCTTTTCGACCGAGCTTGAACTATAACTTTCAATCAACAAAAGTTTTATTTTTACCAATGTATTCCGATAATAATCGTTATACATTGGTAAAAAAAGAAGAGATTCCGGTAAATAATATCGATTATTAGAGGTAATACCAAATAATATCAAAGTTCAAATAGATTATTAGCATTATAAATTTAGCTGACTTTTCAAATTTCTTATTTTATTCAAAAAACTAAGTTTAATAAGTCTAAATTCTACTTCGATAATAAAATTATAAATTAATACGCTAAACCCATTGATCGAGTTGTTTCCGCACCTAAATAAACACGAACACTTAAAAAATCTGTTGGACAAGCAGTTTCACATCTTTTACATCCAACACAGTCTTCAACACGGGGTGATGATGCGATTTGACCAGATTTACATCCGTCCCATTGAACCATTTCTAAAACATCTGTAGGACATGCTCGAACACATTGAGTACAACCTATACAAGTATCGTATATTTTAACACTATGAGACATAAATTCTATATAATTAAATGATTAACAATAATAATTATACTTTAAATATTAATTTAATTTTAAGAAATAAAATAACCAACTAAATAAACAAGTTTGTTACTTTTTTTGTAATTTTAAATTATTTTATTTTACTTATTAAATTAAAAATCAGTTAAATTTGGATCTGGGAACTAAATTTTTGTTGGGTCAAAGCCAAAGTCAAAGTCATTATTACTAGTAGTCTCTATAACTGCTTCGTTACGAATCTTTCTGATATTTTTCATTGTACTTTTTAATTCGTCAACCAATGAACTTAACTCAAAAAATTTATCTGTTTGAAGAGTTTCACGAGTATTATTAATTATTCTATTTAAATTTTCTTGTTCACTCGTGGTTAAAGATTCTTTAGAAAAGGCAAGTTCTTGTTCAGCTGCCTCACATAATGTTTGAGCTCGATTTTTTAAATCAATTAATTTTTTCTTTTCTTTATCCGAAGAAGCATATTCTTCAGCATTAGCTAACATATCTTCCACTTCTGATTGATCTAAATTTGATGCACCTTGAATAGTAATTGATTGTTCAATCTCCGTTTGAATTTCTTTTGCTTTTACTGAAAGTAATCCATCAACATCAATATCAAATACAACTTCTATTCTTGGAACACCACGACGAGCCGTTGGTATACCATCTAATCGAAATCGACCTAAACTTTTGTTTCCTTCAGTAGTCATACGTTCACCTTGTAAAATATGAATTTCAACATTTGGTTGATTATCCACAGCTGTCGAAAATAACTCACATTTTTTAACAGGTATAGTTGTATTTCGATTAATTACTTTTGTCATTATACCACCAATAGTTTCAACCCCTAAAGATAACGGCGTAATGTCTAATAATAAAATATCTTTAATTTCTCCAGCAAGAATCCCTGCTTGAATTGCTGCTCCAATAGCCACTACCTCATCTGGATTAACAGATTGATTTGGTTTTTTATCTGTTAATGATTCTATCAGCTTTTGAATTGCGGGAATACGAGTCGATCCTCCGACTAACACAACCTCATCAATAGACGATTTTTTAAGTCGAGCATCATATAATGCTAGTTGAACGGGAGTACGACAACTTAAAATTAAATTATCACATAAGTTTTCAAAAACGTCTCGTGTTAATTCTTTTTCTATATGTTTTGGACCTGCACTATCCGCTGTAATAAACGGTAGATGTATAGTTGTTTCATCAGAATTTGATAATTCGATTTTTGCTTTTTCGGCTGCTTCGGTTAATCTTTGTAGTGCTTGAATATCATTAAATAAATCAATTCCAGTTTCCTGTATAAAATCATTTAGTAACCATTGCACTAAAACTTTATCAAAATCATCTCCACCTAAATTTGTATCCCCAGATGTTGATAAAACTTCAAAAATACCTTCACCTACCTCTAAAATTGAAACATCAAATGTACCTCCGCCTAAATCAAAAACTAAAATTGTTTCATTTTGTTTTTTATCTAATCCATATGCTAAAGATGCAGCAGTTGGTTCATTTATAATTCTTAATACTTCAATTCCTGCAATTTTTCCAGCATCCATTGTTGCTTGTCGTTGTGAGTCATTGAAATAAGCAGGAACAGTAATAACAGCTTGAGTTACTTCTTGAGCTAGATAATCAGTTGCATCGTTAATTAATTTTCGTAAAACTTGCGCAGAAATTTCTTCTGGACTAAATTCTTTGCGTAATGAAGAACATTTTATTTTAATATTGCCATTTTTATCTTTTAAGATTTTATATGGTAATTGTTTTGACTCATTCGATATTTCAGCTTCTTTTGATCCAATAAATCGTTTAACTGAAAAAAACGTATTTTCTGGGTTAATTACAGCTTGTCGTTTTGCAATTTGACCAACTAATAATTCTTGCTTTTTTGTATAAGCAACAATAGATGGGGTTGTACGTAGTCCTTCTGCGTTTAAAATAACACTTGGTTGACCACCTTCTATTGCTGCAACTACTGAATTAGTTGTACCTAAATCAATCCCTACAACTTTTGCCATTGATTTTTTAATTATTATATAATTTTAAATTTTTTATAAATAGAATTAAATTAATAAGACAACTATATTATCCGTAAAAAATAAATTTTTGTTAGTATTGTAACTATGTGTTTTAAATTTAGACTATTTGAAATTACTAAGCATCTGGTAGATAATAGATCAATGTTAATTGGTTTATAATATGGCACTTATCCAATTATCAAACTAAGTAAAACTAGTATATACAATATTAAATATTGGAGAAATATTATGACTTTAGGATTATTAGGTAATAAAATTGGTATGACTCAAATTTTTGATGAATCTGGCAATATTGTTCCAATCACAATTTTAAAAGTTGGTCCTTGTTTTATAACTCAGATTAAAACTTTTGTAAAAGATGGTTATAATTCAATTCAATTAGGTTATGGAATAACAGCAAATAAATCTCTAACTCAATCAGAATTAGGACATTTACAGAAGTATAATCTTCGACCTTTAAGATATTTAAAAGAATTTCGTGTAAATAAAGTAGAAGGGTTTAGAATTGGCCAAATTTTGAACGTGAGTTCTTTTTTACCTGGTCAATATGTTAATATAAAAGGTAAAAGCATTGGTAAAGGATTTTCTGGACTTCAAAAGCGTCATAATTTTACTCGAGGACCTATGACGCATGGTTCTAAAAACCATCGTGCACCAGGGTCAATTGGCATGGGTACAACACCAGGCCGTGTTTTACCAGGAAAAAAAATGTCTGGACAACTTGGAAATAAATTTACAACAATTAAAAAACTTAAAGTTATTCAGGTAAATAAAAAAGAAAATATTTTAGTCGTTGAAGGGTCTGTTCCAGGAAAACCTGGGAATTTATTGAGTATTGTACTTTCAGAGTACCCAAAATATTAAAAAAAAATCTATTTAATTAACACGCATAACTGTTCAAACGATTAATTATAAAAAAATTTTACGTAACTTTCTTCGTTAAATAAAATTATATTAATAAAATCGTGTAAAATTATTTAAACTATATGAGGATAATGTAGTATCTTTTTCTAATAGTAAAAACTATTATTTATTAGAACTTGAAATAATTTTTTGCATTTAAAATCATATTTTATAATAGTAAAAAATAGGATAATTTTGAATAAAATCCTAAAAATTTTAAATATTAACACTTTAAGTCTAATATATCTATGTTATTAACTTAGGCTAAATATTTTATTTATAGAAAACCCTAAATTTAAATATTATTTATTCGAAAAGCTAATCTTTATATTTTATTATTATAAATAAAATCAAAAAAATAGATTCAAAATCAAAGTAAAAAATTGAAATATGATTTTGTTTAAAAGTGATTAATTAGATTTATTGATAAATAATTAACAAATATAAAAATAATAAAGCCTATGAGTATTCGTCTTTATAAAGCATACACACCAGGTACACGCAATCGAGCACTTTCTGCTTTTACTGAAATTACCAAAATTAAACCCGAAAAACGATTAACAAAAAAAAATCATAGAAATAAAGGTCGAAATAATCGAGGAATCATTACAGTTCGTCATAAAGGTGGTGGTCATAAACGACGCTATCGGATAATTGATTTTAAACGCGATAAATATCATATTAATGGTATTGTAAAAACAATTGAATATGATCCAAATCGAAATGCTCGAATTGCTTTAATAAATTATATGGATGGTGAAAAACGTTATATTTTACACCCAAAAAATTTAGCTATTGGAGATCAAATAAATTCTGGTCCAGAGTCAGCGATAAAAATTGGAAATAATTTACCATTAGAAAAAATTCCATTAGGTACTTCAATCCATAATATTGAATTTATTCCAAATTACGGAGGGCAAATGGTTCGCTCAGGCGGAACATCTGCAAAGATATTAGCAAAAGAAGGTAAGTATGTTACATTACGTTTACCATCAAAAGAGATTCGATTAATTCGAAAAGAATGTTTTGCTACAATTGGAGAAATAAGTAATAATGATGTATTTTTAATTCAAAGTGGAAAAGCAGGACGAACGAGATGGTTAGGTAAACGTCCTACAGTTCGTGGTTCTGTTATGAATCCATGTGATCATCCACATGGTGGCGGTGAAGGTCGTGCTCCAATTGGCAGAACAGGGCCTCTAACCCCATGGGGAAAACCCGCACTAGGAATTAAAACTCGAAAAAAGAAAAAATTAAGTAATGCTTATATCTTACGTAGATGTTCGTAATTAACTTTTTTAAAAATTTAAAAAATAACTAAAATATTTAAAAATGTCAAGATCATTAAAAAAGAGTCCATTTATTGCATATCATTTATCAAAAAAAATAAGCAAATTAAATAAATCGAATAAAAAAGATACAATTAAAACTTGGTCGAGAGCATCAACAATATTACCAAGTATGGTTGGGTATACAATTGCTGTTTATAATGGAAAACAGCATATACCAATTTTTATTTCCGATCAGCTAGTTGGACATAAATTAGGTGAATTTGTTTCAACTCGAACTTTTAAATCTCATATTAAAACGGATAAAAAAACAAAACGTTAACCAATTTAAGTTATGAGTAAATTTTTCTTCTATAATCGATGCCAATGTCGTACACAATTTACAGTAACAAAACGACGAAAATCAAATAGATATACTGAAGGTAAACCAATACAATATCCAAAATTGCTAAAAAAACCAAATATACCCGATGAAGTTATATCAAAAACTTTTTATATTAAATATGAAAAAAATTTATCCTTAATGTCAAAGTTTATTTTAAATAGTTTTCGAAATAAATATATTTATTACGCAATTGATGATATTTTATATTTGTTAAATTCAAATCCTATTGAGCGAGATAATCTTCTATTTATTTTATATTCACCTATGCTTTTATTACAAAATAATTTTTACATAAATTTTTTTGATATATGGATTCAAGAAGTTTATATAAAAGAGACATCAAAACCTAATAAATTTCTTAGCCAAGATTGCAAAAATTTGAAAATAGTTAATTGTATAATAATTAAATTATTGTACAAAAAAAGCTCACCTATTCAGAAAGTTGATTCTTTATGGTAAAAGTAACAATTTATTTTTATATTAAAAAAAAAATAGCTTATTTCAAAGTCTATTCAAAAAATATTTTTAGATAATATTAATATCTTAGTTAAAAATAAAAAAATATTAATTTATAAAGAGGATATTATTTTTTAAAAAAAAATTATGTATAATACGAAACTAGTTAAAGAAACGGCAAAATATAATTGGATGTTCCCGGATAAGATCAGAAGAATTTTAAATTAAATTAGAGATAATTCCTATCAAGAAACACTTATGATTTTAGAATTTTTGTCTTATAAGGCTGTTTATCTAGTTTAGAAATTAGCACATTCTGTGACTGTAAATGTGAAGCATAGTTATGGATTAAATAAAAACGAATCCAATCATATAATCATATGCTCAAGGGATGTGCCTATAAAATATTAAAATCAATCTATAACATTATCATCATATTAAAAATAAAAGATTAATAACAAAACTATCTGATAAAATTGACTTTAATTTTAATTAATATAAGGATTACTCAATGGGTCAAAAAACACATCCTTTAGGATTTAGATTAGGTATTACACAAGAACATAAATCAAAATGGTATGGTCGATTTAATAAATATGAAGATATAAAATATGCAAATATGTTAAAAGAAGATAATAAGATTCGATTATATCTTAAGAGTATAGCAAAAAAAACTGGTATTTCTAATGTGATAATAAATCGAAATCAAAAAAATAATAAAATTGAATTAACTATTGAAACTGGAAAACCAGGAATTTTAACTGAAGAGTTTGGAGTTAAACTAAGAAGTTTAAGTACAAATATAAAAGAATTTTTACCATTAAACCGTAAAATTGACATTAATCTTTCTGAAGTTGAACAAGTTAATTTAAATGCTTCGCTTTTAGCTGATTTAGTTGTTGAACAACTAGAACAACGAATTGCGTTTAGACGTGCTATTCGAGAAACATTAGAACATGCAAAAGATAAAAGTGTGAATGGGATTAAAATTCAAGTTTCTGGGCGTTTAAATGGAGCAGAGATGGCAAGAAGTGAGTGGGTTCGGGAGGGTCGCGTTCCTTTACAAACTTTACGTGCAAATATTGATTATGCTAAAAAAGAAGCAAATACAATATATGGTATTTTAGGAATCAAAGTCTGGTTATTTAAAAATGAAATTTTAACAAAATAAAAAAAAACTTTAACTCTTTGAATAATTTACATTTTTATTAATTTAATTTATTATGTTGAGCCCCAAAAGAACAAAATATAGAAAATATCATCGTGGTCGAATGCGTGGAAAAACAAATCGAGGTAATGAAATTTGTTTTGGAGATTTTGGATTGCAAGCTTTAGAACCAAATTGGATTACTTCCCGCCAAATTGAAGCTGCTCGTCGAACAATTACTCGTTATACAAAACGTGGAGCATCTTTATGGATACGTATCTTTCCAGATAAAACTGTTACCGCTCGAGCTGCTGAATCGCGAATGGGATCCGGAAAAGGTACAGTTGATTATTGGGTAGCCGTTGTTAAACCTGGAACAATTTTGTTTGAAATTGGTTCAGTTCCTGAAGAAATTGCACGTGCTGCATTAAATTTGGCTTCTTATAAATTACCTTTAAATACACGAATAAAAGAAAACGTATTCTACAAAAATAAAAAAAAACATAAAAATTAAAAAATTCTTTAATCAAGAATATTTATTATTGTACTACGAAGAATTGATTTCTAGAAATAAAAAATTTATACTGTAACTATACAAATTAAAGGAGTTCTATATGTCTGTAAAAGAACAAATTGGTATTGTAATAAGTAATAAGATGCAAAAAACTATTGTTATAAAAATTGAAAATCGTTATCCACATCCACTTTATTCGAAAACATTAATAAAAACTAAAAAATATTTAGCTCATGATGAAAAAAATCAATGTGGTATTGGTGACCAAGTATTAGTACAAGAATGTCGTCCATTAAGTAAAAAAAAACGTTGGAAATTAATCAAAGTACTTTCAAAATCATCGTTAATTAGTTAAATGATAATTTTATGATTTACTCTCAAACAGTATTAACTGTAGCTGATAATACGGGTGCAAAAAAAATTATGTGTATTCGAATACTTGGTGGAAATAAAAAATATGCTAAAATTGGTGATACAATTATTGGGGTAGTAAAAGAGGCTATACCAAACATGCCCATTAAACGTTCTGATATTATAAAAGCAATTGTTGTTCGAACTAAAAAAACAATTCGTCGTCATGATGGGATATCTATTCGGTTTGACGATAATGCAGTAGTCATTGTGAATACAGATAGTAATCCTCGTGGTACTCGAATTTTTGGACCAATTGCTCGAGAAATTCGAGACCAAAATTTTTCTAAAATTGTTTCATTAGCTCCTGAAGTTTTATAAATATCAAATAAAAAAATAAAATTAATGTGAAAATTGTGAAACTGATAAAAGCTTTATTCAGGTAATTTCTAAATATTGAAAACAGAATAAATGAAATTTGTCAATTTCAAGAATCTATCCATCATTTCAATGTAAAATTAAATTTAAAAGAAGTATATAATATGTTAAATCAACATTCATTAGAAGAAATTGCTGAAATTCATAATTTACTAATAGATCTAAAGAAAGAATATGAAGAAGGGATAAAACCAATATTAATAAAAAATAGTTCAGTGATATTTAGGAATTTGCATACTATTCCAAAACTTCAAAAAATTCAAATTAATCGTGGACTTGGTTTAGCCGCCCAAAATACAAATATTTTAAGAAAAAGTATTGAGGAATTTATTAATATAACTGGTCAAAAACCTGTAATTACCAAATCTAAAAAAGCTATTGCTGGTTTTAAAATTCGTGAAGATATGGAACTTGGATTAACTGTAACTTTACGTGGTGAAAAAATGTATACATTTTTAACTAAATTAATTTTTTTCACATTTGCGCAAATCCGTGATTTTCGTGGTTTATCATTACGAAGTTTCGATAAAGCTGGAAATTATACATTAGGTTTAAAAGAACAATTAATTTTCCCTGAAATTGATTATGAAGATGTCGATCAAACACAAGGTTTTACTATTACTATTGTTTTAGAAGATGGTTCACCAAAATATCGATCAAAAACTGTAGATAAAATTTTAAATGGAATGATTTTATTTAAATTTTTAAGATTTCCATTAAATGATTGTGGATATTATGAAAAATATTCATCTTTCTCTGAAATTAATCAAAATTGGGATCGAAAAAGACATTTAAAACGTAAACGCTGGTCTCATGAATAATAAAACTAACAAATACATTTTATAAGGAGATAATTGTGGTAACAGATAGTATTTCAGATATGCTAACAAGAATTCGAAATGCAAATATGGTCAAACATCAAATTGTCCAAATTCCCGCTACTAAAATGTCTCTTGCTATTGCATCTATTCTTAAAGATGAAGGATTTATTGAAGATTTTGAAACTTTTACCGAGAAAAAATTAAAATACTTACTTATTTCATTGAAATATATTGGAAAAGCACGGCAACCAGTTATTTGTAAACTTGAAAGAATCAGTAAACCCGGTTTACGTGTTTACTCGAATTCAAAAAAATTACCTATAGTTTTAGATAATTTAGGAATAGCAATTATCTCAACTTCAAAAGGAGTAATGACAAACCTAAAAGCCAAAGAACTTGGAATCGGTGGTGAAGTTTTATGTTATATTTGGTAATTAAAGATTAAAGGAGTTAAAAAACTATGTCAAGAATTGGAAAACTACCCATTAAAATACCCGAAAATGTTGATATTAATTTTATTGACCCAAAAATAACTATAAAAGGAAAATTTGGAATACTTCAAATAAAAGTCCCAAAAGTTATTCAGGTAAAACAGGACTCCAATTTTATAATTGTTAGTTCAAAAGATAAAACTCGAAGTGTTCGTTCATTGCACGGATTATATCGTACTTTAATTAATAATATGATTATTGGAGTTTCTGAACAATTTCAAGTTAGTTTAATTTTGCAGGGAGTTGGTTATAGAGCCGTTGTTCAGGATAACTTAATAGTCTTAAATTTAGGATATAGTCATCCGGTAAAAATGATTATTCCCAAAAATATATCAGTTGAAGTTATTCAAAATACTACAATAAATTTACGAGCCTGTGATAAAGAACAATTAGGATTATTTGCTTCAAATATACGAGCATGGCGAAAACCTGAGCCATATAAAGGAAAGGGAATTCTTTATAAAAATGAACAAATTATCCGAAAAGTTGGTAAATCTGGGAAATAAAAAAATTTTGTTTCGAATAGCTGATTAAAATTTAACTCAAATAAACTAATAAATTTATGAAATTTTCAAAGCAAACTCTAATAAAATTAAAAAATAAAAATAAAAAATTAAAACCTGATAAATATAAAAGATTAAAACGTCAAACTTTTCGTGGCTGCATTAAAGGAACTAAAGAACGCCCAAGATTATCTGTTTACCGTTCAAATGAAAATATATACGCTCAAATAATTGATGATACAAATGTAAAAACTTTAGTTGCTTGTTCAACTTTAGAACGTTCAATTATTACTATAACTGCAACTAGAGGAAGTTGTACTGCTTCACGAATTATGGGTGAACGATTAGCGAAAATTAGTTTAGAAAAAAATATTACAAAAATAGTTTTTGATCGGGGTCCGTATTTATATCATGGACGTATAAAGGCTTTAGCTGATGGAGTAAGAACTGGCGGTCTTCAATTCTAATTTAAAATAAAAAAAATAACATAAATCTAAAAATCGAATAAATTTTATGAGTATTAATTCAAAAACTGAAAGTAAAAAAAAAAAAAAATTGCGACCTACTAAAAAATTACAAAAACAAAGATTAAAATTTGTAGAACGTTTGATAAAAATTAATCGAGTTTCTAAAGTGACAAAAGGTGGTAAAAAACTAAGTTTTCGAGCAATTGTAATTGTTGGAAATGAAAAAGGTCAAGTTGGTGTTGGTGTTGCAAAAGCAAATGATGTTGTAAATGCTTTTAAAAAAGCGAAAACTGATGGTCGAAAAAATTTAATAAAACTTCCAATTACAAAATCATTAAGTATTCCACATCATGTTGTTGGAAATTATGGTGCATGCAAAATAATTATGCGTCCTTCAAGTGAAGGTTCGGGTGTAATTGCAGGTGGAGCAGTTCGAACAGTATTAGAAGTAGCCGGTGTTAAAAATGTTATTGCAAAACAATTAGGATCAAATAATTTATTAAATAATGCTCGAGCCTCAATTTGTGCGTTAAAAAATTTAACAACCAAGTCAGAAGTAGACAAAAAACGGAAATTTAACTAAAAAAAAATTTATAAATTTTATTTAAAAATATAAAAGTGAATAGATATCGAGAAAACAATTCAGAAAATTTTTGGGAAATTTTATCGCAAAAAATATTATTGACACTTGGAATATTAATTTTTATTCGAATGGGAAGTTTTTTTCCTATTCCCGGAATTAATCTTATTAGTGAATCTGCAGTTCCTAACAATTTTATTACTTTATTTTCTAGTGATGGTACATTGATAATTGGCTTATTTACTTTAAATATAGTTCCATATATAAATGCATCAATTGTTTTACAAGTAATAATGGGACTTGGACTTTCCCCATATCTTGAAGAAGTAAAAAAAGAAGCAGATATGGCTAGCCGTCGAATTATAGAAAGTAGAATTCGTTCATTTACTTTCTATTTTAGCCTGGTTCAGAGTTTGATATTTGCCGCATTCTTAAAACCAGCCCTTTTTGATTGGAATCTGACTTTCGTTTTTGAAATGAGTATGTGGTTGACTACTGGTAGTATGATTATACTTTGGTTAAGTCAATTAATTACAGATTATGGAATCGGCAATGGTCCGTCATTACTTGTATATATAAATATTATTTCAAATTTTCCGAATCTTTACAAAAAAATTATAGATGCAAATATTGAAAATTTAAATTTTCAATCGATATTAATAATTTTTTTATTACTTTTTGTATCATTATGTGGTATTGTTTTTTTACAAGAAAGTTTTCAAAAAATTCCATTACTTTCAGCTAGAGAATTAAATCAATCAGTTTCAAATTATTTAACTAGGCCAGAAAATTATTTACCATTAAATTTAAATCAAGCAGGAGTGATACCTTTAATTTTTACCACAGCAATATTGGTATCCCCAATTTACATAGCAAATTGGGGTTTATTTTCATTTATAAAAGTTCCTAGTGTTATTATCAATTTAGTAGCAATAATTATTTCAAAAATTACTCCATTTTTAAATATCCTCTACTGGTATTTCTATTTTGTTTTAGTGGCAAAAAGTAGTGCATTTTATTCAACACTTATTTTAAAACCCGGAGATATAGCTGAGCAGTTACAGAAAATGGCTGTAATTATACCAGGGATTAGACCTGGTAGAGAAACAACTTTTTACTTAAAAGAACAAATAAAACGCAATTCTCAATTAAGCGGACTCTTCTTAGGTTTATTAGCAACTTTACCAAATTTAGCTGAAAATATATTTAATATTTCTAATTTGAATGGTTTAAGTATAACATCTTTATTAATTATGTCTGGTGTGCTTTTAGATATTAATCGCGAAGTACTTAGTATTTACTTTGTGACTATTTATGATAGTATATATATGGACCTATAAATTTAACTAAACAAAAAATTATTAATTAAAAATCTAAAATGAAAGTTCGTCCTTCAGTAAAAAAAATGTGTAATAAATGTCGAGTAATAAAACGACATGGAAAAATTATGGTAATTTGTATAAATCCGAAACATAAACAAAGACAAGGATAATATTTTAAAGGAGTTTATAAAATGGTTAGATTAGTTGGTGTTGATTTACCAAGAAATAAAAGAATTACATATGCTCTTACATATATTCATGGGATTGGTCTTACAGCTGCAAAAAAAATTACGAAACTAGCAAATATCAATAATGATATTCGAACGAATGATTTAACGACGGAACAAACAATTGCATTACGCGAAACATTAGAAAAAATAGATTTGAAACTTGAAGGTGATTTAAGAAGATTTAATGGTTTAAATATAAAAAGACTGAATGAAATAAATTGTTATAGAGGGAAAAGACATAGATTTAATTTACCTGTTCGAGGTCAACGAACTCGAACAAATGCACGCTCAAAACGAGGATTAAAAAAAACTGTTACAGGTAAGAAATAATAATTATATTAAAAATTTTACTTCAATATGCCACAATCAACTAGAAAATCAGGAATTAGACGAGATAAAAATAATTTAATAACTGGGATTATAAATATTCAATCAACATTCAATAATACTATTGTAACCATTACAAATTTAGACGGTAATACTATTTCTTGGGCTTCGACTGGAAGTTTGGGTTTTAAAGGTGCTCGTAAAAGTACACCTTTTGCAGCTCAAACTGCAGCTGAAAAAGCAGCTCTTGAAGCACTAAATACCGGTATGAAAAATGTTGAAATTCGAATTAAAGGACAAGGATCTGGACGTGAGACTGCAATTCGAGCACTTGAAAGCGCAGGATTTGATATTATTTCAATTAAAGATATAACATCTGTTCCACATAATGGATGTCGCCCGCCAAAACGTCGCCGTATTTGAGGTTTCAATTTATTGTATATTTATATTCTTTATTTATTTTTTTAATAGGAGGATTATTTTTTACTATGAAACATCCTTATATGGAATAGATTAAATTAGAAGAACTCAAAACGAGTGGAAATTATGGAAAATTTTTAATAAATTCATTAACTCCTCAGTAAGGTATCACAATTGGCAATTACTCAAGACGAGTATTGTTAAGGTATTTGACTGGAATAGCAGTTGAAATTTCTGGTATAAATCATGAATTTTCAACAATTCCTGGAGTTAGAAAAGATGTTTTTGAAATACTCGTGAGTTTAAAAGAAGTTGTTTTCAAAAAGAAAGAGAAAAAAGTGGATCTAGAATTTGGACATCTAAAAATTGAAGGTTTTGCAGTAGTTATGGCTGATTTAATTAAATTACCATTTAATCTAGAAATTGGTAATCTAAGTCATTACATTGAGATAGTTTTTAATCTCACACTTTTGAAATTAAATTTAAATTTGAATATGGAAATGGATATAAGTTAACTTCTCAAATTTTTTCGAGAAAATTAGATCTGATCTTTATGTGAAGACAAAAAATTTGACTTTAGAATATAAATGATTTATAATCAAAATAGTGAAATTAATGAGAGAGTATTATATGACTAATTACAACAGCCTTCTGGAAGAGTTGTAAAAAATTCCAAAAATTAATAATTTTATGAAACAAACTAAATATAGTTTTGAATCGGAAAAATTACAAGTTGATTACATTACTTTTAATCTTAAGAATGAGAAAAATAATACTCGAAAAATTACTTAATTTTTCAATTGTTATCATTAGTTTAATTGTTATTCTTATGATCAAAAGATAGTACCGAAAAATAAAAAATCCTATCTTTGATCTTGAAAATCTGTACTATGAACTCGAGATAGTATTGGTATTTAACGCTAATCCTGTTAATCAAAACACCACTTTACCACTTTAATACAATTTTCTGGGTTTAATGTCGATCATTTTTATCGTATCTTAAAAACTTAAAAATTTAATTGGGAAATTTTTAATTTAAATGATTTAAGTTTAGAACAGGTCGATATAAGTTATATCAGATCAAATTAGAGAATTCCGAAATCAAACTTTTTACTCTTCTTGCAAAGATCAGCAAACAAATTTAAAACTTGTTATCCCAACGCAAATCCTTTAATAGTCAGTATAAATTTAGGTCTAGGTACTTGAACTGATGATTATTTTCTTAGGGTCTAATCACCAGAAGATGACTCCTTAAAATTCGAATTGGAAATTAAAAAATATAGAGCAAAACAGATCACACCATTTTTAATTCGTAATTTTTTAGAATTTTGCAGTTACTGTTCTTTACTGATACTCGTTAGTTCAAAAAAAAATTTTAAGCGAAAAATTATATTATACTTTTAGTTTTTCTTTGGTCGATTTTACTAGATGAATAAATTTACATTCATTAGATACTTATCAACGGAAAAAATCACTAAAATCTTTCTATAAATTACAAGGGTTACTATTTATTTATTAGTGGTTTAGCGACTTTGAATTTCGAAGAAGTTTACTATTTCCATTTATTTGCATTAAAAATCAGACTTCAAAACATACCAAATTAATGATTCATATAACTGTTTCTGAATCATTTTATAATCTTTAATATCCTTTTTATTTTCCAATGAGTTTTTATACTTTCGAAAACGAATATAATTTTAGACTTAAATTTGTTATTATCGAATCTAGTTTTTATCAACTCTCTATTTAAAAAGTACTTCAATCTTAAAAATTTATTCAACCATTTAAATAATCAAAACAAAAGGTACATGAAAAACAATCTTATTTAACAATTTCAATATTTAAAGAATGGTAGGTTTATTCAAAATGAATTTTATTTATTACAAAACGATAAAGAAACCATTTAAGTAAATAAACTTACAAGAGAATTAATTAATTCGACTAAACAATTAATATTTTATGAGAATATATAATCAAAAATCGAACCAAAAATCTAATTTTTAAAAAATTTATCTTCTTAACTGATATTATAAGAAAACAGTTTATTGACGATTAAGTTAAACTCAACTAAACCTCCAAAAATCATAGTTTATATAAATTTTTCGATCTCAACACCGTCAAATTTTTATTAGTAATTTATTTAATTTATGGAAAAAAATTAACTACTATAATAAACCAAGCAATATGATATCCAGTAAGTTATTAAAAGATTTTTTAAAACTGAAAAAAAATTAAATAGAAAATAAAAACAAAACTGAAAAAATAAAATGAAGTAAATTAATTTTCAAAAAACTAGAATCCCAACCTGACATTTTATTATATGAACACAAAATTAACCAAGAAAAGCTTCAAGTTGGCTTTCGTCAATTAGCTAATCAAAAACCGTTTATTAATCTTACAAAACCAGTAATTATTAGACTTAAATCAAGAATTAAAGCAACAATTAAAAACCGTTTTTAAAAAATTGAATCAAATCAAACAAGAATACTAAAAAAAAAAGTAGCTCGCAAAGAAGTATGGGTAAATTGAAAACGTTTACTTAAACGTGATCCAAAAGATTTACAATTTATTTTCTTAATGAAAGAACCAGATTCTTATGTTTTTACTAATGAATCTAATCATTATAAAATATTAACTTGTAAAACTATTACGAAAACCATAAATCTAATTACAAGTACGATTTCTAAAGAAATTTCTAGTAAACCCAATATTACTAGTCATAGTTTTCGAATTGGATATATTACACAGTTATAGAAACATTCCAAAGACATCGAGTTTATCAAACAAACCATTATTCATTGAAAATTAGATACTATTTCGGTCTACGTTAATATATTATCTGCTCAAGAAAGAAAGAAACGTATTGACTAACTAAAATAGCTTCTCAGAGCCTCTCAAAATATCTCTGAGGTGACTTTCTTATCCAGACTAGGTGATTTATAGATGGAGTTGAAAATGGGATCTTCTAGTAAATCTGAAGGACTTGAAATACTATTTGATTTTTTTAGTAAAATTTTATAAAAAAGTCTAATTAAATTCAAATTTTGAAATTAAAAATGAAATAAAAATTTTTATATTAAGTATCTTTAGTTCTCTTTGGATTTGAAACCCAATTTCCTATGAAACCTTAGTTTACTGTATTAATTAACGTGAGTAACGTATTTTTAAGATTTTAGTAGTAGCTACAAGTAATAATCAAAAAAAAAACTTGAATAGTTTTGTTAGTAGCAGGCTCAATTAAAAAAATAATTGATCTAAGTTTTCACAATCGGTTGGAGCAGCATTTTCCCTATTAAAATGAGCAGATGACTTATTAGCAAACACAAAAAAGCGAGATATTAAAAAATTGCGGATACAAGAAATTTCTAAATTATACATTAAAGAGGAACTAGATGCAATAAGTTATTTTCAAGAAACCAGGTTTTTATATTAAATAACAAGATCTAAAAGTAAAATCAAATATATTTAACACAAGACAATCTTTTTTGTTAAAGATTTATAATTTAATATTACGTAAAAATTTTTTAAATAGTTTTGATCGACAAAACAATTAAAATTATTTTCAAGTGTTATGTTCTAATATTCATTAAATTCTTCCCAAGATTCTGTCTTTAGTTTATTTAAAATACTAATATCTAGCTCATCCGCAAATTGGCATAATTTTAACCAATATTTTTTACCTTCTGCGTCGGTTTTTATCGTTTTAGTAATAATTTTTTTTGTTAATTTTTTCACAACAATCATTGGCGTGCTAGGTTAAAAAAAGTCGGTTTTTTTCTTGTAACATTTCCTCAACCAAATCATTTGATGTACAAGTAATAATTTTATAAGAATAACCATCTTCAAATTTAACTTTAACATCAATACTGTGATTATACTCATCTCTTATTTCATTAATAAAGCTAATCTTTTTAATTTACATTATTTTATTGTTAATAAAATTTGTTTTTAAATGTTTTCAGTCGGTTGTCTAACCTCGATCGCTTAACGATTTTCACAATTGTACCAGAAAAACTTTTTTGAAATGGATTTACAATAACTCAAATCTTGTTAAATTTATATTTTTTCAGTTTTTTAAAGTCCATTAAAGATTTTTGATCTCGAAAAGTTAGTTTTCCGTTATTAAGTTTTTCAAGTTTTGATACCGCTTCTTTTTTAGTTTTTTAATTTTTACATACTCTTTGAAATTCTTATTTAGTAGCCTTCTTTTTTATATCATGAAGATATTCTAGGCTATTAGGCAATTCATCAATAATAACTTTGTTTTGTATCTCTTCCAGAATTTAATACGTTTTTAGTTTGTTTTGCTTTTTATTCTTCAACTCATTTGGATCATATTACTTGATAGTAAAAAACCTAGTTTCTTTTATAAATATTAAAAAATCTACAAATATGGCAACTGAAGAGCTGTACTTATCGGTTTGATCATATAATTGTTTGGAAAAGTCTCAAATTACTTTTTAAAAAACTTATTAAAATATTGTCATAAGAACTTATTACAACTTAGAAATTTTGGTTAAAAATCAATAGATAAAGTATTTTTTACTTTGGAAAATCTATTTGAAATTATCTTAGAATAAAAACATAAATTAATAAATCTATTAAGAGATTTGCATCTCAATCGTAATATATTTTTATAATTAACTGACTTTTAGAAAGTTCAAATTAATTGTAAATTACTCTTAGATTTGCAATTTTTTATATAGTTTATTTAATAATAAAAAAATACTGTTTTTTCAAGGATTTATAAAAGACATTTTATTTTTCCCTTAATAAAACAAATTGTGTTAGGCGGCACCCAGATTCGAACTGGGGATAGCGGTTTTGCAAACCACTGCCTTACCACTTGGCCATACCGCCTACTTATAGTTTTTAGAAACTATAATATAATTATTAAAAAAAAATTATAATATATATCTTTTTTCATAGATATTATTCAGTAATGATGTTAACTAAAAAAAAAACTATGGTATTGAAATAAAAATACAAAATTCTTTTTACTATTGTCATTGTTAGAATAGTTAATTCTGTCTATCTTTATTTTTCTACTAATATTGATATAAATATTATTCAATTTCTTTTATTTTATTAAAAAGTTTTGAAAAATAGAAATGGTTTTAAAAAAATGAAAAATTGATGACAAATTATTTATACAATATTTATATAAATTAAAATATAATGTAATAATAAAATAAATTGGAAAACCTAGAAGAAAAAACCTGATCTTATAGTTTTATATTTTTAGAGATATAATATTATCTGGGAATGTGGTAAAATTTGTAGATACGACGAACTTAAAATCTGTTGCCTAGTGATAGAATTGAGAGTTTAAGTTCTGTCATTTCCATTAATATTATTTACCCGCATTAGGAAACAAATGAAAATCATTTTTAGCTAAGTTTCTTAAACCAGTTGGAGTTTTGATAACAGTCGTTTTCCAGATATTAGTTCTAGCATTAACAAAATAAACTTGCCGTGTTTTTTTGTTTATGTACAAGATGCCCGATTATCTTCGTGCGTCAATAAATCCAGATACTTTAAGCAAATTTTTACTACTTAGTGACTTAGCATTTGCAATTTGAAATTGAATAACTTTGTGTTGTGGTATAGTTTTTCTCAAGTATTTAATTCAATCTTTAGGTTTTAAAGATCGTGTCTTTTTAGCATCAAAATTTTTTGGTGCTTCAAAAAAAGGATAAACATCTTGATGGTAATACTTTTTTAGTGCTTTGTCATATGTCAAGAAAATCTCAGATCCAGTTTCTGTATCGACCCTAAAAATAGGATTGCCATTTTTATCGAGTTTATATGCAAAGTCACCGTATTTTTTATCTTTTTTAAATTCTTCTTCCAACTCACATTGTTCAGCTGATTTTTTTTTCTTCTTTAAAACATTTGAACGATAATCATACTCAGAAACTTTTGATTCTTGTGATTTTTGGTTTTTTGAAACATAGAATTGATCATCAAATCTAGAATCTCCATTCTCATCGCCTCCTGTTACAGATGGATTTGCGTCTGCATTCAAGCCTTGATCAACGGGTTTTGGCCCTGTACGATATTTTGGTACATATACAAGCCGACTAGGTCGACCTGTTGTAAGAAATTAACTCGGCTGCCCTATTTCAAATAAAGTCGAAACTAGAGTTAAACTACTCCCCTGTTGTAGCTAGAATAACTTTTTGATCATTGTCATTATCTTCAAACAAATTAAATTCTTAATATAAAAATAATTTTTATTAATAGAATTGATTATTATTTCCAGGAGGTTGCATTGTTTTTATATTAGTAAGGATTAAACCTGTTTCAATTGTTGCGCTAAAAACTGCTATTTTAACAAATATTCGACATCTACGAAACCCCTTATGATTAGATTCTCGATAAATTACAGCAAAAATACTGGTTAAAATTAAAAGAAAGATTATATATTTGAAAATTTTCATTGGAATATCCCAAATGTTTTTAATTTTACTTAAAATATATTTTTAATAAACTTTACTACCCACTTGGGAGTGGGCGAATGACCGGACTTGAACCGGCGAATGGTGGAACCACAACCCACGGCCTTAACCACTTGGCGACACCCGCCTAACTCTTCTAAATAAAATTATATCAATTAATATTAGTTTATGTCTAGTTTATATTAATTAAGATTTTTTAATTGAAAATACTGGCGTTTCCCTTATTCGTCAAGCTGCATCAAAAACAAATGATGTAGCTGGGGATGGTACTACAACAGCTACTGTATTAGCATATGCTATGGTAAAAGAAGGTTTAAAAAAC
>Ga0193958_1000101_pt1 | contig 39061 bp, 37 predicted proteins | sample FB_1_MG_FD_140320 | JGI IMG/M metagenome (GOLD analysis project Ga0193958, IMG submission 140320) | Microbial mat bacterial communities from the Broadkill River, Lewes, Delaware, United States - FB_1_MG | ecosystem: Environmental > Aquatic > Freshwater > River > Microbial mats | place: USA... | reverse complement strand
CTTATCTCAAATTACTAAATAATAAAACTAAAATCAACAGTACTAAAATACCAAAGCCCATCCATTTTAATGATTTTGATAAGTTTCCACTTTGCATAGAACTACCAATCTCTCCACCATCAACGACTCGATTTGCTACACCATCTACTAGTGTATCAATAACTTTAAGATCAACCTCTTTCCATGAGAATTTTGATAATACAAAATAAACTTTACAAACAACAGCATCCCAAAAATGTGGTAAATAATATTGATTTACTAATAATTTGTAAAAGAAATTATTCTGAAATCTACTTCCATAATATTCACCATCTTTGTTATATTTAAATACTGCCAATGTAATTCCACCTAATGCCATGACTGTAGTTACTACAATTAGAGTATAAAATGTTACTGTCGTTACATGAACATTTAGTAGTGGCAATACATGAGTTACCATGTTTACAAACTGATGTTCAAACCAACCTGCACTTATAGCTAAAATAGCTAATGGAGTCATAGCAGCTATTACAAAAGTATATGTCTCATGTGGATGATATCCTAAGTCATGATATCTCTCTTTTCCATAAAATACATACATAATAAGTCTAAACGAATAGAAGGCAGTCAGTCCTGCAGTTACCCATAATACTCCCCATATAATATAAGAGTGTGATCCAAATGCTACTTCAAGTATTAAATCTTTTGAAAAGAATCCAGCAAGTGGGAATATTCCAGCAAGTGCTACAGAAGCTATAGTCATAATAAGTGCTGTTTGTGGCATATGCTTTTTTAAACCACCCATATTTTTAATATTGATTTCATTATCCATTGCATGCATAACATTTCCAGCACCTAAAAATAATACTGATTTAAAAAATGCATGAGTAGCAAGATGAAATAACGCTACCCAATAAGCACCAAGCCCAGCTGCTACAAACATATATCCCAGTTGTGATAATGTAGAAAAAGCAATAATCTTTTTCATATTAGTTGCAACCAATGCCATTAATGCAGCACCAATGGCTACAAAAGCACCAAGTCCTGCTATAGCATATCCAACTTCTGGAACAACTATAAAGATTTCATTTGCTCGGATTAATAAATATACACCAGCCGTTACCATTGTAGCTGCATGAATCAAAGCTGAAACAGGAGTAGGACCTTCCATCGCATTTGCTAGCCATGTATTAAATGGAAACTGTGCTGATTTACCCATTGCACCTATAAATAAAAATATTGCAATAGCAACTATTGTTTGGCTTGGTAGTGTTCCAATTTGTGCAAAAACGGTATTGTATTGTAAACTTCCAAGGTTCCAGAAAATTAAGAATATTCCAATAAGCATACCAAGATCTGCAACTCTATTCATAATAAATGCTTCATTTGCAGCCCATGATGGAGATATAGCTGAGTGAGGTGAGATTGTAGAATATGGAGATTCAGTAATATCTTTTGACTTTTTAATATCTCTTTTATGATACCAAAAACCAATCAGTCCCCAAGAACATAATCCTACACCTTCCCACCCTATAAATAATCCAGCAAAATTATCTGACATAATAAGTATCATCATTGAAAATACAAAGGCAGATAACCAAGCAAAAAATCTATTAAAACTTATATCATTATTCATGTATCCAATAGAATGAATGTGTACCATAGTTGATACTATTGTAACAACAACCATCATCACTATACTTACTTGGTCAACGATAAATCCAAAAGGGATATTTACATTTCCTATTACAATCCAATCCATCATATTTACATGAACAGTTTGGCCTGTTGTATATACATAATAAAGTAGATTTAAAGTTGCTATTAATGATACGGCTAGTAAAGCAGAACTTATAATACCAATAGATAATTTCTTTTTAGTATTAGCAAATAATGTGGCTATAAGAGAGCCTACAAGCGGAGCGAATAATGCGATATATAAATATTGTTCCATCACTATCCCTTCATACTTTTTAGTGTATCTAAGTCAATAGAATTATGTTTTTTATACCATAATACTAATAGTCCTAATCCCACTGCTACTTCACTAGCTGCTACTGCAATAATAAAAAATGCAAACATTTGACCAGTAAGATCTCCATGAAATTTTGAAATTGCAGCCATACCGATATTTACAGCATTTAACATAATTTCAGTAGAAAAAAATAACATCAATAAATTTGTTCTTCTAAAAACACCGTAAGTACCAATCATGAAAAGAATTGTACTAAGTATTAAATAATCATTTAATGTAATACTCATTTAAGATCCTTTTTATGAGCTTCTTTTGTTTCTATATTTAAAGCATCAATTTCTTTTTCACTAAGTTCGGTAATAGAAACATCCATTTTTTTACCTGCAAGTATAATTCCACCAATCATAGCAACAAGTAACATAACAGCGGCAACTTCAAAAGGTACAAGGTATTTAGTAAATAGAACTACTCCTACATCTTGAGTATTACCATCAATTGTTCCATATAAATCTGCTGCCATACCTACTGGATATTGAGCTGTTACGTTAGCCCCAATTATTGGTGCTATAAAAATAATTACTACTAATAAAGCAATCATTCCTGTTAAGACAAATGTTAGTCTTGGATTAGATGGAGATTCTTTTATCTCTTTTATAGAATCAAAAAACATCATACCAAAAGAGTATAAAGCCATAACTGCACCTGTATACACTACAATTTGTACAGCTCCTAAAAACTCAGCTCCCAATAAAAAGAAAAATGCTGAAATAAATATCATTCCTGCTGCTAATGCACTTAAAGCATATAGAGCATTTTTTGTGGTTACTGTTATAGTAAACATCGCTATTGTTAAAAAAGCAAATAGGTAAAAAGCTACTACTTCAAACATACACTATCCTTTATCATTTCTAATATCCTAATGGTGTTTTTTTGATTCTATCATCAGCATCTGGAGAAACTGCTCCAAAACCTTGATATTCTAATTGTTGTTGAAGTTCTGCAAATGGTGTATGCATATCTTCTTTTAGAACAAAATGTTCTCTTTGTTCACTTGCATTTTCATATCTACTTCCATGAACAATTGCTAATTCTGGACAAACTTCAGCACAATAACCACAAAAAATACAACGACCTAAATTTATAGTATATTCCATAACCTCTTTTCGAGATTCTTCATCTATTTTAGTATCCATTCGAATACAATTTGCAATACAAATTTTTTCACAAAGTCCACAACCAATACATCTAGTCGTACCACTTTCTAGTAAAACTAATAACTTATGTACAGCTCTATATCGGGGACTTATTGGTAGTTTTTCTATTGGGTATTTTGTATTGTGTGATTCGTTATTAAAAATCACACCTTTCATAATTTTAAAAGTAATACCCAAACCTTTAAACAGTTCTAAACTAAAGCCTCTATCTAGAACTTGCTTGAATTGTGCCCAAGGTGTTTTTGGATACTCTTCAATATCCATCATAATATAGTCTTGACTTCCTACGTTTCGCTCTTTTAAATCTTTGAAACTCATCTAAACTCCCTATAATATTACTATTGCTGTTACTAAAATATTTAGTAACGCTAATGGCATTAATATTTTCCAACATAACCACATAAGTTGATCTGGCCGTACATGTGGCCATGATGCTCTTGTCCATAAAAATAAAAATATTAGAAACATCACTTTTAAAATAATCGCAATTCCACCAGGAATAAACCATAGATCATTAAATCCACCTAAAAACATTAACACAGTTACAAACGACACTGTGAATAAATTTGCGTATTCACCTATGAAAAACATTCCCCATCTCATACCAGAATACTCTGTTGCATAACCTGCAATAACTTCTGCTTCATGTTCTAATAAATCAAAAGGTGTTCTATTGGTTTCGGCATACCCTGCTATTAAAAATAGAAAAAATGCTAAAGGTTGTGTCCAAATAAGCCAGTTACTCACTCCACCTGCTTGGTAATTATTAATATCAATTAAAGATAAACTTCCAACTAACATCAAAGGAGCTAACATTGATAAACCAGTTACTACTTCATAAGAAAGCAACTGAATAGCCGTTCTAGCACCTCCTAAAAGTCCCCATTTATTTGCTTGTGCCATACCACCTAATAGAGGTCCATACAGTCCTGTTGCCATTACACCCATCACAAATAAAACACCCACATTTATGTCTGATACAATCACACCTGGAATAAAAGGAACAGCAGTCATAGCTATAAATGCAGTTGCAGCAGTTATAACAGGAGCTATCATAAAAATAAGTTTATTTGCATTTTGAGGAACAAAATCCTCTTTTGTAAAAAGTTTTATACCATCACAAAGAATCTGCATAATTCCAAATGGTCCAACATGCATTGGACCTGGTCGTCTTTGCATAAAAGCAAGGACTTTTCTTTCTATATATGTTGTAAATCCAGCAAGTGCAGAAAATACAGCTAATATAACTACTACTTTTACTATGGTCATTACTATTTCATTATCCATATCTACACCTTTCTTATGTTCGCTTTTGCAAACCGATGTTTAAATAGTTTTTTTGTATTTATATTTTTATCAAATGTTGGGATATACGAAATATCACCAAGAAGACTTTTATCTATTTTCACATCTAAGGCCATAATCATATCATTAGCAATTACTTCTACTTTTGAATCCTCTTCAAGTTCAAGACTTTTTTGTAAAGACTCAGAAACATACAATGCAACTACCTCATCTTTTAACTGTTTTGCTATTGCTGTAAATTCATTGAATTGATTTATAGGATTTCCTGCATAAACAATATATTCATCTTCAATTAAATCTATACTTGTACATTCATCCAATATTGATACATCTTCTGATTGAACTTCTGTCATTTTAATAGGATAGCCTCTATGTTCAACTCTATCATTTGTAAAGTGGTTTTCTAGACTATCAAACTTTACACTTTCAAATATTTCAGCTGTATAATCAATAGTATGAATAACCTTGTAATCTAATATTTCATTTGCTATATCGTTTAACTCGTAACCATCATATTTAATTGCTGCATTTGTGGGAACTACATTTTTATCTATATTTACAAATGTACCCTCTTGCTGATTTAGTGGTGGCATATCTAAATCCCCATCACCCAAAGCACTTAATTGGAAATCAGCTACTACGTTATATCCGACAGTTTTTCCTGTGGCTACAACATCAAGATCACAAATTTCACTAACGCCTAAAGTATTTGTTTGCGTTGGAGTTACGACTACTTTAAAATCAGTATATTTTTCTACATATCCAGCTAATGTTGCAATCTTTGTTGCATTTGGATGACTAATACAATCTTCACCAATAATGATCGAATATGTATCTTTTTTTAGAAGCATAGCTGTAATAGTCTCAAGTAACGACTCATCAGCACCTATACTGTCAAGTAGTTTTGTATATGTGTACTCAACTTCCGTAGATACTTTTTTAGGTACTATTTTTTTAACCTCTTTACTCTCTCCTGTATCTTCATCAGTTATTACCTCAACAATAGTTTCTTTTATTGTTTCTGTTACAGTTTTTACTCTTGTTTCTCTTAAATGTTGTAAATATTCTTCTATATGTGGTGGTAAATTTTTTCCAAACTGATCTAGTATAAAATATAAAATAGCATCTTCACTAAACACTTTATTTTGAATAGTTTCAATAGTTTTCCCTTTTTTACCAAAACCTTCTATATGTTTATCTCCTAGACTATGGAAATATAAACCAGCACCTTTATTTAAAGTAATAGCATTATTCATGGCATATTTTACTATTGGAGCATCAGACTTTAGAAATGACCCTACTGATACTACAAAATTACTATTATGGATATCTTCTACTTTCCCATTATATAAATTCTTTCCAGTTACTTTTGAATAATCAGACATAAAAGCTTTAAATTTTAAAGCATCACTATTCACAAGTTTCAATCCAAGTTTCTCTTTTAAAGACTGAAGTATTTTCGCCTCTTCATTAGTGATGTATGAGTTAAATAAAATTGTATCTGCATTTTTCACCGCATCAACTGCTTTTACAAATGAGACTTCATCTTTTACTGCCCTATTTAAATAGTCAAAACCAAATCTAGCAGCTCCACTTAATGATGTATAATGAGCATCATTTGTAACCCTATATATAGTTTGTTCAGAGTGTTTAGTAATACTTGTGTGTTTCACCTGATAATACATAAGTGAACAATCAGACGAATAGGGATTTGATGCTGGTATTTTGGTAAGTTCCCATGCATTAGATTTATACTGAAAATCTGAACTTACTAACGCACCAACAGGACAAACAGCAATACACTCTCCACAATCAATACACTTATCCTCTTCAAATCCAATTAAACTCTTATTGAGTTTATTCCACATGGCATAAGAATCTTTTGGCATACTTGCTTTATACTCAGCACTTAACGCATCTGCTCCTCGTTTTACAGTTCCTAAAGCATTTGACCCAATCATATCTTTACAAACAGTTACACATTTTTCACATACAATACATAAACCTGGGTCATAATTCATCACTCCCCAGTGAGCAGTTGGTCTATAAACATCTTTTACTGAATAGTGTTGCTCATCTACTTTCATATATAAACTATAGTTTTGTAACTCACACTCACCGCTTTGGTCACAAACACCACATTGTAATGGATGATTTACATCATATACTTCCATGATAGCACGTCGTTCTGTTTCTATATTTGGAGTATTAATATTTACAGTCATACCCTCTTTTACTTTTGCATTACAAGAATATACTTGCTTCCCATCTGCTTCAACTAAACACAACCTACACGCTAACGTTGGAGAACATTTTGTTTGATAACAAATAGCAGGTATAAATAGATCATTTGCACGAGCAGTATTAAGGATTGATTCTCCCTCTTTTGCAGTACATTTTTTTCCATCAATTGTTATGTTTATTAAAGTATCCATTATAATTCAACTCTTTGTATTTTTACTTGTTTAAATCGATACCCTGATTGTATTACTTTTTCTTGGCTTTCATCTACTATTGGATACAAAGCGATCGTACCTCTAACACTTGAATCTATTTGAAATTTCTTTTTAAATGAATTAGAACCATAAGCAATATTTACAGTATCTCCATCTTTAATTTTTGCAGCCATAGCAAAAGAAGCACTCCCTTTTAAGATATCTTCTGAGGCTTTTGCTGTGTAAATTACAGTACCATTATAAGTATTAATATCATCAACATCATCAGGAATAACTTTTAAAGATAAATCTATATTAATCTCTTTATTTAATAACACTATATTCATATCAGTATATAGGTCAATTATACGTATAAGTTTTGAAATATTATCAAAACTTTTATGTCCAGTTATATCATCTCCAATAATTAAAGTTATCTCTTTTTTATTTGCTAACTTTTCTACTAATAATTCAAATTCCTCTTCACCAACACTACTCTCACCACTTAAATACCCAATATCTAAATCCTCTAGGTATGATTGACATTCAGTAGAGGAATTGTTAATTATAAAAGATGCCAATAATGCAAATACACCCTCTTCACTTCCTGCTTCATACTTAATATACTGTGTGTATTTTTCTTGCAAAGATACATCATCAATAGGATGCATATAAATAAACTCACACCCTTCAGTTTTAAGCATTTTATTTATATACGTTTGTACTTTGGGGTTATCCGTAGCTATTCTTGTTCCGATAGTAACTACGCAATCACTATCAAAATCCATAAAATTTTCTAATTGTATTTTATTATTATTCACAATCTTTCCTCAAATATTATTCACTTTTTTCTTCAACTATTACAACTTCGGGTTGCTCTTTTTTTACAACAATTGTCCAATCAACTTCATTAAACTTTATAGAGTTCATCAGGGTCCAATTATTTTCTTTTACACAATCTGCAGATGCTTGTATACCAGAAAAATCACCTATTTCAAACATAAAGATTCCATTTTCACCTTCATCAAGTTCTTGCTGTATTAACTGAACCATTCTTGGTAAAAAGTCTTGTTTTAACCCTCGCAAATCAAATCGTTTCATTATCGATCTATCTCCCCAAAAACTATATTTAAACTACCAATAATTGTAACTACATCAGCTAACTGATGCCCAGGAAGTAAATCATTTAATATCCCCGTATGGAAAAAACTTGGTGCTCTACATTTTAATTTATATGCGTATGGAGTACCATCTGAAACTATGTAGAAACCTAATTCTCCTTTTGGTGATTCAGTAGCCACATATACTTCACCAACAGGTGGACGCATCCCTTGTGTAACTAAAACAAAATGTTGCATCAAGGAGTAGTTTTGAGTCATAATATCTTCTTTACTAGCAGAGATATATTCTGGGCTATGTGCCATCAGCTGAGTATCTGATTCTTTATACATAGGGATTAGTTGTTTTAATATTTTAGAAGATTCATACATCTCTTGCATATAACATTTATATCGTCCATAAGAATCACACTTATCAGATATAGGTATATCAAAATCTAACTCACCATATAAACCATATGGCATCTCTTTTCGTAAATCCCATTTCACACCACTACCTCGTAGTGCAACTCCAGTAACTCCCCATGATTTTGCCATCTCTTGAGGTATCACTCCTACATCTTCTAGTCTCATTTTCCAAATTCTATTTTTTGTTAATAAACCTTCATAAATTGGAATTTGAGATTCTAATGTAGTAATAAATTTTTCTAAATCTTCTGTCCAGTTTTTTGGTAAATCCAATGGAACTCCACCAATTCGTATAGCACTATGTGTTAGTCGAGCTCCACAATAATCTTCCATAAGATCCATTGCATATTCTCTTTCTCTAAAGGCATAAAGAAAAATAGACATAGCACCCACATCAAGAGCATGAGTTGCAAGCCAAAAAAGATGAGATATAATTCTATTTAATTCAATAAGCATTGTTCGTATAACTTCAGCACGTCTAGGTGCTTCAATTCCAAGTAGTTTTTCTACTGCTAAGGCATACCCATAGTTATTTGAACTTGAAGCTATATAATCCATTCTATCTGTTGTAGGTAAAAATTCATTGTAAGTCATATTTTCACCCATTTTTTCAATACCTCTATGAAGGTATCCAATGTCAGGATTAGCTTTTACTACTTCTTCCCCTTGAAGCTCTAACATAAGTCGTAATTGGCCATGTGCCGAAGGATGTTGTGGTCCAAAGTTTACTACCATTGTATTATCTTCACGTTCGAAATTTATATTTTCAAAAAACGGTGTTAACCTATTTGTTTGCTGCATATTATTTCCTCTGCTTTAAATGAGTTGTTTCTATCTCATCAAATGGTGTTACAAGTTTAGCTCCAAATAATTTTACTCCACCCTCTTCTTGATATCGAATTGGAGTATCTGGTTCATTACCTTCAGATATTGGTGTACCTTTAGATACTTCGTGCCCAAGTCTTGCAAATCTATCTGTATCATATCTGTCAACACAAGCCGAGTCTCTTAACTCAGGACCAACTGTTTCCCTAGATTCTTTTCCAAATATTTTATCTACTTCATACCAAGATGCAGATTCATCACCATGTAAAGGATACGTTTTTAATAGTGGATGTCCAGACCAATCATGTGGTAAAAGAATTCTTCGTAGATTTGGATGATTTATAACTTTTACACCATACATATCAAACATCTCTCTCTCACTCCAATCAGCCATTCTAAAAAGAGCTTCTATACTTTGAATAGTTTCAGAAACTTTTATAAATGTTTTTACTCTGATTCTTTTTCTTTTTGATGTAGATAACAATTCATAAACGATTTCAAATCCACCTCTTTTTGCCACATAATCAACAGCAGTTAACTCAACTAGAAAATCATAATCTCTATTTTTATTCAAATAGGATATAACTTTGAAGTTATCTTCTGGATTAATAATAATTACTAAATGTTCTACTTCAATGTATGACTCAAGAATGGTTATAATTGTTTTTACACTCTGCACATCATCTAGAAATACTTCATCACTTGCAACCTCTTTTCGTGGAACGGGAGGTTTAACAAAAAATCTATCTTTATAGTAAGATTTTTTCTGTACATCATCTTTAGGAGTATAGATTCTCATCTAGATTAACCTTTTTGCTTTTTGTGCCATATTTGATGGTTCTCTTCTAATTTTTTGTTGTAACATCATCAATGCATATTGTAATGTTTCAGGTCGAGGTGCACATCCAGGAAGATAAATATCAACAGGGATAATTCTATCAACACCTTGTACCGTAGCATAGGTATTGAACATACCCCCTGTATTAGCACATGATCCCATAGAGATTACCCATTTAGGATCTGGCATTTGATCATATAATCTTCTCATAAATTCTGCATGTTTTTTCGTAAGTGTTCCAGCTACAACAATCACATCAGACTGTCTTGGACTTGCTCTAAAAATAGTACCAAATCTATCAAAGTCAAATCTGGATCCACCAGTAGCCATCATCTCAATAGCACAACATGCAAGTCCATACGTCATTGGCCAAAGAGAATTACTTCGACCAAAATTAACAATTTTATCCACTGTTGTTAATTTGATTGGTGTTCCTGCATCCGCAAAATAGTTTACTTTATGCTGTGCCATTCTAACGCTCCTTTTTTCCATGCATAGATAAATCCTATTGTTAATAATAGTATAAATAAAATCATCTCAATAAAACCAAACCATCCTAACACTTGAAAATTTACGGCCCATGGAAACATAAATATAATCTCTACATCAAAAAGTATAAATAATAATGCCATAAGGTAAAACTGAATAGATACAGTATTTGGCTGTTTTGTTACCTCTGGTCCACATTCGTAAAGAGTAGATTTTAATTTTTCAGTATCTAGTCGTGCAAGTTTTCTACTTACAAATCTTGCTAACATTGTTGTAGCTAGGAATGCACCAAATGTTAGAATAAACATTAAAAATACACCGAAATAAGGATGTGCAAAATCCATATGTTCCATTTTTTCCCTTTCGTGGTCAACCCTAGTGTTTTTCTATACTATAATCGACTCTAATTAAGGGTATAGTACCTTATTATACGTAAATAAGAACTTACAATTATGGCTAGTCTGTGCTATTAATTTTTTATTAATTATAAACTGATTATTTGTATTGTCTATTATATTATAAATTTAAATTATGTTTAATTGTGAGATAATATTATCTCTTTCATATCTTTTAATCCCGCTTTTACAACATTTTTAAATTGAGACTTATTAAATGTTCTTTGTCTTTTTGCTAATTGTGCAGTATGTATTGATACTAACTCAGCTAACTCATTTCGAGTTATTTTGCTATCTAAATAATCAAATGTCTCAGATATTCCTATAGAATTCATACAATTTGGTGCGCGGGTGTACTCTTTTTCTAAAGCGATAACTTCATCTATTAATCCATCAGATAACATAATATTTGTTCTTTTCTTGATTCTTTCTCTTAAAATATCTGGCTCTGTTTGTATCTCAAATATTGGTAAATCATATACTAATGGCTCAGGTTTATTTTCTAAGAAGTATTCTGTTGGAGTCAATTTTGTTTCAAAATAGATTTCAGAAGCTTTTTCTATTCTATATTTATCGTTTGAAGCAATTTTTTTCATATATTCAGCGTCAACACTCATAAGTTTTTGATAAATTCTATTTAAGTCTTGAAGTTCATTTTGTACTACTTCTTTTGTTGTAGAGGAGATTTTTGGTATTTTTGATAATCCATCAATTAGTGCTTTCAAATAAAATCCAGTACCACCTACAATGATTAAATTTTTATTATTTTCTTGGGCATACTGTTTTGCTTTTTTATACTCATCATAAAACTCGATTACATCAAATGTTTCATTTGGATAGATACAGTCTATTCCAAAATGAATAATTCCATCACGTTCTTTTAAACTTGGTTTTGCTGATGCTATATTGATTTTTTTATAAACAGCAAGACTATCTAGTGATAAAATTATAGCATCTAGCTTATGAGCAAGATCAATAGATAATGCTGTTTTACCAGATGCTGTTGGAGCAATAATTGCTAGTTCTTTATACAAAGAGATCCCTTTTGGTATATTGTAAAGTATATTATAGTAAAATCCCGCTTATGGAAAAAATAATTAAACTTTTAAATGACTTTAACGAACTTGTAATGTTCAAACACTCAATATTTTCACTCCCTTTTATATTTATAGCAATGGTTGTTGCTGCAAATGGTTGGTTTGGATGGAACCTATTACTATTAGGTACACTAGCAGCCCTTACTGCCAGAAACTTTGCTATGGGGTTTAATAGATACTTAGATAGAGATATCGACGCATTAAATCCAAGAACAATTAACAGACCAAGTGTTGATGGTAGAATAAATCCTACACAAATGTTATTTTTTACTATTTTTAATGCTCTTGGATTTATAGGTGTTGCGTATATTGTAAATAATTTGGCTTTTTATTTAAGTGTGCCTATTTTACTTGTACTTGCTAGTTACTCATATTTTAAAAGATTCTCTTATCTAGCACATATTATACTTGGTATTTCTTTAGGATTAGCTCCTATTGCAGGTGTTGTAGCTGTATCAGAAACCATAACATTATGGTCTATTTATCTGAGTATTGGTGTTTTATTTTGGGTTGCTGGATTTGATTTATTATATTCATTACAAGATATTGAAGTAGATAAAGAGCTTGGACTGCACTCTATTCCTTCAAAATTTGGTGTTAAAAACACTATGCTATTTTCGAAGATTATGCATTCTCTTACCATCGTTTTCTGGTTATTGTTTGTGATAGAATCATCATTAGGGGTATTTGCTTACTTAGCAATCCTAGCAAGTACTATTATGTTAACATATGAACATATCCTTGTAAATAGAGACTTTTCAAAAATAGACAAAGCCTTTTTTACAATCAATGGATATTTAGGAATTATGTTTTTTGTTTTAATTGTATTAGAGAAAGTTTTTTCAAACTAGTAAACACATTAATACTAGCTAATTCTTCTAGCTAGTTGTTCGGGCAATAATCCTAAATTTTCCTCCAACAGTTTTGTATCTCCGTGTTGTACATAAACATCGGGATATTCAAACGATGTAATTTTAACATCTAAATCTTCATCACTAATTAGTTCTAAAAGAGCACTTCCTACGCCACCTGCTTTTTGACTATCTGAAAATACATACCATTTGTCTGTTTGTTCAGATAATTTTTTTAGTAAAACAGAATCCATTGGTTTAACAAAACGTAAATCAACTATTGTGATATCTTGCGTACATAACTTTGCAGTCTTGATTGCTCGACCTACACCTGCTCCATATCCTATAAAAGCTACATTAGATGTACCTTGTTTAAGTATTTCAGATTTTCCTAATACGAACTTTGTAGACTCATATTCTAGTTCATCAAAAGCACCACGTGGGTACCTTAGTGCACATGGTGAATTGAAATCTTTTGCGTATTGTAGTGCGTATTCTAATGTCTTAGAATCTCTAGGAGCAAATAGAGTCATATTTGGTAAAAATCGTAAAAAACTTATATCAAATTGACCTTGGTGTGTTTCACCATCGGCACCAACTATTCCTGCTCTATCGATACAAAATGTTACTGGCAAATTCATTAAACAAACATCATGTATTATTTGATCAAATCCTCTTTGTAAAAAAGTAGAATAGATAGTAACAAAAGGTTTAAAACCATCTTTTGCCATAGCTGCCATAGATGTTACAGCATGTTGTTCGGCAATTGCGACATCCCAAAATCGATCAGGGAACTCTTTCATCAATTTATCGATACCAGTTCCACTTGGCATTGCAGCAGTAACACCTACAACTCTATCATCTAATTTTGCTAATTCATATAATGTATCACTAAATACAGCTGTTGCAGCTTTAGCTCCAGCTTTTTTCTTAAACTCTCCAGTTTCTACATCAAAAGGACTTACCCCATGCCAATGTTCATGATGACCCTCGGCAATTTTGTACCCTTTTCCTTTAACAGTTTTGGCATGTACAATAACTGGTTTATTTAAATCTTTAGCTAATTGAAGAGTTTCAATTACCTCTTCTAAATTATGTCCATCGATAGGTCCAATATAATCTATACCCATCTCTTCAAAAATAATTCCAGGAGTAATAAGTTTCATACTCTCTTCAAGTCTTTTAGCTAAGTAATCTGTACCTTTTGGCATATAGTTTTTTACTATATGATCTACTTTATCTCTAAATCCTTGATAAAATTTACCTGCTAACAGTTTACTAAGATGTTTACTAATTGCACCAATTGGTTTTGCTATACTCATCTCATTGTCATTTAATATAATCACAACAGGAAGCTTTAAATCACCAAGCTCATTAAGCGCTTCATAAATCATACCAGCAGTCATTGATCCATCACCTATCATAACTACTGGGACTTTACCATTCTTTTCTAATGCTGCTGCTTTAGCTGCACCTACAGCTAATGAAATTGAGGTAGAAGAGTGTCCGGCAACAAAATAATCTGCTTTTGATTCTTTTGGTTTAGTAAAACCGCTCATTCCACCAAATTGTCGTAATGTTGTAAATTCTTCCCATCTTCCAGTTATAAGTTTATGAGGATAACACTGATGCGACACATCAAAAATAAAAGGATCATGTTCAGATTCAAATACTTTATGCATACCTAATGTTAATTCTACAGCACCCAATGTTGAACTAAAATGTCCACCATTAACTGAGACTACTTCTATTATTCTATCTCTTATATCTTGTGCTGTTTGCTCTAACTCTTCAATGCTTTTATTTTTAATATTCATGTTATTTCTTTTCTAATAAATCAACTTCCCAAAAAAACTCAATCCAGTCTTTTGCTTCTCTAACTGTAAAGTCAGGCTGAATTAATGCTGTTGGTTTATAAAATACTGTTGCAATTTTAAATTCACAATGGTGGTATTTTTCTCTTAAAATTTTAAGAATCTCTACCATACTTTCACCACTATCTACAATATCGTCTATTAATACGACTTTATGCTTTCTTGATAAATCTGGAATATTAAATATTTCAAACGTATCTAACTTAGTTGTCCCATCATAATGAATAGAGTTTAAACTATAAATCTCTCTTGTCTCTAATGCTTCACTCAATAAATGACCTAAAACTAATCCTCCACGTGCTATTGCAATCAATGCATCTGGTTGATATTCTTTAATCTGTGGTATTAATACTCTACAATCCTCTATACAGTTTTCATAACCATAATATACTTTTTTCAATTCTTTTCCTCTAGTGTAAAATAAAAACTAATAACGAAATTAATGTAATCGTAATAAGTCCTAAGTTAATATCTTTAAATTCACCTTTTAATATCTTTAATGATGTATATACAATAAAACCTGCAGCAAATCCATTTGTAATTGAATAAGTTAAAGGCATCATAATTACTATTAAAAAAGCTGAGCTTGTAATTGCTAAATCATTACTTTGAAAGTTAATATTACCTAATTCTGTAAACATTAAAATCCCAACAACTACAAGTACTGGATAGATTGCATTTGGTGGGATTGATTTAAATAAAGGAAGTAAAAACAAAGTAAGAATAAAAAACATTCCCGTAAATATAGAAGTTAATCCAGTTCTACCACCCTCTTCAACTCCACTTGCACTTTCTATAAATGATGTTGTTGTTGATACCCCAATTAAACTTCCAGCAACTGTAGATATAGCATCAGCTTCTAAAGTTTTTTCTAAAGCTTTATCTTCTTTACTTTGAGACTGAAATAAATTAGCACGAGTTCCAACACCTGTCAATGTCCCTAAGGTATCAAACATATCTGTTACTAAAAATGTAATAATTACAGGTAGTAAAGCTAAAGATAAAGCACTCATAATATCTAACTGCATATAAATAGGAGATATTGACTCAGGTAATCCGATAATTGAATCTGGTCCTTCTCCAATTCCAAAGCTCCATCCTACAATAGAAGTAAGCATAATAGCTATTATAAATGCACCTTTTATTCGAAATGTATAAAAGGCTAAAGTTAAAAATAGCCCTAAAACTCCGAGTAAAATATTTGGATCGGCCAAATCACCTAAAGCTACTAATGTTGCTTTATTCTCTACAATAATTCCCATTTGTTTTAGACCAATAAAAGCAATAAAAGCACCAATACCAGCACTAACTGCTCGTCTTAAATCCATAGGGATAGATGTCATGAGCCAGATTCTAAACTTAGTAAAAGATAATATAACAAAAATAACACCAGACAAAAATACTATACCTAATGCTGTTTGCCATGGCAACTCCATACCAAGAACTAAACCATAAGTAAAATAAGCATTTAATCCCATACCAACACTCATTGCAATTGGTGTGTTTGACCAGAAACCATTAAATATAGTTGCAAGAATAGTTATAAGGGCAGTTGCTGTAACAACTGCTCCCATAGGTAAACCCGCATCACTTAAAATAAAACCATTAACGGGAACAATATACATCATTGTTAAAAATGTTGTAAGTCCTGCTAAAAACTCTGTTTTTACTGTGGTGTTATTTTCTTTTAGTTTAAATCTGGCCAACATTATATTATTTCTTTTTAGCTAACAATTTATCTAGAGCCTTGAATACTTTTGTATTTTGCGCTTCTGTACCTATTGTTATTCTAATTGCATTCTGTCCGTAACCAGTCATGTCTCTTACAATAATACCTATTTCAAGTAATTGTTGAGCAACAACTTTTGAAACTAATTCTCCCATATAGATTGTTATAAAATTTGTATAACTTGGAATATATTTAAGGCCATTTTTTCTAGAATATTTTTCATATCTAGTCATCTCTTCAAAATTCATTTTAATACATTTTTGTACAAATTTTTCATCTCTAAGGGCAACTTTCCCACCTTCTAATGAAAGTGTAGTTACATTAAATGGTGGTCTTAACTTATATAAATTTTTTATAATTTTTGAATCTGCAATTCCATAACCAACTCTTAAACCACCTAAAGCATATGCTTTTGAAAATGTTCCTAAATAGATAACATTTGGATACTTTTTAGTTACTTTTTTTACATCAATTTTTTTCTTACCATCTTTATAAATAGCATATTCTTGATATGCACCATCAAGGACAACCAATGTATTTTTATCAATTTCATCTAAAAATTTATATACATCTTTAGCATCTAGACATTCACCCATAGGATTATTAGGTAAACATAGAAAGATTATATCCGCACCCTCTTTTTTATAAATTTTTCTAAACTCATCTAAATTATGTGTATCTGATGGTGTTTTTAAAATTTGAGCACCTGTTTGTTTTGAATAGATTTCATACATTGCAAATGTAGTTTTTGCCATAAGCACTTTAGAGTTTTTATCACATTTTGCATGTACGCAAAACTCTATAATCTGATCACTTCCTGCTCCAATAATTATATTTGAATCATTAACTTTAAATCTTTTTGATAATGCTTCTTTTAATTCATACATACTATCATCTGGGTATACAAAAGAACTAGACGATTTTTTTTCTAATGCTTTTACAACCTTTGGGCTTGTTCCATATGGATTTTCATTTGAAGCTAATTTTATGATATCTTTTGGATCTACTCCATACTCACGAACAACTAATTCTATTGGCTTACCTGCTTCATAGATACTTAAATTATCTAATACTTTATTAAATGTCATCTGCTTCCCTTACATAACTTCCTAAAAATTTCATTTCATTTTTATATTTGTCAAAAATTTTTCTTACTTCTTCATCTTCTCGATGAGCATTAAACTCTATAAAAAATGTAGATGTACCTTCTACAATATGTGATTTAATTTTTATTATATTGATATTTGCATCATTAAAATCATTAAGAAAACGAACTAATGAACCTGACTCATTTGATAATTGTACTAATGTCGTTGTTTTATCATCACCACTTTTTCCATTATCAAAATTTGAAATAATCAAAAATCGTGTTTTATTATCACCTTTATCTTCTATATTTTCAAAAAGAATTGGTAAATTATACATTTTTGCTCCAACATGCGAACAAATTGCAGCACAATTATCCTCTTCCACAGCCAATTTAGCAGCTTTTGCAGTTGAATCTACAGGAATTAGTTCACATTCATCAAGGCCTAAATCTGCTAAAAATTTTTGGCATTGATCAAATGCAATATCTTTTGAATAAATTCTTTTAATATCTTTCACATTATCAACAGTTGAAGCTAAAGTATGATGAATATCAACCATCACCTCTGCAATAATTTTTAAATCATAATCTTGAAAAGAAGTAACAGTATCGTTCACAATTCCATTACTACTATTTTCTATAGGAATAACACCAAACTTTGCTTTTCCATTTGCTACTTCTCGAAAAACACCTTTGATTGAACCAATTGGTAAATATGCACTCATTGCTCCAAATCGTGATTCTGCAGCTTGATGTGTAAAACTTCCCTCTGGTCCTAAATATGCTATATTTTCTGGTAACTCAAGATTTCTAGAGATTGCAAAAATCTCTAAAAATAAAGCTTCTATGGCTGCTTTATTTAAACTTCCATTTGCTGCTAAAGATTGGGAGTGAAGTCTATCAATAATAGCTTTTTCTCGCTCTGGCCTGTAAATTGCACCACCACTTTGAGCTTTTACCTCTCCAACTTTATGTACAGTTTCCATTCTTTTATTCAGAAGTTTTAATACCTCGTCATCAATACTATCTAAAGTATCTCTTAGTTTTTTTAACTCAACTGCTTCATTCATCACCATTCCTTTTATAGGTCTCTATTGAAGATATTCCTCTTCATGGGCAATAAGATCTTCAAATGTTTCTCTTCTTCTGATTAATCTATCTTGTCCATTCTCAACTGCAATTTCTGCAACTTTACCTCTTGTATTATAGTTACTTGCCATTGTAAATCCATATGCCCCAGCACTATAAATAGCTACTAAATCATTATTTTCAGTTAAAGGTAACTCTATATTTTTTGCAAAAAAATCACCACTTTCACATACAGGACCAACAACATTACAATCACTTATCTTTTCTGTTTTATCTAATACTTCAATTTTGTGATATGCATCATATAAACTAGGACGAATTAAATCATTCATAGCACCATCAACAATAACAAATCGTTTTGAACCATTTACTTTTTCGTATAAAACTTTCGTTACAAATGTACCACTATTACCAACTAAAAACCTCCCTGGTTCACATACAACTGTAATGTCAAGTCCAAATAAAGCATCTAAAACTGTTTGAGCATAATCATATGTATTAATTAGAGTTTCATCATCATAAACAATACCAAGACCACCCCCAACATCAAAAAAACTAAGCTCTATTTTCAATGCAGATTTAATATTTCTTACTAAATCTGCTACTATATTTACAGATTCCTTAATTGGTTCAAGTTCAGTTAATTGGCTACCAATATGACAGTGGATACCTATTGGTTCAATATTATCATTCATTTTAGAAAAAACATACATTCTTTTTGCAGTATCAATATCTACACCAAACTTATTTTCATGAAGTCCCGTAGAGATGTAAGGATGAGTTTTAGGATCTACATTAGGGTTTACACGAATGGAAATTCTCGATTTTTTATCTAATTCTTTAGCTACAATCGCTACCCTATGAAGTTCTGCTTCACTTTCAACATTTATCATTAAAATATCTAATGTTAATGCTTCTCTAATCTCATCATCAGTTTTACCTACTCCTGAAAATATAATTTTATATTTTGGAATTCCCACTTTTAATGCACGTTTAACTTCACCAATACTTACACAATCTGCACCACTACCTTGGTCACCTAAATGTTTTACTACACTTAAATTAGAGTTTGCTTTTACTGCATATGATATTAAAGATTTTCTTGCTTTAAATGCATCTTTTAATTCATTGTATTGTTTTGAAATATAATCAAAATCATATACATAATAGGGTGTTTGATATTTCTCTGATAATTCTTTAAAATTTATTGCCATTAATATTCTCTTATTTTTAAAATTTAGTACTTATAATAGCTAATTTTTAGTAATTATCGACTTAATAGTTTTTTATTGATATAATTTTAAAATCTTATTATAAACTTCAGCATATTGAAGAGGATCAACTGTTGTATTATATAGTCTGAAGGCATAGTGTAAGTGAGGACCAGTTATTCTACCTGTTTTACCTGACTTTCCTATTATTTGACCTTTATGCACTTTTTGCCCCTCTTTTACTTTAAAAGAACTCATATGTGAATAGTATGAGAATGCACCTCGTCCGTGATCAATATAAATAACTTTGCCCAGATAAAACCTATCCATAGTTAATGCAACTACACCATTATTTGAAGCATATATATCTGTCCCTACTTTTGCTCGATAGTCAGTACCCGTATGATAGCTTTTTGTTTTACCGTTATAAATTCTTGCATTGCCATAATTACTTGTTATTTTAGAATAAAGAGGATCTTGGAAGGTGTTATTTAAAGTCAAATCATAAGGAGTAATTTTAGAGTAAACATTTTTATAGACAATATCATATTCTTTTTCTGAACGTTTTTTATTTTTATTTGATAATGTCACTTTACCTTTAGATACTTTTATAATCTCATTTTGTTTATACCCGCCATCTATTATCTCTATTTTAAAATTCTTTTTTCTTAATAATCCATCTTCTTTATATACTACTTGAACATTCTCTTGTTGTTTTTGGCTATAATAATCTACAGGTATAAATACTCTATATTTTTTAGTAGAACCTTTTATAGTAAACATTTGAAATGTTTTATTTTTATAAATTACATTTGGAGCTTGTGACAAATTTTTATCACTTTGAAGAATTATGGCAAAAGTTGTACCATGTTTAATATTTATATGAGAAAGTTGTATATTTACATCTGAAAAAAGAATAGTCTTTAAAATAACAAATAAAATTAAATATCTCATGTTATTTCAATAAGTCAATTTCGTGAAAAATAGAAAAAGTGAAACGTATCACTTTTTCTTATTACTTTTCGCCATTCCAGGCAATTGAAGGTTTTCCATTGTCATCAAAATCAACGGCTGGCATACCCATTATATTGTATCCTGCATCAACATAATGAATCTCACCAGTAACAGCAGAACTTAAATCAGAAAGTAGATACATACCTGAATTACCAACCTCATCAATTGTTACATTCTTTTTAAGAGGAGAATGTGCTTCATTCCATTTTAACATAAATCTAAAATCACTAATTCCTGCAGCTGCAAGAGTTTTAATAGGACCTGCAGAAATAGCATTTACTCTAATTCCATCTTTTCCTAAATCTTCAGCAAGATATTTTGTAGTCATTTCTAAAGCAGCTTTTGCTACACCCATAAGATTATAGTTCGGAATATATTTTGCTCCACCATAATAAGAAAGCGTTAATACTGAACAATTATCACTCATAAGTGGTTTTAACTCACGTACAATTTCAATTAAACTATAAACAGATACATCCATAGCAACATCAAATGCATCTTTTGAGATATCATAAAATCTACCAGATAGCCCTGATTTAGGAGCAAATGCAATAGAATGTACAATAAAATCAATTTGACCCATATCTTTTTCTAAAGACTCTTTAAGCGCTTTAATTTCATCTGGATTTGATACATCACAAGGATATACAAAATCACTACTTCCAAATTCTTCAGCAATTGGAGTAACTCTTTTCTTTAAAGAATCATTTAAATAAGTAAAGGCAATCTCGGCACCTTGTGCTTTACATTGTTTTGCTATACCATAAGCAATTGACTTATTATTTGCAACACCTAAGATTACACCTTTTTTACCATTCATTACCATTTTTCTTCCTTACTATTATTTACTATTTGTTATTTTTATCATCTCTTTAAAGTCTTCTATATTCCAAGACCCACTACCAATTAAAGTTCCATCAACATTTGGAATATCTAAAATTTCTGAGATATTTGATGTTTTTACACTTCCACCATATAAAAGTGGTTGTGTAATTTTTTTCTTAATCTTCTTATGAATTAATGCAATATCTTCTACTGTTGGAATTTTTCCTGTTCCTATGGCCCAAACTGGTTCATAAGCAATAATTAAATTATCATAATCTAAATCAATTCCATCAAACTGATTCCAAATATAACCTAAAGTTTCAGTCATTCCCGTTTCTTTTACCTCTAATGGTTCTCCAACACAATAAATTATTTTATATCCTAATGCTTTATAGTAGTTATATTTATAAGTAATCTCTTTTTGAGACTCCCCTAATATATGACGTCTTTCACTATGACCTATTAAGATAGTTTTTACATCGAATTCATCCAACTGTTCTGTACCAATTTCACCTGTAAATGAACCATTTTTTATATAGTATGCATTTTGTGTACCAATTACTAAGTTTTCTACCGTTTCAAAACTATCAAGTGCAGTACTTGTTGGGAAAATATATACATCATTTTTAATCTCATTTTCACTTAAAAATGAGCTTGTATTATCAATAAATTCTTTTGTACTTTTACGTGTGTGATTTGTTTTAAAATTACTCGCAATTATTTTCATTATATAAGCCTTTTCTTCTGTTATTGCAATTTTATCATAATGTTTTAAAAACTCTAATTACAATGATTTTAATTTCTCTTTTAAGATAATTTTACCAGCTTCAACACCTGGTTGATCATAAGTATTTATTTGTACAAATTTACCTATAATTGATGTCAAAAGCTGAAAGTTAAACATTAAAGATGCAATATTGTATTCATCTACTTTATCAATAGTAATTACATCACAAGGAATATCAGAAATATTCTTAATTGAAGATATCGTTGCATTTGCTTGTTCTTCTATAAGTTCTGCGAATGTTAAACCATCTACGTAGTCTAAATCGTCAAAACCATCAAGTGTATTTGAAGGGATCTTGGTATTATCTTCAAAATCATTTATTCTAATAAAAGTAACTGTTTTATCTCTCTTCCCTTCAGCAATAAGCTGTAAAAATGAGTGCTGATCAACTGGTCCTACAAGACCAATTGGAGTTAAAGCTTGTTTTGTTCCATTAACATTTATTTTACCTAAACTTTCACCCCAAAGTTGGATGTACCATTTGTTAAAACCTTCTAATGCAGAGGAATAAGAAAATAAAACATTAATATTAAATTTTATTTTGTTTTCAACCATAAATCTCGCTTTTTGCATTAAGGGTTCATAAAATTCACCTTCCTCAAAAAAGCTATCTCTTACTTTTTTTGCACCATTTAAAAGATTATCAATATCCACTCCTATTATTGCTAAAGGCAATAATCCAACTGCAGAGAATACTGAAAATCGCCCTCCTACATTTTTTGGTATCTCAAAAGTTTTCATCTCGTGTTTATTTGCATATGATGTTAATTTACTATCACTTTCACTTACGATAACACAATTATTTTTATCAATTTTTGTTAAAGTATGAAAATACTTAAATAAACTAATTGTCTCAATTGTAGTTCCAGATTTACTAATTACTAAAAAAAGTGTATCATTTAAATCTAATTTACTTAAACGTGACTGTATATCCATAGGATCAGTTGATTCGAAAAAGTGCAGTGTTTTATCATAACTATTTGCTATTTTTAGAAAATTGTAAATTGCTATTGTTCCTAAAGTACTTCCCCCAATTCCAATTATTGCAATATCTTTTTGTTTTACATTTTTTGCAAAACTTTTATACGGTAAAGTGTCTTGTAAAGGTAAATTATAATAACCAATATCCTTTATTTCATGTTTTATGGATTCGAAAATTTCTTTATTTTCTCTAATTTGATAAAAATTTCTACTATATTGCACTATTTTCCTTTTTGATAAAAATAATTTGTTGCTTCCACAAAACCATCTACACTACCGCAATCAAACCTTTGTCCATCAAACTTGTATGCCAATACTTTATCTTCTTTTGCTAATGTTAATAATGCATCTGTTATTTGAATCTCCCCACCTTTTCCAGGTTTAGTTGTTTTAATTACTTCAAATATTTCTGGTATTAGAATATATCTTCCAATAATCGCTAAATTTGAAGGGGCATCTTTTGGATCTGGTTTTTCTACCATGTCATTTACTTTAAAAATATTATTCGATATTTCAGTTCCTGAGATAACCCCATATTTATTGGTATCTTCTTTTGGAACCTCTTCAATTGCAACTATACAACAATCAGGATGTTTCTCATGTAATTCTGTCATTTGAGTTAATACTGATTTTGTATCATTGTCACATAAATCATCTGCAAGTATTACAGCAAAAGGTTCATCACCTATAAGCGTTTGTCCAGTTAAAATAGCATGTCCTAAACCTTTCATCTCTACTTGTCGAGTATAACTAAAAGTGTAATCGTCAACTATACCTTTAATTTCTCTCATCAAAGATTCTTTTGCAGTCCCATCAATTTGATTCTCTAACTCATACGACCTATCAAAATGATCTTCTATTGCACGTTTACCTCGTCCTGTTACAATGGCCATGGTATTACAACCAGCACTTATGGCTTCTTCTACACCATATTGTAATAATGGTTTTGTTAAAACAGGCAACATCTCTTTTGGAATTGCTTTAGTTGCAGGTAAAAATCGCGTACCGTAACCAGCTGCTGGGAATAAACATTTTCTTATCATTAAATCTTCTTTATTAAACTTTTTATTTAATTATTATATAAAAATTTGCTTTAAACTCTGTTTCATTCATAAATAAATAGATATTAGCTATAATAAAGGATATATAAATATCAAGGTTAATAATGACAAATTATGATGTAATAGTTGTAGGTGGAGGGCATTCTGGAATAGAGGCAAGTTTATCCGCTGCACGTATGGGTAAAAAAACATTACTTATTACTATGTTAGTAGAACAAATAGGAGCTGCAAGCTGTAACCCTGCAATAGGTGGTCTAGCAAAAGGTCACCTAGTAAGAGAGATTGATGCTCTTGGTGGAGAGATGGGGCTATGTACTGATGCTACAGGTATTCAATTTAGGATTCTAAATGCGAGTAAAGGAGCTGCCGTTCAAGGAAGTCGTGCTCAAATTGACATGGATGAATACAGAGAGTATATGAGAAATGTAACTCTAAATACTCCTAATTTAGATGTCTATCAAGATGAAGTTGCAAGTTTATTGGTTGATGATAATATTGTATCTGGAGTGGTTACTAAACTGGGTGAAACTTTTAAATCAAAAAAAGTTATTCTTACAACAGGAACTTTTATGAAGGGACTTATTCATATTGGTGAAAAACAATATCCAGCAGGAAGAGCCTGGGAAGCACCTGCAACTACAATTTCAGATCAACTAAGAGAATTAAATTTAAATGTAGGAAGACTTAAAACAGGAACACCTGCTAGAATAAATGGTAACTCTATAGATTTCTCAGTTATGGAAGCACATGGAGGAGATGAAAAACCACACCCTTTTAGTTTTAGAACAAATAAACAAGAGTTTAATCCTACACAATTTCCATGTTATATTACATATACAAACATTGATACACATGACATTATACGAACAAATTTTGACAGAGCACCTTTATTTACAGGTCAAATAGAAGGAACAGGTCCTAGATATTGTCCAAGTATTGAAGATAAAGTAAGCAGATTTAGTGAGAGGGAAAGACATCAATTATTTTTAGAACCTCAAACAAAAAGAGCTGAAGAGTATTATATCAATGGTCTTAGTTCTAGTTTACCAATAGATGTACAAAAAGAAAAAATCCACTCTATTGTAGGTTTAGAAAATGCAAAAGTTGTAAGATATGCTTATGCAATAGAATATGATTATGTAGACCCTACAGAATTATTACATACACTTGAAACAAAAAAAGTAAAAAACCTTTATTTAGCTGGACAAATCAATGCTACGACTGGATACGAAGAAGCTGCTGCACAAGGTTTGATGGCTGGAATTAATGCATCTCTAGCTATCGATGAAAAAGAACCTTTTATTCTTAGACGAGATGAAAGTTATATTGGTGTTTTAATTGATGATTTAGTTACAAAAGGGACAACTGAACCTTATAGAATGTTTACTAGTCGTGCAGAATACAGACTTCTCTTGCGCGAAGAAAGTGCAGATATGAGACTTATGGGATATGGTCATGATTTTGGATTGATTAAAGATGAAGTATACTTCATAATGCAACATAAAAAACAAACAATTAATAATGCGATTAAATTTATGGAAGAGATTTGGTTCACTTCAAAAAAAGAAAATCTTGCACTTTTAGAAGAACTCGGTGAAGATAAAATTTCGGATAGAATTTTATTAGTAGACTTAGTAGGTAGAAACACTGTAACAAAAGAAAAATTTGACAGACTGGTTCCTTCCTTAGCTCATCTAGAAGATTATTTAAAAGAGCAAGTTATAATAGAAGCAAAATATTATCGATATGTAGACAAGCAGAAAAAACAAATTGATAAAATGAAAAAACTGTTAACATTAAAAATTCCAGAAAACTTTGTATATGATGATTTACCAGGTCTTTCAACTGAAGTAATAGAGAAACTAAAAAAATTCAATCCACCTACTTTATTCAATGCATCACAAATAAGTGGAATCACTCCAAGTGCTGTCGATATAATACATTTACATATTGACATGAAAAATAAAAAAAGTAAATCGTGACAACTGTATATCAATATTTAAAAATAAGGAAATAACATGAAAAAACAATTCAAACTACTTCTTTTAGGACTTATAATAAGTACTATAAGTTTAAATGCACAATCTTTAAGAATAGAACCAAAGGATTTGGTTAAAAATATATCAGAGTACAAAATAATTGATACAAGAGATAAATCATTGTATGATAAAGGTCATATTAAAAATGCTTTAAATTTTCCAATTGCACTTACATATGAACATATTAAAAATAATGGAAAATTGACAAATCCAATTAAAATGCAGAGTATATTAAGAAAATTAGGTCTAACATTAAACTCTAAAATTGCAGTATATGATGATGGGACTTTTTTTGATGCTACAAGGTTATTTTGGGCATTAGAAGTTTATGGATTTTCAAATGTAAAATTGTTAAATACTGGTTACAAAAACTGGAAGTCACTATCCTATCCAACAAGTACAATAACACCTTCGGTGAAACCAAGTAATTATATTGCACAAATAAATAATAAAAGATTAGCAACAAAATTTACCACACAAATTGCTACAAAAAACCCAAATCATATAATTATAGATGCAAGAGGTGAAAAAGCGTACAATGGTACTATCTCATCTGCTAAAAGATTTGGACATATCCCAGAAGCTCGTAACTTCCCTGCCTCTCATAATATTAACTATAATGATGAAACACAAAAGTTTCAAACAATTTCAAAACTAAAAGAGATATATAAGGATGTCGATAAGAGTAAAAAAATTGTACTTTATTGTGCAATTGGTAGAATCGCTTCGACAAATTATTTTGCGCTAAGAGAATTAGATTATAACGTTGCTAATTATGATGCATCATGGAAAGAATGGGGAAATGATAGTGCACTACCGATTATAAATCCATCGAAAGATTAAACTATGTGGAATCGTTTTAGTATTAAAATTCAACTTATTCTTTTTATGACATTGGTTATATCTATTGTAGAAATCAGTACACTTTTAGTTATATTGGATATTCAAAAAAAAGACAGTAGAAATAATGCTATTTTAGATGCAAATACAATTACAAAATCATTAAATAACGATTTATTAAAAGTTATTTTAAATCCTACTTCAGACATGTTAGCAGATATTACTTTTAGATTATCAGCTTTTAAAAAAATAGATGCATTGATACTATTGGATACACAAAAAAAACCTATATTTACATATGGAAATGACAAAAGTATAGTTGATCAGCAAATTAAACTTTTAGATGAAAATATAGTTTTAACTGATGATAATCTTCTCATTAAAGAAAATCTAGAAGCAGAAAACTATACTTTTGGATATACACTCATCAATATTAACTTAGCACAATATAAGCAAAAACATCAAGATATCACTTCTACAATTCTATTAATATTTCCAATTACAATATTGCTAGGTTTACTGATTAGTATTTTTGTAAGTAAAAGCTATACTCGTCCTTTTTCAAGACTACTTAATGCAATGAAAAATAGTGATCCAACAAAAAACAAAATTACTGTAGTAGAAACATCAGCACAAAATGAAATAAAAGAATTATTTAATGAATTTAACAATCAAATGACACAAATACAATCTTCCTCAAATGAGATTAACCTTCTTAATGAAGAGATTGAAGAAACACAAAGAGAAGTTGTTTTTACAATGGGTGCCATTGGCGAAAGTAGAAGTAAAGAAACAGGTAATCACGTTAAACGAGTAGCACAATATTCAAAACTATTAGCACTTTTTTATGGACTTAGCGAAAACGAAGCAGATATGTTAAAACAGGCAAGTCCAATGCATGATATTGGGAAGGTTGCGATTCCAGATGCAGTTTTAAATAAACCAGGAAGATTTGATGAAGAAGAGAGACAAATCATGGATACTCATGCACAATTGGGATATGATATGCTAAAAAATTCACATCGAGAGTTACTTCAATTAGCAGCTACTGTAGCCTATGAACATCATGAAAAATGGGATGGTACTGGTTACCCAAGAGGTCTAAAAGGAGAAGATATTCATATTGCGGGTAGAATTACTGCATTGGCAGATGTATTTGATGCACTTGGAAGTGATCGAGTTTATAAAAAAGCTTGGGATGATGAGAGAATTTTTAATTTATTTAAAGAACAAAGAGGTTTACATTTTGACCCATCACTAGTAGATATATTCTTTGATAATTTAGATGATTTTTTAAAGGTTAGAGAACAATTTAAAGATGTTTAAATTATGCATGATTTAAATCAAAGTATAGTTTTATAACTATACTTTTTTTACAATTTTTGCAATAAGTTTATCACCACTTAATTCAGTTACTGTTGCACTATAAACAACTCCTGCTTTTATTTCAACATTAAGTTCATTATCATTAATATAAATTTCACCATCGATATCTGGTGCCCAAGAAAGTTTTCTTGCACTTAATAGATATTCGTGCTCACTACTTTCCCCATCAACTACAACATCGAAAGTTTTTCCAACTTCCTCTTCCAATTTTTCTTGAGTAATTTTAGAGATAATATCACCTAAAATTTCAGCTCGTTCATCTATAAGTTCTTGCTCTACTTTATCTTCTAAATCATAAGCACCCGTACCATCTTCATCACTATAAGAAAATACATTTACTCTATCAAACCTATACTCTTCTAAATAGTTACAAAGCTCTTCAAAGTTTTCCTCTGTTTCACCAGGATGTCCTACAATAAATGTTGATCTAACAAAACTATTTTCCTGAATCTTCATATGTTGCATTAAATCTTTTAGTTGTTCAGAACCCTTACCTCTTTTCATAATCTTTAAAACATTTGAAGAGATATGTTGTAATGGCATATCATAGTAACTATGAAATACTTTAGAATCAGCAATTTTCTCTATTAAGTTAGTTGATGTTGTAGAAGGGTATAAGTATAAAATTCTAGCACTTTTAACACCATTTATTTTTTCAACTCTTGAGATAAGTTGTTCTAAACCATCTTTCATATTGAAATCTCTTAAATATGAACTACTGTCTTGAGAAACAAATGAAAAATCATAAAAACCTTGATCAACTAAAGCTTTCACTTCTGCTTCTATTGAACCTAAAGGTCTACTATTTAATTTACCTTTAAATGATGGTATTGCACAAAAAGAGCATATTTGATTACACCCTTCACTAATTTTTACATATGCATGATAATTTGAGCCTGTAACAACTCTATCATTATCTTCTGAAGCTAAAAAAACTTTTTCGGTAAACTGCCCTCGTTTTTCATCAACAAGTTGGTCAATGATGTCATAATCACCAACCCCAGTCATAATATCAACTTCATTTACTAAACCTTCTCTTAATTCTTCTTTATATCTTTCACTAAGACATCCAGCCATAACTAAAACAGATTCTTTTTTTCTTGTACTATCTAAATCAAAAATTGTATTTAAACTCTCTTGTTTTGCACTTTCTATAAAACCACAAGTATTGACAATAATCAGATCTGCCTCTTTGCTATCATCAGTTATTGAGTATTCTTTAAGTTTTCCAAGCATCACTTCACTATCAACTAAATTTTTTGTACAGCCTAGACTTACAAGGTGCAATTTTTTCATCATAATCCTAATTAAATATATTTAAAATAAGCCTACATTATATAGAATTTTTACTTCAACAAATATTTAGAGCAAAATTGTTATAATGCACGATTATTACAAATTAAGGAAAATCATAAAATGGATATTTTATTAGCAAGAAAAGAGATTACTGCAAAGCCAAAAAAAGTTAACTTTGACAAATTACTAGAAGATTTAGTTAAAAATGAAGAAGAGATTTTTTACTTTGATAGAGATAACTCGCATAAAGATATGATGGCTATCGTTGATAAGTTCGAAGAAGCAGGTTATACAGTTCATTTTAGAGAAGTAAAATACGGTTTATCTGATGATGAATATATGTATGAGATCCACTCTTTATAATTAGTTGATACAGTGTCACAAATGACGAATACTAATTGGGAGACAGAAGCTCCAAGAAAAAAACTTTTCATAGAAACATTAGGTTGTGCAATGAATGTTCGAGATACAGAACATATGATAGCAGAACTACAAAAACATCAAGATTATGAAACTACAGAAACCATGGAAGATGCCGATTTAATTGTTATCAATACTTGTTCAGTAAGAGAAAAACCTGTAGCTAAACTTTTTTCAGAATTAGGCAACTATAACAAAAAGAAAAAAGAAGGTGCTCAAATAGGTGTAACTGGTTGTACAGCAAGTCATTTAGGAAAAGATATTATTAAACGTGCACCTTATGTTGACTTTGTTGTGGGTGCAAGAAATATATCTAAAATATCAGAAGCAGTAAAAAACAAAGGTACAGTAGAGATTGATATCAACAATGATGAAACAACTTACGATTTTGCTGATTACAGAAACTCATCTTATAGGTGTAGTGTAAATATATCATTGGGCTGTGATAAAAGTTGTACTTTTTGTATAGTTCCAGCTACAAGAGGGGAAGAGATAAGTATACCGTCTGAAATCATTATAAATGAAATTGAAAAATCTGTAAAAAATGGTGCTAAAGAGGTATTCTTACTTGGTCAAAATGTAAATAACTATGGTACTAAATTTAGTGATGGTAGAGAAAAGTCAACTTTTACCAAACTTCTTCAAGATATAAGTAAAATAGATGGATTAGAAAGAATAAGATTTACTTCACCACATCCTTTTCACATGGGAGATAAGTTTTTAGAAGAGTTCGCATCTAATCCTAAAATTTGTAAACAGATCCATGTTCCATTACAAGCTGGAAACAATAAAGTTCTTAAAGATATGAAAAGAGGTTATACAAAAGAGTGGTTCCTTAATAGATGTGAAAAAATCAGAAAGATGGTTCCAGATGTAAGAATTTCTACAGATATCATCGTAGCTTTTCCAGGTGAAACAGATGAGGAATTCAGAGACACAATAGATGTAGTGGAAAAAGTAAAATTTGAGTCTATTTTTAATTTTAAATATTCTAAACGACCACATACGCCTGCTGAAAATATGCCTGGGCAAATTGATGATGCAGTAGGGACTAAAAGATTACAAGAAGTAATTGACTTACACAAATCTCATCAAGATGAACATATGGCAAAATATGTAGGAACAACAATGAAAGTTATGTTTGAAGATTTAAAACCAAATGGTGAAATATTTGGCTTTTCAGATAATTATTGCCAAGTGTTTGTAACAGGGAGTGAAGAGTTATTGGGGAAAATAGTTGATGTTAAAATTACAAAGGCAAGTAGAACTTCCCTTAAAGGTGAAATTGTCTAAAGACATCAGTATATAATGAAGAAAAAAATATTTAAATATCTAGAAATTAATGTAGTTCCATTTATTTTACAATTATTTGTTAGATTTATTTATCTAACAAATAAAAAAGTTTACCACACCTCCCAAAATATTACAGAAAATGAAAATATCATTGTGACTATGTGGCATGGTGACCTATTAATGCAGCCCCTTAATTATCAAAACTTTAGACCCAAAAGAACTGTAAAAGCAATTATCAGTGAACATAGAGATGGTGAAGCGATTAGAAAAACTGTTGAATTTTTAGGTATTGGATCACTATCAGGTTCATCTACAAGAGGTGGTGCCAAAGCTTTGATTGGAGCGATTCGATCTATAAAAAATGGTATAGATATAGCAATTACTCCAGATGGACCCAAAGGACCAATTTATAGTGTTGCAGATGGCATTGTAGTTATTTCGCAAAAAACAAAAGCTAAAATTGTACCTTTTTCTTCTGTTCCAACGAAATATTGGAAAATGAAATCATGGGATAAATTTGTAATACCAAAACCATTTGGTCAAATAGATTTTTATATTGGTGAGCCAATTGATGTATTAGGAATGGATATAGAGGAAGCCAAAGCTTTAATTCAAAATAGAATGAACGAGAATCAGTTAACAAAATAGTTTTAATATTTAAAACTGTATAATATAATAATTATACATTAAATAAAGGTCTAACTGTGTTTAATAACAACAAGAAACAGTATATAAATATTTTAAAACAAAATAAACAATTTAAAATCAACTATAAAATAATACAAGATGATAAAATTTTAAAAGAGGAACAATCTTCTTTTTTAATCACTGATGAAAAACTTCCAGAAGATGCTAAATTTAAAATCAATTCCTTGCAAAAAAATATAAATCAAACCTATATTTCTACAATCTTTGAAAACGAAAACCAGCATATAATACCAACTAATAATGTAAATGTGATAAGTTATGATACAATTAAAATAGGAGATAATCACAGTGTTGTAATACCTAAAAATGAGATCAATTCAATATCGAGATATTTCGAAGATACAGGGATAGATTTTATTTTATCACCATATACAATTATTGAAGAATACCTAGAAGATAACGGCCATAAGAATTCACTTAATTTTTTTATATTTAATAACATAATTTATACCCTAGTTTTTAATAATAAACAAGAACTTGCTTTTCATAAAATAAAAACCCTTACACCATTTGAGTCAACACAAGATGAGACATTTTCAGAAGATGATATAGTCGGACAAAAACTATATGAAGAAGTTAACTTTCTTGAAATTCAACAGTTTTTAAATGAAACTGTTGAGGAATATTATGAAACAGCAGATAATGTAGAGTTTTTAGAACATATCGAAATGTTATATACTCTAAAACCTATGGCAGACGATCAATTGAAATCACTCGAAGAGCTATTGATGATTCCTATAGTAAATAGATCTATTTCAATAGATAATTATATGGATGATATAATTCAACAAAAAAATATAAAATCACACAGTTTTATTACACCAAGACAAAAAAAAGAAGACAAAAAAATATATTTATGGATAATTTTAGTTCTTATTAGTTTAGCTGTTGGGATAGGTGTCTTTAATTTTAAACTAGATAATAAAGAGATAAATCAACAAGCAGTTATACCAGAAATAGTAAAAAAAGATACTCCAAAGGTAAAAAAACAACAAGAGATAGAATCTGTTGAACCATCGACAATATCATTACCTGATCATAAAAAAAACAACATATATATAAAACAACATATTCAAATGCTATTTGATGTTTTACCATATGATGCAATGCTTAAAGACATTGAAATTAGTAAAAATAGTTCTACTTATGTATCTAATTTTCTTGCAAATTCAAATTCTTTAGCTGATATGCAAACTAAATTAAAAAATATATATAAAACATCAAAAGTTTTATTGGAACACAAAAATAAAGTTATACTAAATACAATTATTCAAAATGATAAATTACTAGAAAAATACAATCTTGACACTAAAATAAAAAACATAGATTATAAAAAGTATAATCTCTTATCAATTTCAAAGGCCACCAATTATTTAACAGGATTAGGTATTAAAAATTCTATTTATAAATTTGACAATAAAATAAAAAGTGATTACCTTACTTATAATTTTTCTGTAACTTCACAAATTCAATCACCAAAAGAGTTTTTTGATTTAATTGACAAAATAAATTCTCAAAAACTTTCTGTTGAGATACAGTATCCTATAACTTTTTCGAAAATTTCAAAAGCTATAGAAGTGAAATATAAACTACAAATTAAACAACAAAATAAAAAGCAAGTTTCTCTTAAAAAGTAAATAATCCCTCTTCAAATAATCTAAAAATATACGGTCGTATATTTTTAGGGATATGACTAATTCTACATTTTTCCTTAAATTTTTTATCCATTATTGTACTTATTACTGGTGCAATGTAAATTTTTTTATTGTTTACAGAGATAGCTATTTGATGTGAAACTACTAGCTCCTTTTTTTCTTTAATCTCTTCTCTAGTAGCATTACTAATAATTATACCACGTCTTTTTAAATCTTTATCGATAAGTCTTAATCCTATATTGAAATCTCCATTAAAATCATATATCGATAAATCACGAATTTTTATTTCACCTATATTTGAAAATAAAGACCTATTATCTTCGTCTAAATATTTAAAACTTTTCTTTATTCCATTATGAAATTCTTCTAAAAGTTTATCACTAAAATTATGACGAAAATAATTTCTAGTATATTTCTCATCATAATTTGATTGATCTATAAAATATTTTTTATTTGATACATCTAGATACCTTTGTAATTCATTTTTACTGTATTCCAAAAGCGGTTTTAGTATTAGATAACCATTTTTACTTGTTCTTTTTTCCATACCCATTAATTCTGTTAATCCTGCACCTTTAGTCAGTTGCATTAAAAACCATTCTAACTTATCATTTAACTGATGAGCTGTTAATAAGGAATCATAATTATTCGACGTAATAATTTCATCAAAAAAATTATATCTATAATCCCTTGCATCTTTTTCACTAAATTTAAAAGAGTCTGGATATCTGGATATGAAACATTTCTTATTGTATTTATGTGCTAATTGTGTTGCATAAATAATTTCATCTGTAGATTGGGCTCTTTGATTATAATCAACAATTGCAATATCAAAAGATATATCTTGTTCAATAAGTAAAAAAAAGAGTGCTGTTGAATCTATTCCTGCACTAAAAGCAAGTAGATTTTTTGGTGTTTTTATATCCAATATTGGTGTATTCATCTGCTGATTATATTAAGAATAAAGTTATATAATACTTAGTATAGATAAAAAAAACATATACATTACTTTAGTTTATGCTATTAATAAGTTTAAATAATATATAATTCAATTTAGATAATCAAAAGGATTCAAATGACTAGTGAAATAAAAATTGCTTCTTATCGTATAAAGAGATACTGGATGTATGTATTTGCAACAATCGTTGCTACGGTTACTCCATTTATTCAAATTGGAGGAAATCAAATATTCTTGTTATCATTTGATAAAAAACAATTACATCTTATGGGTGTTGCATTTGATATGCAAGAATTATATATGATGCCATTTTTATTAATGTTTATGTTTCTTGGAATTTTTGCTGTTACTGCAATAGGTGGTCGTGCTTGGTGTGGATGGAGTTGTCCTCAAACTATATTTAGAGTAATATATAGAGATTTAATAGAAACTAAAATATTAGGTTTACGAAGAATTAAAAATAAACAAAAAGAACCAAACTGGTCTGAACCTAAAAATGCTGCCAAAAGGGTAATTGCAATTTTAATATGGTCAGCACTGGCATTATTAGCTGCTGCTGATTTTATGTGGTATTTTATTCCTCCTGCAGACTTTTTTACTTATATGCAAAATCCAATGGATCATACAATTTTGCTTGGATTTATTATAGGTGTTGCTGCATTTTTAGTATATGATGTAGTATTTCTACAAGAGAATTTTTGTGTTTATGTTTGTCCTTATTCACGGGTACAATCTGTTTTATATGATGACGATACAGTACAAGCAATTTATAGTACAAAAAGAGGTGGAAACATCTATAATGAGAACAAAGAAAAAGTTATATTTAAACAAAATGACTTGCCAAATGAAACGGACGAATGTACAGCTTGTCAAAGCTGTGTAACAGTTTGTCCTACACATATAGATATTCGTAAGGGTGCACAATTAGAATGTATAAATTGTCTAGAATGTGTTGATGCATGTACTACAGTAATGGGAAAACTAGGGAAAGAAAGTCTCGTTCAATGGTCTAGCACCAATGAAGTTGTAAAAAATACAAAAACAAAGATTATTAGAGGTAAAACAATTATGTATGCAGCAGCATTACTAATTATTATTGGTATGCTATTTGTAATGGGTGGTAAAAAAGAATATATGCTATTAAATATAAACAAAACAACTCAACTGTATAAAATTAAAGCTAATAATGAAGTAGTAAATAACTTTCTTTTATTATTCCAAAATACGCAAAAAGAAAACTATACATATAGTATAAAAGTTGTGGGTAAATATGCAGACCAATTTGAAATTAAAAAGTTTACTGATTTTAAATTATCACATAACAAAATGGTAAAAAAAGTAATTCAATTATCAACAAAAAAACGAATTGTCAATGATAATACTAAAGATACACCAATTACAGTTACATTAAAAGCATATGCAAAAGAAAATCCAGATGTAGTATTTGTACTGAGAGATGCAGTGTTTATTTATCCAAGAGCAGATAAATTAAAATAAAATAACTTAAAAGAATAAATTACAACCTAAGGTTTAAAAGCCTTAGGTTTTTTTATGTTATAATTGAGAAAATATATAAGGAATATAATATGCCATTATTAGACAGTTTTAAAGTAGATCATACAAAAATGAAAGCACCTGCAGTAAGAGTTGCAAAAACAATGAAATCAAAAAAAGGTGATAAGATTAGTGTTTTTGATATCAGAATTCATAAACCAAATCAAGATAAAATGACAGTTAAAGGGATTCATACACTAGAACACCTTTTTGCAGGATTTATAAGAGAACATTTAAATAACAAAAATGTTGAAATTATTGATTGTTCACCTATGGGATGTAGAACAGGTTTTTATATGAGTTGCCTAGGAACTCCTAGTGAAAAGGATGTTGCTAAAGCAACAGAAAAAGCAATGAAAGATGTATTAAAAGTAAAAAGTGAATCAGATATTCCAGAATTAAATCTTCTTCAATGTGGTACATATGAGATGCATTCATTAAAAAGTGCAAAAGACACTGCAAAATTTGTTATCAAAAAAGGTGTAGGAGTAATGAATAACAAAGACCTACTACTTACAAAAAAACAATTAAAAGCATTAGAATCATAGAACACATTCCTACAAAGGATGGTTCAAATACCCTCTTTAGTGCTCAGTTTAATCAACATTATCATAGTACTAAAGAGGGAGCTTTAAATGAATCGCTATTCAAACATATACAACCAGCTATAACTTATCATAAAAATAAAACTGAATTAAATATTTTAGATATTTGTTTTGGATTAGGGTATAACACATTAGCTACACTTTATTATATTAAAACAAATAATTTAGATATAAAAGTAAATATCTATTCTCCCGAATTTGATACACAACTTATCAATTCTCTCAATAACTTTAATTATCCGCAAGAGTTTTATGAATTAAAAAATATCATAGCAAGTATATCAACCAATTTTACTTATTCTGACGATAAAATAAATATTGAAATTTTTAACGGAGATGCTAGACAATATCTTAAAAAGTTATCTCAATTAAAAATTAAATTTGATATTGTATATCAAGATGCATTTAGTAGTGATGTTAATCATTCATTGTGGACAGTACAATATTTTAATGATATCTCTAATATCCTTTCTAATGATGCAATACTAACAACTTATTCAATTGCTACACCTATTAGGCTTTCAATTTATGAAAATAATTTATCAATATATGAATATAAACCAGATGATTCAAATAAAATTACAATTGCGCTAAATAAAAAAGAAAGGGAACAAAATTTCAAATATATTGATATGGAGTTAAAAAAGCAAAGAAATAAAACAGCTAAAGCATTATATGATTAAACTATTTTGTTTTTAATTCCAAATAATTTAATTTAAGTAATATTTTTGTAATCTCTTTAAATACAGGTACCGCTGAATTTGATGCATAATAATAATACCATTTTTTTCCTCTATTAACAGGATCATTAACCGTTACACCTATTGTATATTTCTTGTTTCCATCATTTACAAAACCAAAGAAACTACTCATATATTTTCTTTGATATTTTCCATTTTCAACTATATTTGCAGTCCCAGTTTTACCACCAATTTCTAGTCCTTCAATAAAAGTTTTTCTTCCTGTACCATCTTCGACAGTTTTAATTAATAGTCTCTTCATATCTTTAGCTACTTTTTCTGAAATAACTTGAACATCTTGTTTATTATTGTTTTTAATAATATAAGGTGTCACTATTTTTCCATCATTATTAAATACAGTATAGGCTTTTAAAACTTGCATAAAAGTAGCTGTTATACCTTGTCCATAGGAATCAGTAGTTTTATAGATATTATCTTCGTTTCTGTCTTCACCAGCCTTATATTGGTACAATTTATGAATAATTCCTTTTGCTTCATAAGGCAAATCAATACCTGTTTTTTTTGATAGCCCAAATTTTTTAAATCCATCATAAAATTCTTCACCAGTTAATCTATTTGCAATTACAAGTGTCCCGATATTACTTGAATACATTACTACATCTTCTAAAGTCAGATAATTTTTTGTAAACCTATGATCGTCTCCAATAGTATGTCGTTTTATTTTATATTTACCCTTAGGATATTCTCCTTTTTTATTTTTCTTCCCCTTATTATATGCAAAAAATAGTTCATTCTTTTTTATCTTATTTTTATCCATAGCTAATGCAATTGATATTGGTTTTATTACCGAGCCTGGTTCAAAATTATATTCGATAGCATTATTTCTAAGACTTTCTATATCTTCTTGTTGTATACTTTGAGGATTATAACGATTAGATGATGCCAAAGATAATATCTTTCCTGTATCACTTTCCATTACAGAGACTATTATTTCTTTTGCTTCGAATTCAGTCTTATAT
>Ga0193958_1000095_pt1 | contig 40752 bp, 84 predicted proteins | sample FB_1_MG_FD_140320 | JGI IMG/M metagenome (GOLD analysis project Ga0193958, IMG submission 140320) | Microbial mat bacterial communities from the Broadkill River, Lewes, Delaware, United States - FB_1_MG | ecosystem: Environmental > Aquatic > Freshwater > River > Microbial mats | place: USA... | reverse complement strand
TTTCTATACTTGCTTCAATGTCACAGATATCTTCATCTATGCAAAAATACCAATCTTTTTTATAGACACCTTCATAGTTTTCATCTATTATTAATTTATTCATTTTAATTCCTCTTTATTTTTTTTGATAGTGTTATCATAGGGTAATATTTAACCATTGTCAAGGAAAAAGAATAAAAAAGGGAAAATATTTAACAATTTGTGATTTTCAGACATAAAAAAAGCTACTCTGTTAAAAGTAGCTTTCGTTTATCAAGTCAAGAGAGGGGGACTAGATTTCATCAAAATAAAAGTTTTAAAAATATAACTAATTTAATATTACGAATTAAAGAAGTGAGTTATTATATCAAATTTATTCTTTAGTGTCAAGATTAAATTGATGTTCAATACAAATTGCCTTGTCTAACACAGACACTTCTAATAGGTCTGATTGATAAATTGCGAGTGCAAAAAGCCCAACGATTAAAATATTTTTAGCTTTGTTGTAAATATTAGATAGTTTTTGTTTAACTAATGCTTGTTTTTGCTCTTCCACTTTAGCCCCTCATAATTTCCATGAGCTTATTTGCTCTGTTTGGTGTTTGTCTAGCCCATCTTGAATTAAGTCCCTCATTATATGCTTCTTCAAAGTTTCCAAGTTCAATAGCTTTCCACATCTTCTTGAATTTCAAAAGACCATTTACGCCTAATTGGTAAGCCATATTAAACAATACTTCTTTTCGTTCATCACTTAGTTTAGCTACAATTGGCTTCTCTTTTACTAAGTGCCTTATTTTTGCTTCAAGTCGTGATTTAAGTATTAGTTCTGCTTCGCTTTCAGACAAAGGAAGTTTTGTACCAAATCCAATAGTTGGAATGTTTAGACTGTCTAAATACTCTTGACCTCTAAATCCCTCATCTTGTTTTATATCTGTTATTAATCTGTTCATTACTTGCCTTTCATAGAGTTTATCATACCACCGCTAAAATAAAATGCGATAATTGTCATCATTATCCAACCCATATTAAATGTACTAATTAAATCAAACAAAGGCTGTATGTCAAAATAAGCTATTTTGTCTACTGGTATTCCATCAGCTAAAGCATTTCTCTTAATAATTATATTTGATAGTATAAGTCCTACACCTGCTAAAAAAGAAATACCAAACAAGAAACTAAACCAAAAAGCCAACACTCTTTGAGCAATTTTAAAAGGCTTGTAAGCGTCCATAAGTCCAGGTATTTGTTTTACATAGTTTGCTTTCATATCTGCTTTTTCTTCATCAGTATAAAAAAGCTTATCTCCCGTGCTAATAATAGCATCTGCTGTTTTAGAAAGTGTTTTTTCTCCACTAAAAACAGTGCTTAACCAATTAAATCCCAACATCATTGTTCCCCTATCTTCGCCTTATTTAAAAATCCTACAAATTCCATAAAAGGCTTTCCATTTTCTTTAATCGTCTCTTTGTTTTCCCACGCGATAGCACCAATGACAAAAGAAGAAAAACACGCTATTATCAATACCGAGATAAACCATCTGCTAATATGCTTATTGATAGACTTTAATAAAACATTATTTTCTGCATGTAGTGCTTTGTTTGCATTTCTAGCGTTGATAATATCTTCACGCGTACTTATTTGATTATCTCTAATATGTAGTGACTGAGTAGTTACTTCGCCTTTCAGCTCGTTAATTACTCTGCTTCCACTTTCTTTAGAATGTAAAAGCTTATTAATAATATCTTCATAGTATTTACATTTACAAAATGATTCTTCATTTATAATCTCTTCATTTGATTCTTTTAAAGCTTCCTCAACGATAGTATTAATATCATTTGTTTCTTCAAGTTTTTCTAGTTCTTCATCAATGATAGTGTTTAAGTCTTGTACTTCTTCCTCCTGCTGGACTGGTGCATCTTCAAGAGTTGTTTTCTCTTGTTTTTCTTTCTCTTGTTTTTCTTTCTCTTGTTTCTCTTTTGCTAGTTTTTCCTCTAACTCTTTTACTAATGGATTATCTTTCATTATTTAACCTCGTTAGCGACAACATAAGCTCTTGCACTTGCTCTTTCATTCGTTAGTGCTAATTGCTCTTCTGTTGTCATGGTTGCGAAATAGTCTACTGTCATTTTAAAGTCTGTTTTGTTTAAAAAGTCTTTAGCATCTAGCACTTTTTCAGCTATTAACTCTGCTAACTCTATTTTTTCAATCTCTACTAAATCAGGTTTGCCATCAGGTAAATATTTTATATATGGTTGTCCGTTTTCGTTAAGTTCACACTTAATCCAATCATCTTTAATTATACCTAGATAATCAATAGTACCAGTTTCTTTTAAAGTATCGTTATATACCACTACACCCCTATTGTCTTCTTGATATTCCCACTCTTGCTTTTCTTCATCAAAGCAAATAGCAAAACCATCTTTTATAATTAATGGTTCTTCTATAGTTGCACTTGCAGGAACAAGATATTTTCCTTTCACAAGTGGATTTTCAGTTGCATTTGCAGAAGTTGTAAACTCTTTTGTTTCTTTATTGTAATTATATATTTTCATTATATCCCTTTAATATTTAATGCAGTACATCATTGCAATATTTCGTGGTCTTGTTTCAACACCTTTTTTCTTCGCTCTAATAGTTATAAATGAGGAACCACCACCTTGTCCACTTCTTACCCATTCAGAAGAATTACCATCATCTGGAATATTTGAGACACCAGGTTCATTAAATGAACCACCACCTGTTTCAATATTTTCAATTGAATTTGCTTGTGATATTTGTTCTGTACCAATAGCACGACCACCATCAACACCTCGACCATTATCAAAACCTCTTATAAATTCCCCTCGAAGGTCTGGAATATTAAAGGTTGTACTTCCGTTCCCAGCACCATAAGTGGTTCCAATAACGGCAAATAAATCAGAATAAGTTGTTCTTGATAAAGCCGCTCCATTACATTCTAAATAACCGCCTGGTGCAGAAGTAGATGGGTATGCTATTACTGACCCAGCAGGAGTGATATTTGCTTTTAAATTACTCAAAGATAATTTTTTAAGTGAAAATGAGCTTTCACTATCAGCTATTACTAGCTCGTCTGCATTTACTACATTTGCTTTATTAGTTAAGCTATTAATATCTCTATTTATATAACTTCTTTCTAGCTTTCTTAAATCATACCATTGTACAAAATCACTCACGTTTAAAGCTACTGTCAAATCAACTGTTACACCATCGACATTAATAGTGTAATCAGTATCTTTAATTAAAAAAGTACCGTTTTTATACACTTGTAAATTGGTATTATTAGATGTAGTAACAAATGTTTCTCCGCCTGTTGCTGTATACTCTTCAGAAGTCGCGATAGGAGATGATGGCACTACTTCCTCGTCAAAGTATTTAATCCACTTATACACATTATTCATCCAGTAGTTAAAAACTTCCCCTTTTGGTTTTTCATACTTTGAACCAGTCCAAATCCACCCAGTCGCTTGTTGTGTCGCGGATGGTGCTAGTACTCTTTCCTCTGCTGTATTCCACAAAGGTAATACTGTTGGTTTTGCCATTATTTTTCCCTTTTTTATTTTAATTATAACTAAATTACTAGATACCTATTTTTTCTTTCAAGTCTAAAATATTTTGTTTTCTTTTTTCTATCCATACTGTATCATTATTTAACAATGCTCTTACCGATAGTGCTTCTTGCTCTCTAATCTGTTCCCAAATTTTAGCAACTCTAACCTCTTCTACTGATGTATCTGCTACTAGCTCCCAAGTTTGAGTATAATTAATAGGTTCTTTTTCTATTGCTATGTATCCATCTTGTACTGGCTTTTCTGTAAGTATCAGTTTTTTATATCCAAACTCTTCACAGTTTGCACCATCAGGGATAGACATACCAGTTTCTTTTCTGATTTTGTTTATCCCTACTTGTTTGTTTGTTTTTATATTTATGTAAATCATTTTATTCCTTTTTAATTACATTGTATAGTTGTGTAAAAGCAAGGGGAACTAAAACTACCCCTAGTTGTTGAATATGTCCCTGCATCGTAAGAATCAGTAGTTAAGAATTTTGAGTGACTCGTATTTGTATCTGATATTGTTTGTGTGTCGCCTGTACTAAGTGTTTGTGCAGTCGATGTCGAAGTATACCCAGCAGTACCAACTACTCTAATACAACCTAAAGATTCATTTTGTGAGAAACTATTGTAAGCTCCTGATAAGTCACTTGTACCTCTATTGGTTACAAGTTCTTGTATAGTTACGCTTGTAATTGGCGATGATGGTCTGTATTGTACCCAGTTTCCACTCCCTTGGGGTATAGTAGGTATAGTGGTTTCGTCCCCAGTTAATATTTTATATTGCAATTCCCCTGTTGTGTAATAAGTAAAACTACCTGTACTCCATCGTACAGATGATGATTTTCTAATAATAGAAGTAAATCCATCTAATAAAGTAGTCGTTGCATTTGTTACATATCCGTGAAGTGCCACCACAATATCTCCAGCTTGTGCATCTGTGATTACATCTCCATTCGCACCTGTTTGAATTGGTACTAGAGATACTACACCACCACCTCTTTTAATACCTTTTAGTCTATCTGCTAAAGTCATACTAAGCTACCAATATAAGCACCATATAATACAGTTGATTCTTTCCAAAATACTATTACATCATTAGCAGTTAAAATTGGTGCTGTTCCACCTACCCAAGTAATTGTTGGATATGCTACTGTGAAAGTATCTCCACCTGCTATCCTTAAAGTCACGCTTTGACCTGCTGTCAAATTCTCTGTAAAAGTCGTATTTGCTGAAAGTGTTTTGTATTGAATTGTACCATTTGCTGGATTGATTAAAGTGCCTGTTAAGCTATAAACTGTTTCAGTTATTGAGCCTACTATTGCTGGATTCGTTTTGTTTAATTTAGAACTTATATCTGTTAATGGAAAATTTGTTAATTGACTTGCATCTATTGCTGGTAATTTTCCAGTTGCATCAGTTTTAACTAACTGTTCAACACCGTTAAATTCATTGCCTTGCCTTGTAATATTTACGCTTTCTATCTCTGCATCCAAATCAAATATTTTATTATCCATCTTATTTAGATTATCTGCACTTAAAGGGGGTGCGGAATTATTAACAAAGTTTATTTTTTCATAAGCCACTTATCTATCCTTTATTATTATTATAGCTAAATAACAGAAGCTAGATAGCCACCATTTTCAGATTCTACCCACAAAGGGAACAAATCATCTGATGGGAGCAAATCATCTGATGGAGATTGCCCAGTACCTACAGTATCAGCAAAACCTAAATCGTCATCGTTAAAGCCAAACGCACCCTCTTCGCTGTAAGATGCATAAATGACTGGTTTGATACATAATGTAGTTGGGAATATCTTTAATATCTCTCTTTCAAACAAAAAGAACTCTCTTCCTATTTCGTACATTGGTTGTAAATTTTCTAATAAAAAATAAGACACTTTCGCATCAAATAATGTACTTAATATTTCTAGTGTGCTATCCACATCTAAATCACTATTGTTCCTTAATATCTTAGCTTTTAAAAGTATTCTGTAAGTATCATCGTTTACTGGTGTAATAAGAACAGGAAAAGCAGTTCCTAAAAATCCACCATCTATTTCATTATCTGTACTTCCGAATGTTCTAGATGTATCGTCTCCATCAAATCCAAAGTCGCCCTCGTCGCTAGGTTCTCCTTTGGGTCGTGCATACCCTACAATTTCCCCTACGCCATCAAGTTGCTTACCTACTGCTGTATTTAGCCATCTTTTGGTTATCACATCGCATTGAGACTTTTCTAAAGCGTCATCTATAAAGGATTCTAGTGTTCCATTAATTGAAGTAGAATATTTAAACTGTTCAGGAAGTCTTTCTTTTATCGTTGGCTTATAATTTGTAAATCTACATTCCATAATAATCCTTTAGCTAACGTTTACAACAATGTTAGCAACATCAAACAAAGATGTTTCTGTTACATTTATAGGGATATTTGCTGTGGTTGTAGGGTTTGGCACTAGTCCCATAAATATTTCAATATCAACAACACCTAATACAGTGTTTATAGGCGTGTAGAATCTACTTAAAATCACTTCTTTGTTAATAGTAAAGTTTGTATCTCCATATAAAACAATAGCTTCTTTAATCTGATTTTCTCCGTCTATAGGAAAACTTGAATCTACTGTTACATTTATTTCAAAGTAGATAGGAATGTTTGAAGGTCTCGAAAAATTTACATTTTGAAAGTCGCCTTGTTGGTCTGTGATTTGTTCGGTAATTGCTCCGAAACTGTCTATACCTTGCGGAGTATTCTTCCAAATGATATCTGCTATCTCTGTATTTGTTCCGCCCTCTACAACTGATAAAAATTGATGTGGTGGGATTCCATTTTCTACCACATTAGTTTTATTTTCAACTACTTTAGCATCTGTCACATCTGCTAACTCTAATAATTGACCAAAAAGAGAGTCAGCGTTATTCTTGCCTTTCGCTGCAACAGACACTTTGTATCTTGTTCTAAACTCTTCATAAGTTTCATCTTCTTGTCTTGTAATACCGATGAACTCTCCAACATTATCCAAGCTTTTACCTTGTGCAGTTGATGGATACATTGCATTATATACACCCTCTAAACTTTCCCACAATAAGGCTTTTTCTTCTGATTCTATACCTACAATAATTCCAAATACGGACTGGGGGATAAAAGATATTTCTTCCCCTAAAGCATCTCTTAGCTTTGCTTCGGTCTCTTCTTTAATTACCGATAAACTTTTCTTTTTAAATCCATCTCTCGTCATTCCATAAATCATACTGATACTCCTATGCTGTTTTCTATAATTCCGTAGATCGTGTTTACTTTAAAATCTACTTGAAACACTCTACTTTCTCCGTCGAAATCTGTTGAGAATTCTAATATCTCATTTACACCCTCGGTAGCGTTTATCTCACTGATAAATATTCCGTTTACTGTTTGTAATGATGTTCCTTTTTTAAGCACTGTTTCTAAATAAGGTACACCTTTAGGAACATTTAAAAACCATTCTGTATAATAAAAACCTAGTCTAATATTTAGCTCTTGAATGATTTCATCACGGTTATCTTTTACTATCGTTAAATCTTCGTTACCGAATATATACTCGCCGTTCTCGTCAATTTGTATATCTGCCATAATTTACCTTAATTTATTGGTGGGTCTGTTGGTACTTCACTATCACCATGACTATCAGCCCCCTGTGTGTGAATATGTGTTTTATCAATACTTACACCATCATTTTTAACTGTTCCACCAGTGAAGTTAGAATCAGGACTTACTACTTCAAATTTAGTAGTAGCATTAATTGTCGTTGTTTCACTATTAATCGTCGTTGTTTCGCTATTTACTATAAAATCTTTACAATCTGCTGTTATTGTACCATTTTCATTGATTCTTATTTTTGTTAAATTGTCTTTTGACCTTATTTCTAATTCTGTTGTAGAAATGCTAGGAATATTGTTTGCACGACTTACAAAATTTGGAATAAACAAAGCATCACTTAAAGAGTGTTTTCTCGTATCGTCAGGCATTGTTATTTTATTGTTCACTATCCAATTGTCAAGCTGTCTCTCATTGAATATTAATTGTCCTGTATCGCCTGGATTAATCGGTAAAGTGATATTATATTGTTTTGTTTGTGTATATCCTATCGGAACTTCTGTGATAATGTCAAAAGGCAAAGGCTCATCTTCTTCTGTTATTCTGTCTACTACTATTTTAACATCTACATTTTGATCGGCATAGTCTACTGATACGACCTCGCAAGGTAAAGCAGTATGTAAATCTACAAGCACACTATCAAGTGCAGTTCGTAGTGTTCTAGCGTATGCTTCTTCTGGACTTATTTTCATTAGTATGTCTTTCCTACGAGTTCAGTTTTCCAGTCGTTATCGTGTGAATCTCCCAAATGTTTTATTTGTTGGATCATATAAGGGTTATCAGTTACCGATTTTTTAACTTGTCTAAAATACTGATTACCAATATTCAAAGTTGCTGATAATGCTTCAATCTTAAATCTTCTCGCAAGTTTTAAATTTCCTCTTAGATAGACCGAAACACTTGCACCAATTTCAGTTATTTCTGGACTTCCTATCATCCCCGTTTTTTGGCTAATCAAAAACATTGCTTCATCATTTAAAGGTTTGTCTTTGGTGTTAGTGTCTATTACCCCATCGTTTACTGAATAATCAAAGCCACAATTTTTAGATAATGTATCTAGCCATTCTTTTACTCCACCGCTCAAAATCATCGATTTTAATAATGATTTCTTTTTAGTGATACATTCTTTAATGCCCTCTAGTCTACCTTTGGCAATTCCACCAACAGACGAAAGTTCTCCAATCAAACTATTTACTAATGTTTCTTGTGATGTTCCTGCTGGGTATGTTTTATTTACTTTCGCTTTTTCTAGTGCTAAAGCTCCATCACCTGCGTAAATAGTTGTTATCCAATCAGTACCTACTAAAAGATGTGATACTGTTCTAAGTTGCCCTTTAAATAATAAAGGCATACTATCAACATAACCTGCGTACAATTCTATATTTTCATATTCGTTTTTAATTAGATTTCTATTACTTTCTTTTAGGTTGTATATTTCAAGTTTCAATAAGTTTGGACTACCTACCAAGGATTTATCTACTTCAAATTTAATACGTAGTTCTGTAGTCTCAAAAGTACCAATTTTAACTTTCCATTTTCTTATAAAATACATTATAATACTTCCAGTTTAAAAAGTTTAATATCTTCTCGAGTAGGGTCTGTTACTCCCACGCTTTTCATTGCGAAAGGTACTTGTGGATATTGTTCAACTAAATCAATCCCTGCAACCAATTTAATACCATACAAATTGAAGTCATTAGTTTCAATATCAAGCGACCAAAAATCATACATTACATTGTAGTTTAATTCAAAAGAATAATCTATCTCATTAAAAGTTGTGCTAAATCTTTGTTTCGGTAAATCTTCAAATGTTATTATCATTGAAATATTTTCCTCCCTAAGTCAATTAGCGGACTTGTTCTATCGTAAGTCGCTTTTTCCGTTACAGTTTGTGCATTAACTTCATCTTGACCGACCAACACTATCTCACTCATTGTACAGTCGAATATCAACACATTGTTAGTACTTGCATCTTGTGTATATGTGAGTTGTTCTATTACGATATTATCATAACTTTTTAAGCCTTGAACTAATTGAAAAGGCTCTCTTTTAGCTTGTAATATGAGTAACTTATCCCAAACCTGCTGAGATATTCTAAAGCCACTATTTTTAAAAATGTTTACTAAGTTACCTGCAATTTGAACTGGTGTATCTGATACTATACCTCTTGCGGTAAACTTCATTGGCTCTATTCTGATATGGTCTGTAGTATCTGCTCCCTTTTCGACTGGGTTTTTAGTAAGTGTCGCTGTACTTGTAGCAGATTCACTAATAACTGCATCTATCGTAACACTTCCGATTTTAGTTTCTTCTATATAAAAAAGCTGTGTAATACTCATATTTATCCCTTTAATTGCTTTATTATAGCTAATTTAACCCTCTTTGTTATCCTTTAATGGGACTAGCCATATCTTTTTGAGTTTGGGAGTTGATACCAATAAACACTTTGTTCATTTCATTAGATACAGTTTCTGCAATTATTTTAGGGTCTCCATTTGCACCGCTTACGTTAATATCTACTTTAATGTCGTTATTGCTTGTACTTGTTGAGTTTACGCTAGAACTTGATACTTTTTGTGGAGTTAATACATTAGCGTTAATATCTGTACTTCCACCACCGAAAAAGTTTTTAATTGCATCTAATGGGTTACCTACTTCAAGACCTGTAAAGTTTTCAAATAGTTTTTTTGCTTCTTGAAATGGTTCTACTAGATACTTATAGATAGATGTTCCTATTTCTTTAGCTCGTTCGGTGAATGTATCAAAGTTGTTAGTCAATAGCACTAATCCTGCGACTACTGCACTTATTCCGATTATTAATAAACCAAATGGATTAACACTAGCAATAAGATTAAATGCAATCATCGCTACTTTAAATACGTTCATTGCTACAGTCATTCCGATAGTTGCTACTTTTAAACCTGCCAGTCCTGCTACTAGTGTTCCTATGCCAATCACGAGTGAAGCGATAACACCACTTAAAACAGGGAACTGGTCTATAAAGTCCCCAATAGCACTCTCTCCACCTTGAAAATATGTAATAATGTCTTCTATTGCTAAAAATACTGCAACTGCTAAAGCTGTCATTAAAATTGGTAATAATAAAATCTTTACATTTATGGCGGTTAAAATGACTCCTAATCCTACAAGTGCATTTTTCCATCCTCCGACTGCTTGTGCCATTACATTTAATACATTAGCAACTCTTTTTACAATATCAAACATAGCTTTAAATGATTTAATAACACTATTTAAAAAGCCTTGCAAGTTTTGTTTAATCACATCTTTATTTACTACAAACCAATCTTTAAAAGCTTTCATCATTTCGGTAATTTCAGGCATTAATCCAGTTGCAATTGCAGAAGATACTCCAGTTATAATTTTACTTACTCTTAGAAATTCATCATTAAATTCAGCAGCGGATTTAGTAGCGTTTTTATCTAATGCGAATCCTAGCTGTATAGCTTCGTCTCTTTGTTTTCTTAGTGCTTCACTACCTTGTTGCAATGCTACAATAGTATCTGAACTAATACCTAATTTTGAAGCAAACTCAATCTTTTCACTTTGTGTAGATAACTGACTCATTTTATCCGCTACTTCTTCCATTAAAACAGTTGAGCTTTTAATTTGTCCGTTAGCGTCTGTTGCAGATAATCCCAACATTCCAAATACTTCAACACCTGCACCGACACCACGAGCAGATTCACTTGCTATTTTTGATAAGTTTTCTAAAGATGAAGTCATTGAACTAGCACTACCACCGCCCAATTCTGCAGCATGTTGCCACCCTTGTAAATCTTCTGTTGAGATTCCTAATAGTTCGCTAGTTTTTCCCAACTCATCATTTGCACCTGCTACACTTTCTACAAATGCGAATGTCGCTACACTTGCCCCCGCTATTGCTGTGCCTATGACTGCTAGTGATTTTGTAGCTGTTTTTATTCCATCTTCAAAGTTTATAAGTTCGGTATCATCAAATTCAAAATTTAAAATCCCAACTAATTCTGCAACTTTCATAGTGACCCTTTATTTATATATTATATGTATTATAGTATAATTATGAATAGAAAGTTTTTAAGAGTGGCTAGGTCTATCCTAGGGCTCTTAGCCTCTCTTAAAAATTTAGCCCTAGGAAGCTCAAATGAAAAATAATCAAAAAATAAAAGAATTAGTACTGTTAAAAGATTTAGGGATGATACTATCCAATAAAGAGTCAAAAACAAAAAGAAGACATGGACTTTATAAGTGTTTTTGTGGTGTTGAGTTCAGGGCACAATCTCATAATGTGAAGAGAGGGCATACTCAAAGTTGTGGATGCTATCAGAAGAAAAGAGCTTCAGAAGTACAGTCTACTCATGGACTAGGTAAACATAGACTTTATAATGTTTGGAATCGGATGATGGGAAGATGTAATAACATTAGAGACACAAATTATTCTTATTATGGAGGAAGAGGAATTTCAGTATCTGATAGATGGTTAAATATAGAAAACTTTATTAGAGATATGTATCCTACTTTCAAAGAAGGATTAACCTTGGATAGAATAAATAACAACAAAGAATATTCTAAAGAAAATTGCAGATGGGCTAAAAAAACAACACAGTCAAGAAACATTAGCGTAGTAAGAAAAAACAATACTAGCGGATACAAAGGTGTTAGCTTTCAAAAAAATATTAAAAAGTGGGCTTCAAGAATAAATGTTAATTATAAAAAGATAAACTTGGGGAATTACGAAGATAAAAAAGAAGCTGCAATTGCTTATGATAAGTATGTAGATGATAACAATTTAGAACATTCTAAAAACTTTAGCTAACAAAGAGAATTAAACCTCTCTTTGTTATTCTTGATTAGCTAAAAATTCAGCTTCTTGTTTTAAGTCTATGTATTCTAAAAAGTCAAAAAGTTCATCAATATCATAGATTGTCTTAAGGTCGTGTAATGTTACACCTAAAGAGCTATCTATAACTCTGAACACCAATAAATCTATATTAAGTTTTCTTTCTTCTGCGACACCGACTGGTTGCTTAATTTCAACTTGATGTCTTTGATAAAATTTCCAAGGTTTAATTTAATAACCTCAATAGCAATTTCATACATATCCATAATCTCTAAATTATTTACGATTAGTGGAACTTCTGCTGTTGTTTGGTCATCTGCTTTTTTAACTTGCACAATGTTTTTGCTTAATAAATCAAGGATTAAGCTAATGTATTTGTCTTCGTCTACTCTTTCGACTGCTTGTGCTAGTTTTCCAACCAGTGAGCCTACGTCTTGGTCCATAATTTTACCCATTTCATCTTTTGAAATGTTGTCTACACCACCTAAAGCACTTGCTAAAACTTTTGTAACTCTAACTTTTAATTTTAATCCATCTATTGCATTTAGCTTAGTTAAGATGTACTTTTTATTATTTACTATAATCTCTTTTGTTTTCATTTATTCCCTCTTTATAATTTAGACTAGAATAAAATCTAGTCTTTTAAGTATTGTGATGAGTCACCATGAAGGACCCACTCCATATTATTCTGATTTCTACCTCTTGTTACAACTGGAGTTTTAGAAATCCACGCATTTTTCACGATATATGACTCCCCTGCTACTGTATCTGTATAGATGAATGGCAATACACCTGTGCCAGTCTCATCATCAAGAATCTTAATACCATTTAATACAGCAATAGTAGCACTTGATTGAAGTAGCTTAAGTTTGATAATTACCGATTTATCGTTATTTTGAGAACGTATAACCTCACCTTTTGCTCCAATCGTTTTAGTGAATCTGTCTTGGGCTTCTTCTATAATCAGACAATCATCACCATCCGCCCAACCTTCGATCTCATGAATTCCAAAAATCGCGTTTATGTTTTTAAATGAATATGAACCAAACATTACATATCTCCTTTTTTATTAAATTTATATTTAAACCCATCTGCGTAGCCTTTCGCTACACAGAAAGAGTCAATTTTTTTATCAACCAAGCAAATAGTACAAACCTTGCTACACACGGACACGACCTCTAACTATCACTTTTCCAATAGCACCTGCAAGACTTGCTTCGAAATCTACATCTCTTAAAAGTCTATCGTCTCTATCTTCTGTTGTTGTATCTTCTCTTTTAGGTACTGTAATTACAACTGTTCCATCTACTAATATACCTTGTGTTACTCCGTAAACTTCTAATAAATTAGATAATCTATTGTATACCATTGCAATACCTGCATCTGTAAAAGGAACTTTACTTCCTGCCTCTGATTTTTCTAAAAAAAGTGACATAAGCCCCTCTTCTGTTCTTGCTTGTAAAAAGTCAATAGAACGAATAATATCAAACCATTCTCCCTCACGGTCAATATTTTTACCACCAACCATTATGCCAGGATAGAAAAATACTTGCCCTGCTAGTCCAACTGTTGTATTACCATTATTAGCAAAGAGGTTATCTTTTTGTACTTCCGTGATGCTTGAAGCTGGAATAAAATCAGCACCATCCGATGCACCTGCTAAGATATGATAAGCCATTTGAGACTTGCCTGGTTGGATTGGTAAGAACTCTCCTAGAATCGACCACGAAAGATATTTAGTTGCATCACTATGATGAATAACCATAGATCTTTTATATCCGCTAGTTTCTTTATTCTTTAATTTGTACATCAATGTAGTAGCTTCATCTAAAACAAGATTGTTTACGTTGTTGGAATCAAAAACTGCAACTTTTCTCATCCCCTCAATTTCAGTCGCTAATAATTCAAGATTAGTCTCATCTGTTCTAAGTGATGCAGTAATGCCGATTACATACCATTCGTTATTAGTATCTATGATAGCCTGTAGAGCGTCTGTAATAGTTTCAGCACCTGCCTTATCCCAAACACCGATTAATAGCTTTTCAGGTTGTCTTTTGTTTTCTGCTTGTTGGCTGAAATAAGCCCTTGCTGCTGCATATTCATCTGTAGTATCTGCGTAATCTTGCTCCACTGCTTGTAAACTCAAATATTCTTTTACTCTTGTAGTAGTTGTGATAATAGAAACATCATCAGTAAGTAAGAGTGGAACACCAAACCCCGCTGCACTTAACAAAGCTGTTTCTTTTGTAATCACGACATCAACATATCGCTTGAATGGATTCGCCATTGTTTTATCCTTTTTGTTTTTTTAATTATATCTTTTATTCAGATTACTGTTTTTCACTAGCCTATCTGGTAAGGTGTACCAAATCCAGTACCTGCTAGTTTTTCAATAGATTCAATGTTTTTAGTTTCTGCATCATTTACATATACGAAAAAATCACATTGCTTACGTTCTTCCCATTTATCTCGTACCAATTCTGGCAAGTCTATTACCTCACCACTTTCAATTATTCCCATCTTTTTTGATTGAAAATAAATCTGTGTATCTATTCGATTAAATGAGCTAGTTAATTTTGCCATTTGGTTTTGAACTGTTTCTGCATCATCCCTAAAGATATTAACACCGATTCTTATTTTTCGTACACCGCTATAGTTTAGATTTACTGTGTCGTTTGGTGCTGATGTTGCATTGTATGTATCGTGTCCTATCACTTGTGCATCATAAATTTTAACCGTTGCATATTGCCCTCGCGGTCGTGGATTATTGTCGTTTTGCGATATTACAAATCCACCACCAAGACCAGTAACTGCTCGTATCCATTGCTTCAAATCGTTTTCAATTAAAGTGTAATCTATCATTGTTTAATTCCTATTGCTTTAAAGTAATTACCTAAGTTTTTCCTGTTGTGTACACTTGATACTTCCCATTCTTCGTCATTATAAACGATTATATCGGCGTTTGTCTGCGTGTCTTCATCTGCTGTTCTCAATTCTGTTTTAGTATGAAATTTAAAAGTTTCTTTTGTTCTAACAGCTTCAGGCAATGCTAGTCTCTCATCTGCTGTTAAAGATTGAGCTACTACTTGAATTGTCGTTTCTGTTGGTACTGGTGTTATCCAAATCCCATTACCATCTCTGGACCCTGCTGTTTTTCTTTTAAGAATTACATCTTCTAAAAGGTCATCAAAAGCATCTGTTACATCTAACATTTATTATCCTTTATCATTTAATCACTTCCCAAGTAATAGCTTGTCTCAATTGTCCTCTATCTATTAAAGGTCTACTACTCCCCTTAAGTGCGATTGTAGTCTCGCTGTTAGCTTCCCAGTTGTTATTAGTAAACGATTTTTTAATAACTGTTTGTCCCCATACGCCCAGCTTTTCAATAGCGTCATCTGTTGTAGTTTTACCATTTAAAATATTTATACCTTGTCTTTTTAAAAATTTAAAATAATCAGCTTTTGCATTGTCTAAAGGTATTCTTACAAAACTCCTTTCTGGTACGTTTTTTGATGGACTACCGAATTCCTGTGTGGCTCCAATTTCAATAAGACTTTCGCCCTCGTCATTTGCTGGTGTCCCTTTTGGTAGTCCGACTTTAACTTTTGCATCTTTTAGCTGTTTTTGTAACTTTCTGAGTCCACTCATATCAAGTTTTACATTAGACAAGTGAAGCCCCACGACCTACATTTTTTCTTCTTGCTAAGTCAAGATATCTTTTACCGTATGATGTTGAAGCATAGTAATCTTCTGTGCTGTTTTCTGCTGTTTTATTGTTATAGCTTACGCTTACGCCCTCTACTGATTTAGAAGCGACTTGTGCTACTCCTCCGCTACTACCGCTCGTTGTTTTAATTGATACTGCTAACTCGTGAGCTGTTAAGTAGTATATTCCTACATCTCGAACATTTCCCCAACTTGTAGGCACTATTAATTCTGAATCTTCTAAGAATAATTGGACTCTTTCATCGGTAGCTATTGGATCGTCATATTCTGGAAATCTAATACGAAAGTCTGTAATATTTGCCATTATAATATCTCTTTTTTATTTATATTATATCAGTTTTTAATGTTTTGGATTATTGGAGGGAGTGGGGTAAAATAGAGAAATTAATCTCTATTTTGTTTCTGTTGTTGTTTTTGCAGCCGTTGCAGGTACTTCGACTGTAAAGTCTTTATTCTTTACATATTGATTGAATCCCTTATGCTTACTTAACATATCAGAATCTTTTTTGTTAAATATATTTTCATTTGGTTTAACTTCTATCTTCCCAAACTTTACGAATCTTGGTAAATTGCTTGTTACTTTCATTTATATCTCCTCTAAGACTACGCGTTGATTTCGTAGTCTAGGTATTTAAATGCTGACGGATACTTAATCCAAACACCACCGAGTTTTGCAACTGTTGGAACTTTAAAGCTGTTATCGTTCACTTGTGTTGGTCTAAATTCAATTGGTAAAACCTCGTTAAACTTAACCCTTCTAGGTGTTCTATCATACCAAATCGCCCTTACAATATTAGATGCTCCTGCTGTTTCTAACTCATTAGATACGATAACATCATTCATAGTAAGTCTAGAATTTTTTAAGATTCTTTCAAGTAATGTTTCAGTTGTTACACCTGCTACTATTGCATAAGAAGTTTGATCTAAATACAAAAACGTAGCTGTTGATAAAGCCAAAGTATTAGCTTTAACTTTTTGCTTTGAATTAGTATATATATCATTGTAGCCAGTCATGAAGTAGTCTACTTGCTCTTGTGCTGTGAAAGTATCTAATGCTGCACCTGCTTGTGTTGTTGCGATATCTACATTTGCATTATTTGCAAGTCCTGTTAAATTAACATCAGATTGACCTATCCAAATTAATTTATTTACCATTTCTTCATAAGCTTCAATTGTTGTTTCAGCTTTCATACTGTCAAGATTCATGTTAGCTTGTTCTGCTGCCCACAACTCTTCAATGTCGTATTCAAATCCACTTTCAGAAAAAAATATCGGTGCGTCTACATATGTACCAGATAAATCTATAAGATTATAATCTTCTGCTTTATTTGCTCTAAGCTTCATTACTCCAACTTTGTCTAAAACATATTGTCTTACAGCTGTAGTACCTCTTGAACCCTCTGAAACAGTTTGTACTGCTTGTCTACCAGTTAATTCCCCGTATTCAATCTTTTCAACTTCGCCTAATACGAATCTTCTTTGTTCTTCAAAAAATAGTGCTTCGTTCATCTATAAACTCCTTAATATATTGTTGGTAGAATAATCTCTACTAACTCGCCTGCACCTGCACTAGCGTTAAATCTTGCACCTGTGATTACATCTGCTGTTGCTGTATCTGCATCATTTCTAAATGCTCCGATTACAGTGTTTCCACCACTTGCCGTATGTCTGAAAAATACTGGTTCATCTTTTACTACTGCTACTTCTGTTTTAACGATAATTGTTCCAAAATTTCTTAGTGTTACGAAAGTATCTTGTAAATATTCGCCAACATTTGCATCATTGTTATTTACATTTAAGTTCCTAACTGTAACACCTCTGAATTTTCCACCTGCTCCTGCTGGAACTTTAGCATCATTATCATTTGTACCTTGAACTACTGCCAATCCAAAACCTACATTAGAATCTTTTAATACCATTGAGATATTATTACCTATTGAAGCTTTAGAGATTTGACCTGCTAAAACTTCATTCATATATTGTGCATAAGCACCTGATTGTACTATTCCACCCATTATTTGCTACCTACCTTTCTAAAAGCTTCTTTTCGTTTCGCGTGCATATTTGCAGATACCTGAGCATCTGTTACTACTTGTTGTTTACCATCAAAGCCATCGAATGCATTAGCTTGGCTATCAGTTACTGCTTTAGTTTTAGTGATTTTTGAATCTACTACTGTTTGATATACACCATCAATAAACTCAGGTGTTTTATTTGTTAAATCTATTTTAGAACTTCCTGCAATAATTGCTTTCTTTATATCTAAAATAGAATCAGAAGTTTTAACTTCTACTTTTAAAGTATCTGCTGTTTTCATTAGCTCTACTTTTTCAGAAACTAAAGCATCGATTGTAGAATCAGAAGTTTTCTTTTTTTCTTCTTCCATATCTTCTTCCAACTTGGAATTTTTGCCTTTTAGCTTACCGTTCTCTTCATCTGTTTTCTTTTTTTCTTCTTCTAGTTTTTTCATATCTTCATCTAAAGAAGTGATTTTAGAATTAAGACTACCTATGTGTTTTCCAACACAGTCTGTGATTTCATGCTCTACACCATCAATCGTAACTTTCATTGACATTCCTTTGTTAGTTTTTTTACTATGACTAATTATACTATTTTTATCTGCTGTTATTTTACAGTTACCATCACATCGACCTTTATCAACTAAAGCAACGTGATTTATTTTAATATCCGTTTGTTTGAAGTCGTATTGCTTACCTTGAAATTCTCCTTTTTCTTTGATTAATGTTTGTGTATAGCCTGGACTCAATTCCACTTTACCAGCTAAAGCTTTTTGGATAGTCTTCTCATCTTTTATAGTAAGCTTACCTTTTACATAATCAATTCCATCTTTATTATAAGTGCTGATTGTTGATACACTTCCTTTTCCTAGACTATTCTCGTTTTTAGAGTTTACAAACTCAGCAGGATGATTATCTGTAATTGACTTATTTATATAAGTGTCTAAACTTTCTTGTTTAAGTACCTCTTCTTTAGGTCTATATACTCCGTATATTTTAGTAGGGTCTAGGTCATATTGCTTAATAAAATGCTCTCCTAGTTCTATCCCGTAATAGTCTTGGATGCCTGTTCTTGCTATTGTTCCATTTACTTCAAGATAACCCGTTGATTCATCTATCTTTGAAGTAAAGTCATTGAACCCTTTATCGTATGTATAAATCATATATCATTTCCTTTTAAATTTTTTCCTACAAATTCTTTTTTCAGCAATAATACAGTGTAGTCTAAATATAAAATACCACCAGTTTGAGCTATTGCAACTGGTAATAGGTCTGTTTTTTCGGAAACTACTGCATAAATATCATTGTATAAAGATTGGTTTTGATAACTTGCAAGTGCTTTTACGTATCTGAATACTTGATTTTCTTCTCTTGTGAAAATTGCACCTTTTGCATCTGCTCCCTTATCAGTTGAAATAGACACTTTAGTAATCAATCCGATGTAACCTCTTGGAACAGAAAAGATACTTGTTAATGAATTGTTTGCTTGTAGTCCGCTAGTAATTGGCATATTACAATAAGTTTCCCCCACGACACTTTGTACTGATATTGTTCCTATATTGTCTCTGTTGCTTTTATTGGTCATTCTCCACACACAATAAATCGAATCGTTAAATAATGTTGATAGATTAATAGGTGTTGTTCCTTGAAGCGTTACAGTAGCTACTTTTAAGTCTCTATCTCCATTTACATAATTTATTGTAATTTCGTGTGTATCTGATGCAGAATCCGAAACAATATTTAAATCCAGTAAAGAATCGTTAAAAGGCTTAAAAGTATTTACAGATATTCCCTCATTAAAACTTGCAACTGTCGCTAACACATTGTTCTGTAATTCAGCACGTGCGAATTTATCTATCTTTACACCGTGCGATTCGTCTACATATCCTAACGATAAAAACGAATCAAGTGTTTTAATATTGTTTGTATAGTCAAAAAAATTAATATTTTTCATTTCTTTCCTTTATTCTTATTATAGCTAATCTATGACGTTGTAAATATTACGGTATAATAGCACATAAGGATATTACATGAGTTTAAAATTATTTTTTATTGGAATAGCAAACTGTTTTAATTGTAATGGGTATGATAATATAATGACTCCCCCCCTAGAACTCGGACAAGTTTCTAAGAGATTTAACAAGAGACTGAAAGACGCTAATCTATAATAGGGAGTGCCACACAACGACAGTTAAAGTCTTCGCCTGGGTGTTTTTCAACTCCACCGATAGAACTTCTCTTTTTCCATTTACCAGCTTTCGCATCTTCTAAAGTATCAGCGTAAACTGTCGCATCATCGAATGTACAATACTTGCCTTGCATTACATCGTGGTCTGCTCTTACACGTTCATCTTGTGAAGTTTCCCATTGATATAGATTTATCCCTAATTGTTCATATCTTGCTTTATTAATTGAAGCGTTTATAGTAGATGTCTCATTTCTTACTATCATTTTTATACGATTGTTTAACTTTCCAAATGTTGAAGAAATGTTTTTAACACCTTTAAGCTGTCGTTCCATTTCTTTATAGCTTTCTCCATTTGCTATTCCATTTGTAATAACTACCTCAACAGATTTAAGAAACTCTTCAGGGATAGACTTAATTAATACTTTGTTCTTTTGTCTTTGAAGTGCTACAACCTCATTAATTCCTTTTTCGTTTAACACATTTGTTATATCAACACCCATATTAGTATTGACTGAGTTTAAAAGTTTTTGTTTGCCATTGTTATTAACTGCATTTACTATATTGTTAGATACAGTTGAAGAGAATCCATCTATATTACTAAATCTTCGTCTTATACTCTCTAAAATACCTAATACACTTATAACACTATCTTTTGTTATTGCTGTGCCTTTTAGTTCAGGGAGTAGCTCTTTATTGATTACTTCCTTTAACTCGTTAGCAAGTTTTTTTAATGCTCGATAATATTCAAGCTGGATTTTTCTAGGCTCTTTAATAGGCTCTAGCTTAATATCTTTTTTAGTTCCAGTTGTAGCTTTTATTTCTTGTATTTTCATTGTTGTTTAAACTTAATTTTTTTGTATTTATATCCCTCATTATAAGTCTGTAAAAAATCTATAATTCCCAAAGCTCCAAGGGTTAAATCTTTGCTCATATATGTACACTTTTTACTCATTAGATTTTTTAATATTTTTTTATGCTTTTTATGCACAGTATAAATATCATTTGTAATTTTTTCGTTTTCTTCAATCTTATCCAAAATTATAAATACTGGACTATTGCTATCTACATATGCTAAAGGTCTAAATAGTATTATATAATTTCCTGTACTCGCATTTTTTTTATTGTTTTCCATTCTTTTACTCATGCTTTCTATATACTTAATAGAGTTTTCGTATTCTATTCCACCTATAATCATTACTTATCCTTTAACAACTCTGGGTTTTCGTGTATGTTTCCGATTACTTCTAAATATTTTTCCGTATCTTTATATATAAAATTACTATAAAAAAATCTTCCATTTCTTCTACTATTAAATGAAACGCCACACTGACTTATTTCTACCTCAGCTATCCTTTCATTTTTTTCTAAGCCTTTCCCCCACTTTACGATGTCCCCCTCGTAAATCTCTACTCCATTTTTGTCTTTTAAATCTGTGTATTGCTCAATAACAATAGTAACGTCAATAGTCTCAGTTTCACCAATCCCTAAATAAGTTATATAAGAATCTGATCCGTTGGCTTTTCCTATACATATTTCATAATCACAAGACCCACTCTTTTTATCCCACGCTCTAAATTTAATCTCTCTCATTTTTAATTCCTTTTATTTATGATATAAAATTATACAATAAAGTATCTTTATTCTTCTTTATTAATATCATCCATCTCAGAATATAACTCTTTTTCTTCTTCAAGGCTTTCCGCTGTGATTGTTGGAAACAATGGATTATCTATCAAACTTGCTTTTGCTTCGTATTCAGTTATTACATTTTGTACTAAATAGATTTGTTTTGTTTGTGCATTAGTATATTGAATATCTGCTTTTTGCTTATCTGTCATTTGGAATAGTGAAGCAAATTTATATTTTAAGTCTAGCTTTTCGCCAAAAAATGATTTTGATAAAATAGGGTCAAGTATATTATAAACTGTTCTTAATGTTGCTCTCTCTCTTGATTCGATTCTATCGTAATATATTTTCATATCTCCGCTACCATCATTCGCAAGTCCTGCAGATTGTTCGCCCATAAATCTCGTTTTAGGGATATCTGCACTACTGCATAATAGCTCAATGAATTTATCATGTACTTCTCCTAATCCAGCAAAAGATTTACTAATATTTGTGTATGTATCTTCTTTATCTAATGCGAAACCGTTCATAATTGATTTCCCATCCATAATAGCTTGTAGTCTTTTAATAGCAAAATCATCATTTCCATCTTCGATAGTAGTATTAAGATTCTCTATATGGAACACATCTAAGTTTGATTGTACCAATAAGTTAATAAGTAAATCGGGGCTTAACTGTGCATTCATTAGTTCTTTATAAAGTCGCTCGTATACAGATAATCCCCATCCATTCATTATTTCCTTGTCGTAGATAGTCGTACTTAGTCCATCTAGTTTGATAACTCTTGAATGATGAATAGGTGTAGATGTTTTAGTTACATTGTAATAGTAAGGTTCTAGGAATTTACTTGACAAAGGATTTCTATTTACATCCATAGCGAACATTTGCCATCTGTCAAGTATTACTATGTCTTTAACGTCTCCTTGTTTTATATTTTCAACGACTAAAGGCTCTGACATCTCATCATCATCTGATATAATTATTGCTACTGCTGAACCGAAAACTTTACCCCACTTCATTAAGTTTTGTAGTTTCTCATCAAGTTTTATATATGTTAAATGCTCTTGATACTCTTCTAATTTTTCAGTATCTTCACATTCAAATTCACGACCACCGCGAAAAGCATCTTCTATCGGAATATCTACTGCTTTACCTGCCAGTGAATTAGAATATAAGCTGTTGCAAGTGTAGTAATTTAATGATAAATATGGGTTACGTTTAAATGCTGTGTTTGTAGTTACATCACGATTACTACCGATTGATTTATGAATGTTTTTAAATCCATCGGTAGTTCTATTGTTAGTGATTCTGCTGTGTAGACTCATCTGTTACCTTTTTTATCTTTATTATAGCAAAATAAAAAGGCTTGGATTATCTAAAACCTATGAGCTAACAACTGCTTTTCTAAAATCTTCTTGCATCTTCTTTTCTTTATCGTCTAGTTCTCTTATGAAAGGGATATCTTCTTCTTTTTTAAACTTCCCGTCTTTCTCTCTTGCTGGTGTTCCTTTTGACATTTTAAACCTCTTTGCTTTCAATATACTCTTTATACTCACTAGACTCTTTTATATCTGATATATATTCATCTATAGGCTTTAAAGTGTCTTTAATTCCAAAAATTGAATATCCGCACACATTTTTATTGTGATAATTCCAAACTATATTTAAAACATTTTTATTATTGTAAGCATTTTTAACATTAAATATATTAATCGCCATGCCTTGCCTCGAATAAAAAAGTTGAGATAAAATAACAGAATATTTGCTTTTGTCATCATCACTCATAAACTCATAATATAAATGTATATTATCTTTAGTGATACTAATAAGATTATTACTTAAAGCATCTGATATACTAAACATTGTTTCAAACATACCTACATGTTTATCATACTCTAAATATTCATTATATAATTTTTCTTGCTTACTGTCTAACTCTACTAACTCATTTCTGTCTGTGTCAAATAATACTGTTTTACTCATAATTTGCCTTTCTGTCTCTTTTGTTTTGATATAAAATTATACGATTATATATCTTAAACTAAGATTAACTAAAATAGGATGAGTTGAAGCCTTGACGTTTCACTTGTGTTAATTCTATCGCATCCATAAGTGGATCGATAGTGTCGTCATGTTTTGAATTTGGAAATGCTAATGCTTCATCTATTAAGTCTTGTATCTGATTGATATTAGTGTTTATAAAAACTCTTCCTGCTTCGATGTGTGGCGAAAAGTCCATTACTCTTGATACTTTATCTGTATTTCTTTGTATAGCACCTATCTTAAGACGTTCAGTTTTTAAATCTTGTATTAGACTTGAACCGCTCGACTTGTCTTCTATGTGCATTTTTCTTAACTGTACTTTTTTATCGTTTTGTTTATAGTTATCCCATTTATTATAAAATGTTTTTGCTGTTTGTCTTAGCTGTGGTGCTTCAAATTTACCTCGTATCATATCAAGCATATAAATATCTTTATCTTTATTTACTCCCCAACATTGCATAACTGTAAAGTCGTTTATCTCTTTTGTTTTTTGTGCTGTATCGACTGTTATTATCAAGTAAGTTAGAGTAGGTAACACTTCCCACCAGTTAAACCAATCGTACTTAATTAAATTACCGCCTTTAATTATTGGCTCTTGCTGAAACTGAGAATAAAAGTAGGCACTATTTGAATTTCTCATTTGCTCTAATCGCGAATAAGGATAATACTCTTCCCAAAAAGACTCTTTAGTTTCTTCAATCATCGCTTCTATTTTCAAAAAGTCCCACTCGTCTTTATCTTTAAATAGATTCTGCTGAATACATCCTACCAAATCATCTGTGTGTAATCTTTGCATTATTATGATTATTGGTACATTTGGATTATTTACCCTATTAGACAAAGTTGTTTCGTACCAATCTTTTACTTTTTCCAGCTTTAGTAATGAGTTTGCGTCATCAGGCTTCAATGGGTCATCTACGATAATACACCCACCCCAATCTTCGACGCTTTTCAATCCAGCTCCATGTCCTGTAATTTGCCCAAAAGATGAAACAGCATATACTCCACCATTTTTATTGGTCTTCCATAGCTTCTTAGATTGAGTATCTTTTTTAGTTTCTATTTCAAACATAGATTTATGCTCTTGTGAATTTATAGTGTCTCTAATTTGTTGAGAACTGTTAGCGACTAATGTGTCTGAATATGAAGTCATAATGTATTTTGATTGTGGGTGTTTTGTTATAGTCCACTCTATAAAAGTGTTTACTATTTCAGTTTTTCCGCTTCGTGGTGGCATGTTTATAATAAGTTTTTTTGTGTTGCCCTCATATACTGATATAAGCTTTTTACATATTAGTATGTGTGAAGTAGTTAGTATTATTTTTGAATTGTATTTAGTTTTAAAACTCCATCTTAAATATCTGATGAAGTCTTGTAGTAGTATCTCTTTTAATGCGTATAGGTTAATACTCATTTTCAAAGTTCTCTAGCGTTTGAGTTACTATCTCTTTATTTAATACTGTGTTTTGTTGCATGTTATTCTGAGTGTTTACGTTAATTTGACTGTTAGCGTGTCGTTGGTTTACTCCTAGTGTGATACTTGCTTTGTCTGTTCCGTTTATTATATTGAGAGTATCGCTCGTATTTATCTTTCTCTTCTCGAATTTTTGCACTCTATCCCCTACATTTATCTTATCTTCCACATATCCATCTTCTAGTATTTGTTGGTTTGCGAGCAGAGAACTTAACACTACGCTATTTACTAATTGTTCCGCATAAAGTTTACTTTCAATCTGTTTGTTTACTTCAATTTGTTCACTTTTTGTCAAATGTTTACTTTTTTCTTCTTGCAATTTTTTATAATCGCGATGAATACTAACTTCTTCGTCTATTATTTTGTTTACTTTGTTTACTTTTGGCTGGATGTATCTATTAACCATCCCTTTGGATATTCCATACTTATCCGCTAATTGTTGTTGTGTATATCTCTTTTTGTTGTTTTCATCTACTTCTATACTTAATAGCTTTAGTTCTTCTTTTTGAGTGTCTGATAGTTTTGCCATATTATTGCTTATAATCTTTCTTTGCCATTAATCTTTTAAAACTTTTCATCTTCTATTCCTAACTCATTTTTTATAAAGTCTATTTCATCTTGAAGATTTCTTATTTCTACGTCTCTATTATATAGCTGAGTATTAAAATAGACTACTAATCCGAATATTGATATTATTAGTATTAAATCCATCTTATCCTCCGTATCGCTTAATGATACTTAATATTAAATCTCTTTTCTCGTTTAGATACTCAACTTCGCCTGGTCGCATAGTGCATTCTTTTTTTACTCTTTCGATATTCTTGATAGATAATTTTAATTGTTTTTTACGCTTGTTTATTCTTCCTCTTTCACGTTCTCTTCTTGCTTCTCTATCGCTCACATATAAATCTTCTACTGCTTGATTACATTCTGCACTTTCTACTACTGGTTTTTCTGCTGCATACATTCCTGTTACTAATAAACTTGCAAATAATATTTTTTTCATTTTGATTCCTTTATTTTGTATTTACTACTAGTTTCACTCAAAATCCTTTATAGTTGTTTGATAAATTCCGCTAACTTCTTGTATGAGATTTTCGTCTCTTATCATCTTCTTTAAGTCATCTATAGTTATTCCAGTTGTTTTGACTATCTTTTTTGTATCTTTACCTGCTTTGTACATACATCTTGCCTTTGCTCTCCTTTGTGTGTATGTATTACTAAATGTGTTTAACTCTTCTTTGCTAAGTGTATTTATTTTGATTAATTCGTTTTCTATATGATGTAAGCGTAACTCTTCTAAGTTTGATATTATTACACTTTTTCTTAGTTTACAGCTACATAGCGTTTTAATTGCTTCTGCAAACATATCAACTTCGTCTAAATAATCGAATAGATCATAATAAATATCAATTAGCTTAGATTTAGTCATCAACTATTTTTTTAAACTCTTCGATAACTTTATCTTGCATCATTGCTTTTCTTGCCAACTGTATCAATTTAGGATGCTTTTCATTTATCCTGTGGAACTGAAGCGGTGTCATTTCTGTTTTTTCTTGTATCTCTTTATCAAGTACTTTAATAATTGTTTTCATAATACAATTATATCTTATTTGATATAAAAGTTATCTTATAGCTATCTTTATTTTAATAAATCTTCTATTTTTTATTCATCTTCTTTTACTTCACAATGTTCTTTACACTTACTGCAAATATCGCTTTCTTTTATTATTGTTTTGGAGCAACATAAGTTCCCTCCCAACCCCACAACTGATTCCATGCGTGAGCATCTGATTCATCTGTAAAACATATTATTTCTCTTCCACATTCTTCATATACACAAAATTTTTTCATTACAATCCTTTCTTTTATTGTTGGAGCGTTGCAACAATTGCTAGTCGCTTAGCTTACTGTCCAATATATTATTACTGCAACTGCTATCAGTGTAGCAACTGCTTTTAAATCACTTTTTATCTTATTTTCTGTTTCTTTTAAATACTTATTCATTAAACAATCCTTTCTCTACTGCTGTATCTTCTATACGCTTTATCTTATTTTCAAGATATTCTATTTTATCGTCTCTTTTTTTAAACTCTTTGTTTAGTTTTTTGTCAATAGTTTTTATAATTTTTTGTAACTTTTCTTTATCTATGGATGGCTGGTTTAACCAAAAGACAATACCAATTACAAGTATAATCATTGCTATCTCCATAAACAATCACCTTTACATAAATCTATCTTACTCATTATCTAATCACTCTCTTTCATAAATATGCAGAACATTATCGATAACACTATAAATCCAACTGTAGCAGTTGTGTACAATCCGATTACTATATCAATTAATGCTTCATCAAATGCTGTCATGTTAGCCTACTATTTCAGTAACTACAATACTTATTGCAACTATTTTTAATAAGTCACATCTTGTTATGTCTTCAAAAATACTTCTCTTTTCATAATATGCTTCCATTTTTTATTTTCCTTCTACATAAACTACTCTTGTTTTTTGACCTTTTTCTAAAATCTTTCCTCTGCAAGTTACTATTTTCCCGCTTGATTTGCTAGTATAAACTTGTGTGATTTCTGTTTCACATTGATTAATACTTGATTTAAGCTTTTTAACAACTCTCACGCTCTTTTTTTGTTTGCGATATACAATCTTATTATTTTTCTTATAAAAGCACTTATACACACCGTTATGGAGTTTTATACCAACATCGTCACTATTTTTACAAGTAGCGTATTTGTATGATACATAATTGTATTTACTTTTATGTACACATCCTGTAAAAAGTATTGTTACTAATATAAGTATAAATGTTTTGATTATTTTACCCCTATACCTTTTCTGTTTAAAATCTCAACATCAATCGCGGTCATTCTTTCATCTGTCCTTACTCTTTGTTCTATAAGCTCATTCATTGTTAAAAGTGCTAAATCGTAGCTATCTGATTTTCTTAGCTCTTGTTCCAGTTCTTTTATTTTTGCTTCCAATTCGCTTCTTGGTTCATATTTCATTTTAACCCTTTGATACAACATAAGATAATACTATCAAAATAAAGACAAAGTTTATTGTGTCCCACTTAGATATTCGATTATCTTTTATTTCTCTCAAGACTGCTCCTCTAAAATCGCAATTTTATTTTCGATACTTGTTTCATCTCTTAAGCTTGTAAAATAATCTAGCTTGTCTTTGAAGTCACTCATATCTTTGTCTAACTCTTCATCTTTTTCAGTTAGTATTGCTATTTGTCTTTTAAGTTCTTTGTTCTCTTCTTTTAATTCAATTGCTTGTTCTACTACTGCTTCTGCTTTTTTTAACATCTCTTTTATCTGTTTCATATTATTTGTCATCTTTTTCTCCTAAAAATTTGTTTACTCTATCTCTTATGCTTTTATTTGTTTTATACAATTTTGCGAATTGTTCGTTAGTTGTCATTTTCTTTCCTCTCTTTTTGGCTCTCTTAAAGCTCTAAAGAATGAATAAACTCCGATACTGGTATTTTATACACTCACTACAACTTTAGCTTAGGAAATTAATCCTAAGCTTTTTCTATTCTTGTCTCCACTCTTCTTGTGTTTCCAGTTCATCTGTCAATAATGGCTCTTCTTTTGGTGCAATCATTTCATATAATTCTTGATGTGTTACTGTTTTATTTCCATCAACCACCATACCGTTTTCATCGATTGTAAAATCTAAAGACCCTTTGAAGTCTAGTGTTACTACTGTGTTTGTTTTTTTTTCTACTGTTTCTACTGCGAAATTCATTTTAATCCTTTTTACCTGCTGTTTTTTTGATAACGTCCACGTTAAAAGTATTTTCCGCAAAAACCCCTAGTTTCAAATAATGCTCCAAATGAGGATATTTTTTAATCATTCTTTCGAGTGATGTTAAAGGTATTTCTGCTTTTCTTACTATTTCTGCTTTTGTTATTTTCATGTCGTAAGTATAATATATTTTGGTGTGTTTGTCAAGTGTTTTTGCACCAAATTATAAAATACTTTTTGTATTGCATATTTATACTATCCTATTTTTTCATCTAAAATTTCGTTTATCCTAATTGCTTGATCTAAGTTTATATCTAAATTATAACTACTGTTTAATCTTGCTCTTAAGTTTTGAATAATAAAATAACCATTTGCTAAATCAATAGTCTCATAAAAATCATAGCCATAATTATTGACGCTAAGACCATCCTTTTTAAAAGTGGCTTCATAATCATAACCCTTCTCTATCAAAATTACATTCACGCGAGAAACTTTAATAACTGTAAACTCTCTAATCTGATCCTGAAGTGGCACGCCTCTCTTTATCGCATTTGACAGTGGTATCCCGTAAATAATTTTCCCTACTAAGGTTTTAAACACTTTATCTTCTATCACCTCTCATCCTTTCACTCAGTATTTATACTATGCTATTTATTTGTTAAATATTCTCTTCGTGTTTTTTAAGATACTCTTCTTTTTTCTTTTTGCTTCTCATTCCCACAAGAAACTTTTTTTTCATTTTCTCATATCTCTTCGTATCTTGTGCTTTAATCGTTCTGATTTTTCTAATTGTTGTATCATGAAAGACCGACATGTTTTTGAGTGACGGTCTTGTTTTTGCTAAATTATACTCCATTATTTACTCTTAAAAGTGGATTTCATCTTCTAAGGCTATGTTGTTTTGTTCGTTATACTGCTGTTGTGGTGCATTATAGTTTTGTTGGGGCTGTTGATATTGTTGTTGACCGCAATTATTGTTATGGTTGTTTGTTTGACTGTTGTTTGATTGATTGTCTTGCTTACCATCTAAAAACTTAAATTCTGTTACGCTTAAAGCGTGTCCGCTTCTGCTTGTTCCATCTTGAGCTTTCCACTGTTGAAAAACTAATCTACCTTCAAGCATAACCTTAGAACCTTTTCGTACATACTGGTTAAATATCTCCCCACCTTTTCCAAATATAGAAAAATCTAAAAAACAAACTTCCTCTTTTTGTTCTCCGTTTTGCATCTTATATTTATGTGTTGTTGCTATTGCACCATTTGCTATTGCTGAACCACTTGGTAAATATTTAAGATCTGTATCTCTTGTTACGTTTCCTATTAAAATCACTCGATTAAACATCTTCATTTTCCTTTAACATTTCAGCACCTTGTATTAGACTTTCTATTGTTATAGTTATACCTATATTCTCTTCGAGTCCATCTATTACTGCTACTGTAAGATCATACCATTCTTTAGTGATAGTTTGTGCACTACCCTCTGCTGTAGTTACCCCATTTTCTATTTTAATCATTTTCTAATTCCTTTATTTTTAAATCTATTTTCTCTTTTGCATCGTTAAATCCAAAACACACTATCCCGTCACACACATCTGATTCACAAACGCTTTTTAAAAAGTCTATTTGATTATCTGAGACTTTGCTATTTGTGAAACTTAATTTACCACTTTTTAAAACTTTAGGAGCGACTTTCATTTCTAAAAACAGAACTTCACTTTTGAAAATAATTACTAAATCGCTAACCCCAGCACGTTTACCTACTGCTTTGGCTTTAGTTGCTAATCTTATCGCCATTGTCCTGTTTGCTTTACTTTGCTTATTTTCGTTTACAGGTGCGAAAAATGTAACTATCTTCTTTTTATTTTCCAATAGTCTTAAATACTGCACTACTTTCTTTTGTTCTTCTTCCTCGCTAAGCATTTAAATACTCCTCTAATAATTCGCTACTATGTTTTAAAAGCGCGTCTAAGTCCATAACATTTTCATAAAAATCATTTTTACTTAAGATATGTATTCCATTCTCGCCCTCTTTATGATGACTTTTACATAACGGAACTACCCTTTTATCATCACGACGTTTACCTGCAATTCTTTTAATATCAGTAATATGATGTATTTCTATATCACTTCTTCCACATATTACACACTCTTTATTGTTTGAGTGAATCCAATTAGCGTATTTTTTATAATTGAATTTCGGCTCTTTATTCTTTTTCAATTGGTCCGCTTTTGTTATTCCTAAGCTCATTAATTCAACCTTATTGTTGCACCCTTAAATAATAATCCTGAACAAACTGCACCAGTTACTACATTTCCATTTTTTACAGCTCTAAATTTTGTTCTGTAAAAATCGTCTTTACTACAACTTAAAGGTGCAATTCCTATTATCGTAATCTTTGAATATCCATTTGTCTCAAGAACTCTTTTCGCTCCGTTACTATCAGAACACCCACCTATGAACAACGCTAAACACGTTATAATTATTAATTTTATCATCTTCTTCCATCCTTTCGCATAGTATTTAAACTATGCTAATTCCCATAAGTGTAAACAATATGGATGTAAATTTACAAATTCTTCTTTATTGGGAAAAATCTGTGCCATTTTATCTATGTCTGGACATATTTGATACCTTGCTTCTTTCATTTCTTCGTAACTAGGAAGTTTATCTTTGTAGCTCATACTTATATGATTTAATCCATCTTCTATAGAATGCATAATTACAATATTACTGTTTTTAAATCCATAAATATCACAATCTAAAAACTCGTGCTTTTCTCTTTTTACTAATTCCATCTTAACCCCTTTTATCTATTGATTACTTTTACCTTAGTAAAACACCTTTATTTTATAAAAAGCTTCTTTGCCTTTTATCGTTAGTCTTGCTATGAATTCTTTAATCATATTTAATCCTTTCACATAGTATTTATAATATGCTGTTTTATCTAAAGTTCTTCAATCATAAAACTCAACTTATTATCTACAATTTCTAAATCTCTTATTATTACATGTTCATTTGATAAAATTGTGGGTACATTAAATTTTACACCAATCTTGTTTTCTATTAAAGAAAATTCTTTTTCTTCAACAATAACTCGGAACATAATATTGCTTTTTAATTCTGCCGGAATATCTATCGTAATTTTTTTCACACTTTATCCTTTTTATTTTTATCTTCCCAAAGCTCCCTACTAGGAAACGGTGGGATTTCTATTCCTTTAGTTGCAAAAGCTTGTGTAACAAAATCAATCAATGAGTCAATTTCTTTTTTAGTTAGCTTTGTAGTGCTATCTTTATTAAAGACTTGTTTCATTGTTGCTTTTATTATCTGCTCTTTAACTAAATTCATACTCCATTCTATTTTATTTCCAAAAACACCAGTCATATACAAAGCGTTTTTATTTAAAAGTCCTGCTATTTGTGAAGCCCATAAATGAATGGCATTATTTTGCTTTAATGTTCTCATATCGGAATTTTTTATATCGATAACATAAATAGCATTACTTAGCTTACTTGCTTTTTCTTCATCTTCCTGGCTGTAAGGATAGAATGTGTTTCCGTCCTTAGTTAGTGTTATTTTCATATTATAAAAATTTAATTGCTATTTTAGTAATTATTTCTATTAGCTGAAACCCTAACAAAAAATGTAATATTCCTCTTTCTGTATTAGTCATTTAATTCTCCTCCTCTAATCGTCTTTGAATCTCGTGGCTTAAACTTTCAGGGTCTATCTGTTTTAATATCTGTTCAATTTCCACATCGTCTAAAATCTCACTTATTAAATGCTCTACGTTTACATTTTTTAAACTTACTCTTAACTGTGCATCTTGGTATGATGTTTCTACTTGTGCTAAATAGTCACATTCTAGTTTTAAATCTACTTTGTTCATTACTTGTCCTTTTTTACTCTTCTTTTGTTTATTTTTATCATTGCTTCAACTTTTGGAACAATCTTAGTAGTTGGAGTTCTTTTATAACTTCCTAGATTCTGAGTAACTAAAAAGTCGTTTATCTCTTTTTTACTTAAGTCACATATAAACTCTTCTTTAATTGTTTCTTCTTGTGTTTGTGGCTTTTCTTTTGTAATAGTGATACTTGAAACTTCTATGCCATTTAGCTTATCCACTCCATTTTCACTCATAAACTTAGCACACTCAACTTTTACTTTAGTGCTGTGTGCCTCTAAATCTTTAATCTCACTATCTATCATTGTCTTATATGCTTTTAGTTGTGCTTTTTTTGCTTCTACTTCATCAAGACCTTTTGATATATAATCACTTAATACATCTATTGGGATATTTTGCTCTTGATATTGAATAAGCTTCCATTTTAAAACATCTTGTATGTCTGCGTCTGGGATGCTTATACTCCTTGGTTTTCTTACCTCTAATTCTTCACTCATAATCTGCTCCATTCTTCTTTTAGTTGGTTGTAAATTTCGTTTGACATTTCACCCATTCGAGTAAGTTTAAATCTTTTTAAGACCATATCTATGCTTTGATTTTTTTGTTTTGCTATCTCCTTAAGCTCTTTTGCTTGGTCAATACTAATAGTTTCCACGCTTGGAAGTGCTTCTCTTGGTAGCCTAGGAGGTTTCCACCAATAATGTACAAATTGATTTGTTTTCTTGTCTTTGAAACTTGCCTTTTTCCACTCGTTTCCGCTTGGCTTTTGCTCTGTTATTACTTCTGCAAAAACAGTATCTAAATCATATAAGTAACGACCTATTCCAAATCCACTCGCACAAACTCTTTTAAAGCTATTTGATACACCACCTTTAAAGCCCTCTACTTGTGTTTGACTTGCTCCGTTCTGCTTAGATATTTTCTTCCCGTCAACTTCTACTGTTAAAGTACAAATAAAATCATTTTGAATAGGCTGATAGCTATCTTCCCAACAGAAAGGAGTAAATACTTCATCTAATCTGTTTTGAATAGCTCTAGCGTCAATATAAGCTAATACCATGCAGTAAATTTTTCCACCCGCTCCTAATCCAGCTTGTTGCACTCTCCATTCAATCTCATTTTGCTTGAATGGTTCTTTTAATTTTTTCTCTATCTCTTTTAAATTATCACTCATCTTATAAACTCCAATAATCCTAAATTTAATTCAACTTCTAAACCTGCTTCAATTTCTACTTTTGCAACGTGTAGCTTATGCACTAACTCTTTTAATGACTCAGTAGTTAGCATTTCGTGCTTTACTATCTCTTCAAAACTTTTAATTGCTGATTCTTTTATTTCCTCATCTAAACTCATAATTAATCCTTACATTTCTTGCAACAAATGTTCGTTTAAATCCTTTGTAAAATCATATCCTTTATAGTCTTTTGCTACTTTTTGCATATAATCTACTAAGCTTCTAAACTCAATCAGTCTATCATCTAAACGATAAATCATCTCATCAAACATTTTGTTTCTTGTGATGTTTATATCTTCTTGCTTTGCTTGTATTGTGTCGTGATTATTCATCTTTAAATCCTTTATTTTTCTAATTTACACCTCTCTTAGATGCAAACATGAAAAATAATTTTAACAATGTGTTGTAAATAGAACTCGTTATTTTTTAACTATTGAAAGTATACTTATTTATCTTTAAATTAGACTTAAATTGTGTCTTTTATTTCTTTAATTTATTCCAGCTACAATCTGTTACTTTTGTTACTTTTGAATATTGACTTGGTATATTTGATTTTATTCGCAGTTTGCAATGTATCTCATTTTTGTATTTTATTGATAGACTGCAAGTACTACAGTCTATCATTTCTACTTTTTGCTTTTTAAGCATTTTCTTTTATTATTATTTTCATTCTCTCTCTTTTCTCTATAAAATTTAATTAGTTTGTGTATTTCTTTCTTCGTCCATTGCATTTTTCTGAATTCTTTTGAGTATTTCACTTTTTAAACTCTAGTAAAAATACATAATCGTTATCTTCGTATGTTCTGTTTATGTTTTGTTCTTTTAATTGGTTGTTGTAATAGTCTTTAAACATCAGTTCATAATGTAAAAGATTTGCATATATTGGTTCTGAGGTTATCTGTTCTATTTCTTTTAATTTTAAATCAAATATTCTAACAACACTAACATCAACACACTCACTAATAGTTAGCCTTGATTGTTCTCTAGTCATTATATCAGCACTATACCATTCCGTATTATATGTAGAATTATCATCTTTGTGGACTCCGTGAAAATCTGTATTTTTATCACCTCTATATTTTATATCTGTGTGATTTCCAATACTTCCATTTCTGGTTTGCAACAAAAACTCTTCTTGCACAAAAATATCTTTATCGCCCTTTTGGACTGGAAGTTTATTTAATTGCCTATAATCATCTTTAATATATATATGCAATATCCCATCCCTTATGTAAATATTTTCAATATCTTCCAAAATATTACCCATGTTTGTTTGATAATCAGATAACTTTATAGGAAACATTAACATAATAGTTTCGCCTTTTTCAGCTTCTATAACTCTTTTTACTTGACTTTGTGTTAATTCTAAACTATTTTGTTTCATTTTGTTCACTTTCATATCTCATTCTCCAATATTTTTGTTTACCTTCGACGCTATCTCCGAAGCTAGCTCTTTCTCGTGCATCTTCTCTATCCCAACCTAAATCGGTAACAAACTTCTGTGTCAATACTATACACTTGTTGCATTCGTGATAATGCGATCTAAACTTAGATATTGATTTACTTTTTTGCAGTTTTTACATTCTTTTACTTCTGCCATTTTTTATCCTTTTGCTATTTTATCAGCTACACTTTTTAAATGAGGAATATAGTCATTTAAAAGTTTTGCATTCTTGCTTATATTCGCATTCATTGTTGTTATTTTGGCTCTACTGCATCCAAAAACATCTTCTTTGCCCATTCTATCAACTGCTTTATCATAAGACTTTTTAGTCTTTATCATTTCGCTGATTATTTGCTTTGCTGTATTTAAATCTTCTAATTCCATATTAACCTCTTTGTTTTGTTTCATTTTGTTCACTTTCATATACATGTATCATCTCTTATCCTTATCCAAACACTCTGATATTTGATGTTCAAAACTCGACTCATCGCCTTTTACTTGTTGGCTTATGTCGTGATTGTAGGCTTTTACGTATATCTCCCAACTGTTAAACTTATTTGTCTTGTATGCTTTTTTTATCTTAGATATACTTTGTCTTGCACTTCTTTTGCTTGAAAATTGCTTTATAAAATGGTCTGCTATTATATTGCTATCTATATTTATATTTTTAATCATTTTAAAAACTTTCCGAATTTATGCTCTATCAAAGGATATAATAATTCGTATTCTTTTCTATATTCACAGTCTTTGTCTTTTTTTTCTACTGCTTTCTTAAACTCTTGAAATGTTCCTAAAAAACAACCTCTTGACAATTTAAACCCATCTTTCGTTCTGAAAACTGTAAGTGTACTTAAGTCTGAACCTATTTTAGATATCCAAAATACCTCAGCATTTTCTGATACACTAGCATTTCCATATACCCAAGCATCTCCTGATATAGAAAGATTTTCTTCTGATTTTATATACCCTCCTAAATCTCCTGCAGAAACAGATGAAAAAGAAGTTAATGCAACTATTCTAAATAGCTTTACACTCCCTACTATTTTAAAATCTTCTAAGTCTAATTTGTATTTTTTGTTTTCCATTTTGTTTTCCTCTCTTTTTAAATGTACTCAAATTATATCATCTTTTGATGCATACGTCAATAAAAGATGATAATTTTTCAAAATAATTTCGAAATTCACTCGCTCTTATATTTCACTTCTTCGACTAACTATATCCTCTCGGCTAATTGTCTGATGATTTCAGATTGTAATTTTAAGAGTTCTTCTGTTTATTTTTCTTCTAAATTAATGTCTTATTCTTTTTCTTGGTGTTTTTATTTTCTATACTATCTATTATATGTTTTCCTACAAGTGGATGAACACAATTTCTTAATACTTGAGCTGGACAATGATTATTTCTATAGTAGACATTTCCTGTATAGTTTAGTCCTAGCCATTCTTTTAATTCATTTGATCCACTTACTGTTGTTTTATTTATAAAGTTTTTTATCCCTGGTACTGTAACTTCTTCAAACTCGAAGTTACTCCAAAAAAGGTGTCTTTCTATTTTTATTGTTGGTTCGATTAATGGCTTGTAATATGGAACTACATTTTCAACTACCCATTTTTTATCATTGCAATAGTTTTTCAAAAACATTATAACCTCATAAAGTGCCATATCAGTAAATATAGGTTTTCTATTTCTTCCAAACTTAGCCATCTTTGAATGAGACTGACATGGTGGACTTGCCCAAATAATATCGAACTCTTCAAAATGATTTAATAAATATTCTTTTGCATCAGCATTAATAAGTATATCATCTGGAAAAAGTTCTTTATATTTTGCAGATATTTTAGTATCTAATTCTATTGATGTTATTTCATATTTGGTTCTATCTAGCAGTTTTACATTGCCACCTACTCCACTATATAAATTTAATAGTTTTGTTTTTTTCATGTTCTCTCCTTAAAAATCTATCTCAGGAATATCCACATCAATTTGCGGTGGATTTTCTAAATTGTTTGTCATTTCGTATGTTGTTGTTTCAGGCTCAATACTTCTATTATATCCACCAATAAATCCGATTAATGGATTTTGTATTGAACTATCAGAAACATCTCTTATACTACATTTACTTTCTAATCCTTGATTATCTTTTATAATTGAAAGTTTTATTTTATTTCTTTTGCTTTCATCAACTACAATCTCTCCAGTTTTCTCATTCTTGATATAGAATTTCCCTATTCTCCAACCAAGTCTAGCACTATCACTTATTGTTCCAGCTCCTCTTGATGCTCCACTTTCGCCACCTTTTGCACTATGATGTAATACTAAAAGACAAGCTTCTGTTTTAACCGCCATATCTACAAAAACGTCTCTTACTAAAACATCCATATCATCATTAGAATTTTCACTTAATGAATGAAATCTTTTCAATGGGTCAATTATGATAAATCCTACACTTTGACTTTTTGCGAATTCTATTACTTCATTTATGTAAACGCTTTCTACTTGATATCCGTCTCTTGAAGTTTTCGCCCACTTGATACGGTCGTCGTTTTCAACTGTTATAAAATGCACACGATTAATAATATCTTCACTATTTATATTTTCGCCTCTACAAATCATTTCTAATCGCGAGATAATATCGTCTTTCCCATCTTCTGTAAAAAAAGCTAATCCAGTTTTAGTTGGATTTATTGCTAAATACATAATCATACTTTTTAATGCTACTGCTGATTTACCCGAACCACCTCGCCCAGTTAGTAAATTGTAAGCTCCTTTGATAAGTGGAATATAATTAAGTCCTATTACTTCAAGATTTAATCCTTTAATATCTCTAATGTTTTTAGGTGCAAATAGTTTATTAGTTTTAAATTCGTCTTGAATCTCTTTTAAAATTGATTGTTTTTCTTTTATATCACTTTCTAATTTGTCTATTAGTATTTGTTTTCTATCTTCCATTATTTTCCCCTATCCAAAAATCTTTTATTTTAGTAAGAATGCTTCTTCTCTTTATCCATCCTTTTTCATAATTTTGTCCACATTTTGTAGGAACTTTTCTTTCTGCTTCTAAAGAATATCCACTATAATTACAAGTATTAAAACTTTTTCTCTCACAAGTACTGCAACTTTTCTTAACTTCTTCCATTTTCAAACCTTTTGTATTTTCCTAATTTAATATCTTTTATTATCTCTTTTACTATTTTTATATCAACTTCATAAAACCAGCTTAATTTCTTTGCTCCTGCATTTGTATATAGGTATCCTCTAACGATGCTTTTTAATAGTTCTTCTTTAATTTCTTCCATTTGCTAACCTCTCCATGTATTGTATTTTCATTTCTTCATAATATTTTTTTGCTACGCTCATTGGTAGCACCCCGTTGCAAATTATATTTAAAAAATCACTCTTGTATCTTGGTTGTATATCTCTTACCCAAGCTGAAAGTTTTATACTTAATACACCCATACTTAAATCATCTTCTATTTGCTTCATAACTCTATCACAAAGCATTTTATTTAATTCGCCTTGGAAATACTTGCTTTCCATTTTGAAAGGCTCTATGTTGTGTTCTACGTACTCTCCACCGCTAATAAAAGTATTTAGTACAGCACATTCTATTTTGTATATATCTATGTATTCAAGTATCATTACATTGAAATTGATGTATGTACTACACCATCCTTTAATATTTGATTTTCTTTTAATTCTTGTTTTTTATTATGTACTGTTTCATAATCCAACATATATGCTGTTATCCTTTGAGAATATTCGCCTTTCTCTTTTTGATGATTAATATAGTCCATAATTAGTTTTCTTTTATCTTCTATATTGTTAAATAAAACCTTACCCTCTTTAGTAGAAGTTACTTTAGTTTTTATATCTACATTGTCTTTTAAATACTCTATAAACTTTGTATATTTGTCTTTTGTTTTAGTGTCTTTTGTAGAGTCCCCTTTATCGGTACTAGTAGTAGTCCCCTTTATAGGTACTACTTTATTACTATTTTCGGTACTAGTACCTTTTATCGGTACTAGTCTATAACTAGTTAATTTCCCTAATTCTTTTACACTTTCTATTAGATTTAATTTCTCTAATTCTGCAATAGCTTTATAGATAGTTTCTTTCTTTTTAATACCTGTAAATTTCTGTAATTGCGTAGTAGATATTTTATCCCACTCTTTGTGCCATCCCGTTGTTTTTCTAATTATTATAAGGTAACATTTTAAAGCATTAGGATTAATTGAACACATCAACTCGTCTATTAAGACATTTGGAACTTGGAAACTATTTGGAATAAAAGCTCCCATTATATTTTGCCTTCTAAATAGTTTTTAGCATTTTTATTCATCATTAGATTTTCTGATACATCGTCACTTGCAATCATTAGATTATATTCAGAATTTAAAATAACAAAATTGTAATCTTTTATGATTGTTCTATTGTCAAGTGGTCCTGTTGCTGTATAGGCAATATTTGACTCAAATATCTCTTTCTCATCTATTTCTTCTGTATAATCTGCTATTAAATTTTCTATAGGTCTTAATATCTGAATAAGCTTCTTTTCTCCATTGGTAAGTTCTTTAATATCAGTTTCATCCCTATCATAAGATTCATAAATTAAAATACAATCACATTCTGAATATTTTCCTTTTAAGTGTGTAGAGATTCTGCTTGATAAGTTCTTAGACTGTCCTACATAAAGACAAATATTATCTTTAAATATTGCGTATACCCCACATTTGCATTTATAATCTTTATTATAATTTATAGCATTGTCTATTTGAAAATACAACTCTTTTTGACATTTTTTCTTTTCGAAACAAGAAAACATTTTAATTCCTTTTTTTTCGCCAGTAACATTAAATTTGATTTATTGATTTTAATAGAAGAATTTGGCGGATTCTTGAACAAATAAACCTTAGTAAAGATAAGCGACCCGCCAGAGTATTTGACTTACCTTTACTAAAACATATATGTTGTATATCTATTTCGTATGATATATTATAACACTTAAAAACTTTTATTGTCTTTAAGTGTTTGTGTTAGATTTAAATGTAATATGTTCATCACTTCCCCTTTTCTTCGTGTGCTTTTATAAAGTGTGCTTTTAGTGCATCGTATCTTTCTCTTACTTTTTTATCTTTACTGTTTTTATAGTTCCCAATAGTTTTTCTATCAAGTCCGTATTTTTCCGCTATGTTTGTGTTAGTTGGCTTCATTATATTTCTCGTTTGGTGCAGATAATATGAATTCTTTATATTGTCGCCAAAATTTCAATGCTTTTTTTCCATCCATAGCTAATATTTC
>Ga0193958_1000094_pt1 | contig 40932 bp, 60 predicted proteins | sample FB_1_MG_FD_140320 | JGI IMG/M metagenome (GOLD analysis project Ga0193958, IMG submission 140320) | Microbial mat bacterial communities from the Broadkill River, Lewes, Delaware, United States - FB_1_MG | ecosystem: Environmental > Aquatic > Freshwater > River > Microbial mats | place: USA... | reverse complement strand
GATTATGCTTATACTTTCTTTGAAAATGCTATGGATGTGCAGCTAATGAACTTAGCCGATTATAGCCTAAAAGGTGAAACAAGCATTACAGATATTACTGACAATACAGTAGAGCTAAATAATGATATTTTAGTAATAGGTGATTATTACATCTTAGAATATAGCAAAAATAGTACAGATAATTTAAGATTAGAGCATTTAAGAATGAAGGGAGGGATTATATAATGAGTAGAATTCAAGGCGGTAAATTACTAGAGCCTACAAACTTTAGAAATGCTTGTTATGCTTTACATAATAGACACAGCATAAATTGGAGCAGTAAGGCTACTATAATTAGAGATATAGAGATTCCAGACATGGGCATAATGGTTAAGCTACCCTCAGATGGCAGTTTTAGTGTATTAGTAGAAAATATACAATGTATTTTAGAAGACTTTAACGGCAATGTTATAGCCTACAATGCTAAGGGCTTAGCTAATATTAACACACAGAATACTATACCAGCTGGGCTTGTTGGTGTTAAGTTGACAGAAGTGGACGGAACAGCTTTAACAACAGTGCTAATAAATAGAGAAGATAACTTAAGTAGTCCAGTACAGATACACAGTAAAGTTTTTCAAGAAGAAGAAATGGTAGCTAGATATTATTATACTTATTGCTTAATTAATCTAGGTGTAACAAGTACAATTCCGACAGATGGGCTAGCTTTAATTAGTCATTTTCAAGATGCTAGTGGGGATGTAAACTTAGATAATTTAACTACTTTTAGAACAGGATATGACCATACAAGCGATGTTAGAATAGACCCTATTTTAGATGTAGGTAGCGAAATAAGTATAAACCCAACCCAGCTAATAGCAGACAGCTTTTTAGAACGAACTATTATGCAAATCCCTTTATTTAGCTTAGAAGATAAAAGCACAACAACAATAGATTTTTTAGATATAAGTAAAGGTCCTTTTAAGCGAGGAGACTATTTTAAAGTAGAGTTAATAAGTACAAGTAGCAGCACAGCTTTAGCTCCTCAAGGTTCTATGAGCTTAATTAGCAGTAATATAGCTTTGTATAAAACGGGCTATTACAGACATACTTATATTTTTAATACTAGAGATGTAGCGGGAGCTGCGGACGATAGAATAAAGTTTAATACTCCTTCTACGTTAATAGGTATGTATATAGAGCTTGATCATATGTATAACGAAAATAATGGCTTATCTGCTTTGCTTACTTTGCCAGCTATGAATGATAGCCAACCTTTAACACAAATATATATCAATGCTGTGCTGAAAAGTGCAGCTACTTATTTAAGTAACTTAGAATATAAGAACTGGACATTTTCCAGTAGAAAGCAAGCTATTTTTGACAGCACAACACAAGATTATATAACTAGCGATGTGGGCTTATTTAAGTATGAAGAGCATGAAAACTTTGATTTAATACCAATTAGTGACGACCCTACAAACCCTAATAATGCTGATTTATTGCTTATTAGCAAAGAATACATAGCACTTAATAATCATCTTACACAAGCACAAGCAGAATATAACGGAGAATTAGACTATATAGCGGACGGTGTTACTTGGAGTATCTCTTTTACAGACTAAAGTAAACTTAACAAAGCACTTTTAAAGACTTAATAAACAATAGACGAAACTAAATTAAAGGAGTAGAAATGAACTTAGCAAGCGGTGTAGATAAAACAATAAGCTTAGAGCAAAGATATAACGGAACAGACATAGCAATTACGCCAGTTGGTGGAAATATTCGCTTTATAGACTTAACTAGAGAAGTACTTAGCGAAATGTCAACGTGGGAAATTAGAACAGCAGAAATAGTAGTAGCAATAACAGATTCTGTAGAGGGAACATTCGAAGCTGTAGACGCTGCAAAGCTTAGACAAGGTGAATATGTTGGCTTTTATGATGCAGATGACGATTTTCTAGGTGGTGGAATTATTACAAGTATTTCTGGAACAACTGTAACTTATAAGCTAACTAAAAATACTAGTTTAACAGAAGCAAATATAACACAAATCATCCTAGACGGTGACCCGATTTTACTAGAAGGTAGAACTAAGCCTATTTGTAGCAAAGAGTTTAACTTTATGGTTGTACAAGCAGACGCAACAGTAGAGCTTAGCATCGAAATTTTACAAGTTGGTAATAGCATATAAGGGGCTAACATGGCGTGCGAAAGATTTAAAATAACATGGCCAAGAAGGCGAAGAGAAATGTATTACGGTGTAAAGTTCCCAGCTTGCCTCCCTGCTCAAACGGACTTAGAGTGCGTGTTACTTGGTAACATATTACCTAGCTCGGCGGGGGTGGTCTATGATGAAAGTGGAAATGGAAATGATGCACAGCTAGTAAATTCTAATTGCTTAGATATTCTTGCTGGAACTGAATTATTATATGTTACTGATTTAGTTGGAACAGAAACAGTAGTATCAAGTGGGGGAACTTCTACGCCTACAATTTCAGCGGGATTTATAAGTTTCACAATTGGCACTTGCTGGGATTTAGTTCTAAGTTCTGGCCATATATTTCCGCTAGCAGAAGGTGAAAATCTACATTGCTATAATAAAGGAACTGGAGAACACGGGACACTATCTACAGCAACCGTAAGAGGTACAACAGATGGATATCACGCTAATTTTAACAACGGATTCAGTGAAGCTTTATTTTGTCAAACAAGTGGAAAATCTAATATAGAAAGTAATAATGCGTATGGCGTTTGGGTATTCGATTTTATTAAACAACCTGGTACGGTTTGGAGTACTTCATTTATCTCTGAAGACACAGAATCATGGCCTCTTGACTCAGATAGATATAATTTTATCAGTTTAGCTACAAATTCTTTAACTTTTAACAGAGGGGCTAATAAATCAATTATGATGTATACAGTTAATAATTACATAGAAAATAATGTTCCTTATTCTGTTAAAATAATCAGACTGTTAGACGGTGAATTTCAATTTTTAATTAAAGGAGGTGCTTTTGGCTCTGAATATGTAATGATAGAGGCTGATTTTGGGACTAATCCATCTGCTCCTGACAACACTTACACAACAAGTGTTTACTCTGTTCAGGACTTAGATGCAGGTCAGTCTTTACTAAGAATGAAAAGGAATATTTATCAAGGTATGGCATTAGGGGATTCCACAATTGCAGCTAGAAATGGTTTTAACAGCATAGCTGATTATCTTAATCAAAGTTTTGATTTTTCTTGTGATTCTATTGCTACAAGTTCAGATACTATTCTGGGTCAAACAAGTAAATGGAATGCTCTTAGCTCTACTATAAAAAGTAATTTGGATTATGTAGTTGTTGAAATTGGGTTGAACGATAATCTTGCAGATATAAGTGTAACACTTGCTAATTATCAAATTTTGATAGATACAATTAGAGCAGATATTAAAACAGGGGCTAAAATTGTGGGTTCTTGTGTTTTACTAATAAAAGATGCATGGATTAGTCTTTTTGGTGAAACTTTAGGCTTAGAATACTATAATAAAATGCTAGCTTTAAATAATGCAATTATGGGCATAAGTAATACAATTACAGATTTAGATTATAGAAACAATAAGCATTTATATGAGCTTAGCACATCAGAAGGAAGCCTAAAAGCCGAGTATGATGTTGGTGATGGAGTACACCCTAACGGAGATGGCCGATTGCTAATTGCTCAAAGTTGGGTAGACACTCTTACAAGTGAAGATTTTGGAACACTAGAAAACATTAGATTATCTACTTTAAATATAGATACAGTTACTTATCAGCCTCAATTTACGCCTGCAAAAACAGCAACGATTGATGCACTAGATAATGAGATAACCAACATCGCTGTAGTAGGGCATAATGGAGCAGAAACAAAAATTAATCTACCTGATACTTTAAAAGCGGTTGTAGATGGAGATATTACAGACCCTCTAGGCTATGCTGATTTTTTAGCTCAGTACGGTCTTTCTGCTATATCTAATACAGAAGTTAATAAGAAAAGACAGCTCTGTTTCTGGGATAGAGATTTAACAGCAGAGGAAACCGCAAAAGCTTTAAAATGTATTAAGATGAATATTTGGAATGACTTACAGATTTGGAATGATGATAATTTATGGACAGATTAAGGAGATATAATGGCTATACAAGTTTTAGAAAATTTAGTTTCTTATTTAGCACAGAGAACTAAAATTAATGCAAATTTTGCAGAATTAGACACTAGACTAGCTTTAAGAGAAGAGGAAGTCGGAGTGAGTGGGTATATCAGGGGAGCTAGTGTTACTTGCACAGATGCAGATGCTTATTACCCAATTGTGGGGGCTTTAGTTAACAAGCACATAGAAGGCTTTACCGCTTTGCCCCTCGAAAATGCTATTCAGTATGATAGTTTACAAGATTTAGTGATGGAGTTAAACGAGCAAATTAGTACACAATGCTCTAAAAATGGAGCTGTTCTTACTTTTGCAGTAGCTCTAAATCCTTCAGACCCAGTTTTGCCTGCTGAGATTATAGACGGCTCTGATGTAAGTAGAGAATTTGCAACAGGAACAAGCGGAGCTATGGGCAATATTACTACTGTAGAATTAACAGCTGGGGACAAAGTACAATTAGTTGTAAAAAGTAGCATAGCTGCAAATGTGGTTAGTGTGCTTAATGTAAATACAACTATTAAAAGATTTTTCTAAGAGGCAAGATGGGATTTGAAACTGTGGAAACTTTGCCTTTTAAGGACTTAATATGAAAATACTTTGCGGTGTTCTATTTACTTTGCTTATTCTTAGCTTATTTAGAGAAGAGACAGAGCCAAAGCAATGCGAAATAGTGCCCCCTTGTACAGAGCTAGCGAGTTTTGAAGAAGGGCATATTATAGATAAGTGCTATATAGAGCAAGATTAAACTTTACAGAATGAAGTTATAAAGCTACTAATTAACAAGAGATTATTTATTTAACGAAGGAGTTAAAATGGAAACATTAACAATAGGAAACACAGCTAATAAGCTAGAGACAAGAAAGACATTAAACAAGAATTTTGAAGAAGTAGCTATTTCAGCTTTTATCAGAGATGATAGTATTACTTGCACAGATGCAGATACTTATTATACACTAACTGGAACATTTACAGAGAAAGTATTAGAAGGTTTTACTTCTGCTAGCAATGTATACACAATGACTTCTTTGCAAACTTTACTAATGAAAAGTGCTTTAAAAGTACAAGCAATCAGTGCAGAAGACGGAGCTGTTTTAACCTTCGCTATTATGCTAAATGGTGCGGCTACTATCATAGCTGGAACAGACGCTAGTGGAACTTTTGCAACTACAGTAGCTAAAGACTTGGTAGGCTTTTCTACAATAGAGCTAACAGAAGATGATACAATTGAAATAGCAGTAGCTAGTGACACAGCTGCAAATGCAATAACTGGAATTAATGTAGACTTTGTACTAAGTAGATTAAACTAGAAAATGTGGGGCAAGTATGGGCGTAGAAATAAAAGGTTTTAGAAAAGCTAATAAAGTGTATACAGCTAAGAAAGACTTATTAAAAATACAGCTCGACTTTGCCCCTATTTTAGTTAGTTCACATCAAGATCATATATGGATATCCGACAAAGCAGTAGCAAAGGGCTATAGATTACTTAGTGTTTTTGTAAGAGTATCACAACTAGTTTATAATGCTTTTGGCTATATTACTAGGGTAAATAGCGGATATAGAACTTTTAAGATTAATAAATTACTTCCTGGAAGCTCTAAGACATCGCAGCACCCGTTCTGGGAAGCTTTAGACTTAGCCTTCTATGATAAGCAAGGTAATAGAATATTAGACAAAGATGTGTTGCTAGAGATATTTAACTTAATAGTAAAGTGTATGGGTGGAGAGCTAGCACAAGTATTATTTAGAAGATATGGAACTTTTATCCATGTTGGCTTAGTGACTACAAGACGAAAATTAAGCATACAGAGGAGCTAATATGGCAAAGAAGAAAATTGAAGATATAACTTATTTAAATGAATACGACAGATTAATTATATGCAATGGAGCTAGACCTAACTGGCTAAGCCACCTTCTAGGTGAAAAAATAGATAATTTTATGAAGCCTTATTTTGATTTAGATTTTAAAGAAGACGCAAATAAGCATGATGTAAAATACTGGCGTGGAGTAACTAAGAAAGATAAGAAGATAGCTGACAAAGAGTTCAAAAAAGCTATGAAGCGAAGTATTAAAAGAGCAGGGCATAGTATCTGGACTAGATGGTTTTACTACTATAAAATGCACCAATATTTTTTACTTGTAAGCTACTTTGGAGACTCGGCTTTTAACTGGAGCTATAAATTAGGCTTCAATGATCTACCAAGTTTTAGAGCTGTGCCTCTAGATCATGACAGAGAAAAGTTAGGAGCTACTAGAATAGTATGGATTAGTAAAGCTCAAAGATGGTATACACATAGCGAAGCTTTGAAGATGGGATTAATAAGGTATTAGTATGGAAGCAATATTAGCAAAGATAAGCTGGGCTATATTAGTTACAGCAGGGGCTTTTTTAGTTTGGGCGGTTAAGGGCTTAGTAAAATTAGTGTTTGATAACAGAGAACAAATTAAGGCTGGGTATTTTAAAGACATAGCACAAGATAAAGAGCTTACAACTATAAATAGCAAGCTAGATAATCATGAAAGTAGAATAGGCATAGTAGAAAGTAATGTTTCTACCTTAGCGACTAGTCACAATGCCAGTAGCTGTGATAAAGTTGTTAAAGTTGTTTTGAAGGCTTAATTTCCGAGTAGTAAAGTTCACGAATTTAAAAAACGTGCAGCACAGAGCGATTTTGAGCTTCGTGCATTCCTTAGTAAAATCAATCACTTAGCCATCAAAGCTAAGTAAAGTCATAAAAACCAATAAAAAGAAGGCTAACATACCAATAAAAGTGCCTAGGGCTTCCCAAATATTCATTACTCCTCCCAGCTATTAGTTTTCTTATAAGCATAAATACTCTGTGTTACTAAAGTTAGTCTAGCTTTTACTATGCTGTTTTCATTACTTTTAGTTTTTAATACATAGCTGTCCTTTTTATGCTTAGCCTCCACAGCTTCGATAGCTTCAATTAATTTCTTTGCTTCTTCTTTAACTTCTTTTAGTCTGTCTAGTTTAGTCATATTTCCTCCCTATAAATCTATTCCGAAAGCTTCTTGAATTACATAGCTATGATATGCTACCTTGTCATTGCTGATTATCTTAAGTATCTTTTCATTAGCTCCGCCTTCTGCGAGTTTAATCACAGCCTTGTTACATTTAGTTTCTATGTCATGCTTAGGGTCTTCTACCCACAAACTTATAAATGTTGTATCATAATACCTAGTTAGAAAAGTCATGGCCTGCTCCTTTTAAAAAGTTTTCTAGTTCTGCTAAATCACTTTCATTGTAAATGAAAAATATCTTGAAAATATGTGGACTACCGTCTACACCAGTTTCGCTGAATGTTACATCAGCGTTGTTAATCTTTCCTACATAGCTAGTTAAGCAGCAGGTAAACCTTGTACCTAGTAACTTAGCTTCAATGTCGTACTTTTCTAGTAATTCTGTAATTTTCTTTGTAAGTTTCATCTTGTCTCCTTATTTAAAGTTAAGCCCCCTAGGGGGCGGGGTTGTTTAGTTATTTAATAATGCTGATATTTCTTTTTTTGTGAGACTGTGTCCAATACTTTCTAGTCTATCTTTGATAGCATTTAGTTTAGTTCCTTTTAGTGAGTAGAAGTGACTTACTCCAGCATTATTAAAAGTAATTGACAAATTCCACTCTTTGTTACCCATGTTATATGCTGTTAGTGATAATATTCCCGATTTAGTCATGATGTCTCCTTGTTAAAGTTAAGTAGTTTAGGACTCATTCCCTCTCCACATAAACACTATATAATTTATTTTTTACAAAGTCAAGGCTATTTAGCTCTGTTTACAAACTGTTTACAAACTGTTTACAAAGTTCACAAATAAGACACATTTGATTTTAGGAGATTAATTTAGGCTCAAAGCTTTGGGCTTCGTTAGGGTTGCTATTCTGTACATAGTAGTTAAGTAGCTTATTCAATGCTGACTCTTCTAGCTGAAATACTCTTTCTCTTGTTACGTGTAGCTCTTCTGCTAGCTCTCTTAGTGTTTTACGCTTTGCTACGTCCTCTAAGTAATATCTATTTTCTATAATATAAGTTTCTACATTGCTAAGCTCTGTAAAAGCATCGTCAAAAAAGTCTTTCCAAAGCTCTACTTCTTCGCTTTTTTCCTTTCCTTGATAGTCTGCTTCTATGTTTTTAACAGCTCTGCTATATTCGCTTTCAATTTCTTTGTCGTCTGCTGTAGTTTCAAATTTGGGTGTCTCTGCGTCTATGATATGTAAGCTATTTCGTCTATGCTTAATAGGGGGCAATTTTACTACGTCTAAAGCTATGTAAAACTTTGTTATAGCTGTTCTGACCATACTTACAATGTATGCCCTTTCGTGAGCTGGGTCATGTTTAAACTTTGCTAATCTGTGCCTGTTTTCCATAACGTAAATATAGGCCTCGTTTACTAACTCTTCTTTTTGCGTACGCTTATTTAAAGCAAACTTAGCTCTTTTGTTTACTGTTTTCTTAATTAGCGTTACTAACTCTTCTTGTGTTGTTATCATCTATGCTCCTATGCATTTATGACCTCCCTATTTACAGTATAACGATATTTCGTTGTTTGTCAAGTATTATTTTTATTTTAGTGTAAGTAATTTAGATATTCTTCTGCTTCTATGTCTAGTAAAGCTTGTCTATACTCTGCTTGCAAAATTGCTTTGCTATCTCTACGTCTAGCTTTGCTGTGAAATTTCTTATATATTTGTTTATTCTTAGCATAATTTCTACTTGTTAATGCTCCAGAGCTATTAGTGTGCATGGGCGGTTCATACTCCCAAAATAGCCATAAATAATTTAAAGTAGCTGGTCCGTAAGGCTTAGCCATTATGCCTCCTTGTTACATAGTTTATCATATTCCTTTATTGCTTCAAAAAATAGTTGCTTAGTTCTAGGAGAGTCGGAATAACTAATCTTTCTAGCAAATCCGCTATTCTCTGAGCTATAAATAGCTACATAGTAAGCCCCATTAAAAAACCTTATTTCCTTCTCTGTTATAAAGTGCTCTGTAGCTTCTCTAATTTTCTTAAATAGACTTTCCATTATTCCTCCTGCTTAGTTCAATTCTTACCCAAGTGTTTTTATATGTAGCTCTCTGTAATAAGCCGCCAGTAAATACACGCATTGCTTTAGCCATGCTCTTTGCTTCTGTCTGTAGCCTTTCATCACTCATTGCTTTTAATTCGTCTACATACGCTGCCCAGTCACTCATATCTCCTCCTAGGGGCGTAAAAGCCCCGTTTAATTAATTACTTTGCTTCATTCCAGCTGTTACCAATTGCTGCTTCTGCTTCCATATAAACTTTATTATCCATTATAGTGTTGCCTGCTAGCTCCATTACATCTTGTAATATAGTTGTCCATTTCTTAGCTACTGCTTCGCTAACTTCTAGTATAATTTCATCATGTACAACGTGTGCTATGTGTACATCGTCAGCTATGTAATCTTCGTGATCTATTAATAAAGACATTGCAAGCTTTACTATGTCCGCTCCCGTTCCCTGGATAGGGAAGTTAACTGGAGTTGTATACCCAGCTGCACTGTAAAGCCCTGCTATTCTTTGTTCATAATTATGTTGTTTCCAACTAAACTCAGAGTTTGCCATACCAAAGTATTTTGCACTTGTTATTACATCTTCTGTGTCTATTCTACGCCCTAAAGCTGTAAATACTGTCTTAGTGTTGTTTTGTTGTTCTATATACTCAGCTAGCTTAGGAAAAGCGACCGTTTTATAGTTATTAATTAGCTCTTTTGCTTCTTCTGTACTTATTCCGCTATTTTCACTTAATGCCTTAGCTCCACCACCATATACAGTCAAGAATCCTACAGACTTTGCTGCATTTCTATATGCTTTGTATTCTTTGTATAGCTTGTGTTCACTATTACTTAGTACTTCCATAAACTCTGTATAGTCAATATCATGCAATAAAGCAGCTGTTTTACTATGTAAGTCTTCATTCTTAGAAAAAGCTTCTATCATTTTAGTTTCCTTAGCCACTTTAGCTACTATTCTTAATTCCATACCACTATAATCGGCTAGAATTAGCTTCTTTCCTTCTGTAGCTTCAAAGATGTCTCTAAAGTCTGCATCTCTGTTAATTTGCTGCATATTAATTCCAGCTTTCTTGCCTGAATTATCTTTCAAAGCTGAGCTGGACATACGCCCTGTAACAGCTCCAATTTGATTCAATCTAGTTATTACTCTACCTTCGCCAGTTCTGTATCTTAGAGCGTTTTCTATATCCATCTTTTCTTTTAACATTGCGGTCATAGCTTCAATTTGCTTAAAAATTATATGCTTATCTAAAAGCTTAGTTATTGCTTTCTTGTCTGTGCTATCTATTTCGATATCTAATAGTGTAGACATAATATACTTAAATATTCCTTTACTCTTAGAAATAAATATGCCGTCCTTATCTGTCAATGCTGCTAAGTCCTTAGCCAGCTTAGCATCTGTCAGCTTTTTACGCTCTGTTTTCTTTGCTTCTGCTTTTTGTAACTTAGCTAATTCTTTAGCTAGAAAGATATCTTTATTAGCTATGCTTTTTTCTAAGCTTACTAGCTTCTTAGCTTCTTTATCGTTTAAAGTACTTTCTTGCATTTCTGCTATTTTACTTTCTATTTTCTTAAAATTAAGCTCCGCTTTTAGCATTAATTCTTTATCTGTCTTAGCTTTAAATGTCTTCATCTTCTCAGCGTGTTTGTGGTCCAAGTATGCATTATACATATCTTCTTTATTTTCCCAAAGCTGAGCTACTACATCTTTCATTATTTCATTGTACTTTGTTACTTCAATATTAGACATCTTAGCGAACTTATCAGCTAGTTTATTACCCTTTTCCATGTTAATGTGTAGTGTATGGCTGTTAGCATCTATGATAGCTCTTGTTGTATTCTCTTCTAGCTTTAGTACTAAGTCCATGCCTTTACTTTGTATGCTCTTTGTAATTACTTCGTATAGCTTATGTAAATGTCTTACGTCCTCCATTGCATACTCTTTTTGTTCTGCAGTAAGACTTTGTGACCAGTCGCTTTTTTGTTCTGTTTTATCCATCTCTATATTTAAGTAAAACTTCATTAAGCCTTTTAAGCTGTAATCTTTAATTATGCCATTTGCTGTAGTTTTGTAATCTTTAATAGTCATGTGCAAGTTTTGCTCTAGTTCGTCCGCTACGCTTGTACTTTGTCTATCTATCTTTGCAGCTATCATAGTATCAAGCACATAAATATTATCTCTAACTACATCTACATCATAATGCTCTTTTAAGAAAGCCATATCAAAAGTTATATTATGTCCTAGCACAGCTTGATTATTTAATCTCTTATCTAGTAATAAGCTTAGTTCCATTTCGCTATGCTTCTTAACTTCTATAAATTCTTCGCCTGCACTGTTAAGCATTTGTATAGTTGCAACCTTATGCTCAGAAGGGATAAGGCCCGTAGTTTCAATGTCAAGAGCTGTTATTATTCTACCTTTAAGTTTATCGCCTAGCAGACTATTAACCTTGTCAAAAACAGACTGAGGAGCTACTGTAGAAGGTGTTATTAATTGCATAGTATGTCTAAGATTAGATGGTGTAAATATGTCTGTAGTGTTCTGCTCTTTTGCTTTCTCAGCTTGTTTCTTAGCAAATAAGCTAGTTTTGTTTTTATGTCCCTTTTCTTTGCGTTGCATAGTTTCCTCCTTCTTAGGTTTAGGTGGTGTATTATCATCATCACTTGTTTTCGGTCTTAGTCCCACAATATTATTTTGTATATCTGTTACAAAGCCTTTTTCTTTTAGCTTCTCTACTACTACGCGTCTACTCCACTGTGAACCCTGCTTTATATCTCCGTGCAAAATGTCAAGCTTTGCTTGAAAGTCAACTAAGCTTGCCTTTGCTTCTGCTTCAACTACGTATTCATATTCTATCAAAGTTCTTATTGTGTCATTGTATTTCTTTATTAGTTCAACTACTTTGCTTTCTGCTTGCTCAGCTATTAAGTTCTGATTATATTTATTTAGTATATTAGCTAAGTAGCTAAAGAAAAGCTCTAAAAAGTCATTGCTTCTTATCCTAGATCTAAACTCTCTTAGTTGCTGTGTTGTATTTAACTTTAAATAATCGTTGTTAAACTCAAAAATTTGTATTCTACGCACTAAAGCTCTATTAGTTTCAGACACATAAGGCATAGTATTACCAGCAAGTAGCAGAGTAGCATTAAATTTCATCTCGAAAGGCTGTTTATGCTTAATATTAACCTGAATTACATCACCTTCGCCAGTCTTCTCTTTTAATGTGTCCAGTAAAGCATGACTACGTTCAATTTCAGAAGAGATATTGCAGCTTTTACCTGCTAAACTTTGTAACATAAAATTATTTCCGCTTGTATCAGCTAAGTTAATTAAGCTAATATTAGATGCCCTGTCGTCCGAATCTTTATTATTGTTTAAAACTGCTCCTAGTATCTCTGTAGTTAGTGTACTTTTACCATTTGCTCCTTTTCCAATTAGAAATAACATCTTCCCTGATTCTGCTCTTGTCAATGCTCTAGCTAATCCTATTGCTAGCTCTGTACCTTGTCCCCCTGTCCAGTCATTCAGCATATTTTCTATTTCGGAATAGTCGCTAAACTTCTTATATTTTACTCCTACTCTGCTTAATATGCGGTGTTTTGGTGTTTCTTGTTCTAACTTATCTGTTTTAGCATTGTAAACACCATTTAGAAAAGGTATGCTTAGTTCCTTTTCGGAAGGTAGCGAAGAAAATAGAGCTTTGTTTCTTATTTCTCGCTCGGTTTCTATTACTAAAATTAAAGTCTGCATTAAAGTTTTGTGATTATTGTCAGCTCTTACTATAGTAGCTTTGCTAATAAGCTTATATAGCTCACTTTTCTTAAGCTCTACTGGATCAAAGCCCATATTTGTTATTTTGCCTAGTGTATTTCTACATATTTCAGCCATATTATTTGCAGCTCTCCATAAAATAGAGCTTATAGCAGAGATTGACCATCTTCCATTATCATAATTATACACAGTTGCTTTGTCCGATATATTAGTACCAATTACCATTACTCTATTGCGCTCTATATGTCTTAACACTGTTCTAATTGTATCATTTTCTATGAAAGTACCGTTTAGCTGTAAATCATTACTGACATAATCAGTTTGAGCTATCTTAGTAACATCTCCTCCCTTTGCTTCTACTAAGTCAGCAGTACTAAATCGGTGATGGTCTGAGTGTCCACTTTTACAAACAGCTTTGCCATCATAACCAATATACATGGAAGGCTTTAAATCTAAGTGTAGAGGGTGTATACAAGTGTTATCAGAGCCAACATCATAGCCCAAGCTTGTTAAATAGTCTAAAGTTCCAGCTAATATCTTTTCTTCTTTGTCAATATTTATTTCGTCTCTTGTTTCTTCGTATGCTTGCATAATTAGATCATCCATGCTTTTTTCTTGCTGCGTTTGTTGTAACTCCATTTTATTTAGATTCACTTCCTTTGCTGTTTCTTGCATAACTACTCCGCTAAACTTATTACCATATTTTGGGTTTACTGTCCCAGCTAAAGGAAGTCTAAGCCTTTTAAGACCCTTAACAGATAAGTGATAACTGACATCATATACGCCCTCCTTGTTATGCTCTTCGTGAAAAGCGTTTTCTTTAATAATGTTGTTAATTTCTTTTCTGACTCTGCGTCCTGCTCTAGTTATCTTTCTTATAAATTCTATGCTAGTAAAGTAAATTAAGTTATATCCCCCACCTGTTTTATAAGATAGTAAAGCATCTTTGCTTTTTAGGCCTTCTGGCATTAATTCGTCATGTGTTTTTACAAGCTTATTTACTAGCTCTGTGCTAATTTCGCCTGCTAATTTCATTCCTTGATGTTGTTCTAGCTCAAACATAATAAAACGCTTTGTTGACTTAGTAGGTAAGCTTGATCTATACTCTGTTACTTTGTCTGTAGTTGTATAGTTTTCAATATAATAAGAATGATTAGGTAAAGGCTTGATATCGTTTAAGCTTTCTAAGTCTTTAATAACCATATAAGCGGGCTTTTCATAGTTCAGCGAGCCGTCTAGGTTATTTTTGTTTAATCTTACTATTAAGTGTTCGTTTTTGTCCAGTCTTAACATTTTACCTCCTCTCTGGATAAGTTAAAGCTTGATAAAGTATAGCTTATTTGTTTTTGTTTTGCAAGTTTTATTTTGATTTATTTTTGTCCAGAAATTGACGTATAGATAAGGTATTGTTTTTGCTTAATTTTAGCTCTGTGATTGTTATTCGCATATTTTCATAGTTTATATAGTAACTTTGTTCTAAGTCTAAGCTTAGCTGTTTAAGTGCTTCAGATAGCATAATAGCTCCTTTGCATAGTTAAATAAATTATTAGGCCCATACTCACTTAGTAACATTGCTACTAGGAAGGTAAACATGCTAGCTCCTTTATATCCTTTATGTTTTCTATAACTTGTAATAGTACAGCTTCTTCAACTACTCTGCATTTAATAACTTCTATATTGTCTTTTACATATTGTCTACGCTCTTCTATGCTTGTTTTTATTAAATCATAGCTTCCGTCTTCTACTTGTACACGTTTATGTATAGGTGCCGCTATTATTATTAAATTTGATGTAGGGTCGTTAGCGTAAATCTTGGCTTTATTTTCAAAAGAACCACAAAACTTATTTTCCTTTTTATCCCATACTTTGTATACTATTTGCTCTTTCATAATAGCTCCTCATAGTCTGCTAGGGTTTCTTCTTCTATGCCTAGCTTGTCTAAATAAATGCGTCTTTCCTTCTTTTCTAGCTCAGTTTTTAAGTAATAATCCCTATAGCCTTTTTGGTCTATTTCGTCTTGTATACACATAGCTAGAAATAAGCCTAGTTCTACTACTTCATCTAAGTTATCTTGATCTACGTGTACTTCTACTCGCTTTGCTTTTTTATTATATCTTGCTTCCCACGCATTATCGCTCTTTTCTATAAAGATTCTTTGTGCTTTTCTTAGTTTAGAATCCCCTTTAAGCTCTAAATGTATAGTTCCCCCTAAAGGAAGCTTAATTATGCTGTCTGGTACTCCTCCACTCCCCGCAACTGGCTGGACAAAGTAAGGTAAGCAATTAAGCTCTAAGCAAGTATTTTTAACTATCTTTACTACTTTTGTTTCTAGCATTATTCATTCCCTCCTACCCATATTTGCTTTAAATAACCGGCCCCTTTGCACTTTCTACATTGCCAACCTTCTGCATCTACTCCAAGTCCATTACAGAAACTGCATTCTTTTATTGTTCCGTCCAGCTTGCCTTGATGTATTTCTGCTTCGTGCTTAACACTAAAAACTTTCTTATCTGTGCAATGATAGTAGTGTACTACTACTTCCTTAGTTTCTACCACTATTCTGTGTATTATTTTACTAGACATTCCTCCTCCTTCCATTGCTGGGCTTTATTTTGCTTTTCTCTTACACGTTCACCAATATATTTTAGCTCTTCGTTGTCTGTTTCAAATCTGAAAATCTTGTAAGGCTTTGTTCTTCCATTGTAATTTAGCCTTCCATCTGCTTGCTTAATTGCAAGTGTATTCCAGCCAATGTTAAAATGTACTATGTAGTCAGTTTCTTTAAATCTAATGCCTGTGCTTGCTGCAGCAATGTTCATTACAAACAAGTCATATTTTCCTTGCTCAAACTCTGTTATCTGTCCTACAATGTCTTTTTTGTTGTTATGCCAGTATATTCTTTTATTCTTAGCATAAAAGCTTTGTAGTTTATCTAGCTCTGCTTTGAAGAAGTAAAACAATATTCCTTTTTTGTTTGCTGTGCTTTCTGTGTTTACTATGCTGTTAAGTAAATCTAGCTTTTCTTTGTATTTAAAATACTTAGCTTCATTCGTTATTTCATCATAGATAAAGTTATTTGCTAGCTGTAAGAACTTACCGGCTGGGTTTGCTATAATATTAGTTAGTCGGTTTGTTTCTATAGCTGTAAGCTTGCTAAAATCAATCTGTGTAATTTCATAGTCTTTTAACTGTTTTAGCTTAGCTGTTACTTGTTTAGAGCTGGGACAGCTTATAATTGTTTCGCTAGCACTTAGTAGTAATTTATTTTGTAGTTTTGTTATGTTTGGATTTATAAAGTTATTCATTCCTGCATCGCTAATTTTAAGTGGCTTGTGTATTTGCCTAGAAGCTATGTACATTATCTCAGTTTCGATATAAAGGTCTTTAAACGTGTAGTAGCTATTAAACTTTGCTCTTAGCTCTTTACTAGCTAAGTAAGCAGGGCTGAATAGATCTAAGTTATTATTAGACATCATAGTTGCAGTAGTTAATAAGTTTTTGGTATTATATTTATTTGTTATCTTTATTGCGAACTTATATGTTTTACTGCTTACAGATTTAGCTAAGTGGCTTTCGTCATAGATAACTGTGTAACTAAATGTCTTTTTTAAGCTTTTCTCTATTTCTTTGCTATATAAGACAAACTTATTATAGCTTAGTATGTTAATGCTATGTGGCTTTATTACCTTGTTGCTCTTATTAGCTATGCTTATACTGGGTAATATAGCGGGGAAGAACTCCTCAAACTTAGCTTTTAAGTCGCTAATTAGGTGAGGCGGTGTAACTATGATAACTGTGTCTTGCTTTTCTAAAGCTTCTATAGACAAAGCTACAGCTAAAATAGACTTTCCAAGTCCAGTGTCTACATTTAAAGCTAAGCCTCCCTTGTCGAAAAAGTCTTTCATTGCTTTTCTTTGCCAGTCATGTAAGATTAGCTTTTTTCTTTTATGTCTCAACTTTCCTCCTAATCTCGTTCAAAATGGGCTACTGTGGGCTTTTTAGCTATGTATAAATGCTCTTGTTTGTCTAATGTGCTTATAGCTTCTCTTAATTGCTCTTTAGTTAAAAGGAGCCTATAAATGTTACCTTTGCTATCTTCTATACATAAGCTTTTAACTTCCATATTATCTCCTAAGTAAAGCCCCGAAGGGCTCAGTTTATCTTTTCTCGTGTGCTTCCTTTGCCTCCTCCTCTTTGCTCTTTGCTTCAAGCTTAGCTAACTCTATTATTTTAGCGTCTTCTACCTCAGTTTCTGCTAGAAGCCCTCTAGGGTCTATTTCCTTGCCATCTTTGTCAGTTATTTTGTAAAGTTGGAAAATGTAGTGATAATTATAGCCTTTTGTCCCTATCGGTCTTGTTAGCTCTATTACACTCGTTTCTTGTATCATACACTCAGCAACTAAGGTCATAAATGCTCTGTCTAAAGACATTGCTTCTTTTTCTCTCTGCTTCTTTGTTCTTTGTTTTTTAATACTGTGTTTCATTATTTCTCCTCTTTGCTGCAATAAATATCGCCATCTTCCCATGTTATGTGGTGAAAGAGGCCTTCCTTATCCTCATATGCTTCACTTTCGCTATCATAGCCATTCTGTGGGTCCTTCTCAAATTCTATATTTTCGCCATTTTTATCATTGCTACCAAACCACCAATGAAAGCCTTGATGAGGTTTTTCTTTAAACTTTCTAAGTTTGCCACTGCTATTTCTAACTATGTAAAAAGGTTCTTTGTCCTCTACTTCTTGATATCCTATGTTTCCCTTTTCATCTATGTTTCCCTTTTCATCCATGTTTTTAAGTAGTCGCTCATTTTTGGCTAAGGCTTCTTTGTTTAACTGCTTAGTTTCTTCTTCTTTTCTTAAACTAACTAGCTTACCTAGCAAAGTGTCTTCATTTATTTTGTCCTTATTTTCCTCTGCTTCTTGCCTATTTATCTTAAGTAAGATTAAGTAGCCTATTAAATCGTCTATTGTGTCTTCGTTTGCATAGTCTGTACCTTTTGCTATGCGACTTAATTTATCGTCGATTCTGACAAGGATTTGCTCTTCTGAGCTTGCTTTACTAAATACTCTAACGGGTTCTAAAGCACTGTTGCCATATGCTTTATTTTTCTCTACTAATATTGTGTAAATGTTATCTGTTATCTGTTTTGCTTTGTCTGCAAAGTTCATTATTCCTCCTCCTTAAGCACATCTTTTATATTTTCCTCATGTCCGCTTTTTTGGTCTGTATACATTCCTCCAGTTCCTTTACAAGAGGGGCACGTTAAATCCCAACCACTTTGATAATCCCTATGTACTCCTGTACCGTTACATAGTCCACATATCTTTAAAGTCATTATTCCTCCGTTCTTAAATAATAAAGGGCTAACGCAATGTAGCCCAGTAAATATATTATTGATAAGTAGTACATTCTTAATAGTCGTCTTGCATCGTTGCAACAATAATAGAAGCTATTATCCAAACAATGAAAGTTCCCCAAATCCAAGCCCAGCTGAATGTTGCTGCTGTGGCCAACTTAATTACTAATAAAATCATGCTTAATAATAAAAACATTATTCCTCCTCTTCTGCTATTGTTTGTGCAATACTTCTACCTAACCAGCCTACTATTAAAGGTAGTAAAACAAGCCACCATGACCATGTTATTAAGCCAGCTAACTTAAGTCCTATAAACATTAAGCCTAGTAACTCAGCAAAGCTGTTTCGGCCTTCTGTTCTTTGTAAACGTTCTCTTAATTCTTGCTTTTTTCTTCTATTCAATTTGTCTCCTTTATAGTTAAGTTAATACAGTCAAATTCTTTGCCTTGGTCTTCGTTTCTATAATAGTTAGTTTTTAGTTCAATTTCTATATCTTCGATGATTAATTGCTTCTTTTCCTTAAAATGCATTCTGAGTATTTCTAGCAAGTCCTCCTTGTTTAAGCTGTAGCTTACTTTCACTTTGCCTCCTCTGCTAGTTCTTCATTCTGTAACTAGCTTTTTTATTAACTTTAATTCCTTGCTCTTCTAAGTATAGAGCCTTCTTCTTTGTTAGTTTAACTTCATCTTTTAGCAAATCCAGTAACTGTGCTTCACTTAATTTGTCTTTGTCTACAGAGTAGAGCATAACTTTAGTAAAGCCCTGGTAGTCTTCGCTTTTCTTTGCTTCGCTAAGCTTTTCTTCTTTGTACTCCTCTTCTTTAGCTTTGCACGCTGCTTTAATAGCTTTTACTTTCTTAATTCCAAAGCTGTCTAGGCTTTCTGCTTCTTTAGCTAGAAGTACACAAGTTCCTTTATTGTTACAGTATTTACACTTAGAATTAACTCTAAGCCCTGTGTACTGTGTAGCAAAGATAAGCTTTTCTATTAGCTGCTCCATCTTGTTTAGATCATTAATGTTAAAATCCCTTGTAATGTAGTCGTCTACGCCTTCTATATATAGAAAAGTAAAGCGGACATCTGTTATAGAGGGCTTTGTTTTAAAGATTATATAAGCATACATTATAGCTTGTAGCATATCTAAAATACTGCTAGGATTAGCTCTGCTAACTCCGCTTTTATAATCTACTAAGATAGCAGAAGTGCTTTTTATGCTCATAGCGTCTACAATTCCGCTTATTTTGTAGCCACAAGGCATAGTACAATTAATCTCTTGCTCACGTTCCCAGTCTTTAGTAAAATATTCTGGGTGGTCGCGCATATACTGTGTAGCCATGTCTTCAAGCTCTTCTAAGTCTATCTTATCTAAAAAGCTATAAGGCCTATACTCTCCCCTATATTCAGAGCCTTTTTTATCATAGTTTTCTACGCCTAGCTCAAACATACTATGCAACATATTTCCTCGTGTCATTGCAAGAGAGCCTCTAGGGTTGTTTTTAAAGCCAGCACAGCTAAGCATAGCCTTAATGGAGCTAGTTGTATACACTTTTTCTCTACTCATTGTCTTTGTCCTCCCATAAAGCTAAAGCTATGTAACTAGTTTGAATTTGCACATAATTTCTTAGCATAATGTCGTAGTATTCTAAATTAGCAGCTTTGTAGTATTTACCTTTGATAGCTTTTTTAATTCCTAAGACTACCATTTTACGATTAGGTGTGGCTTTGTGATAAACTATATCACCTGCTATAAGCTTTCTTGTCTTCTTTGGCTTTGCTGGCTCTGGATTTACCCAGATTAGCTTTTCTTCTTCCTTAGCTACTACTGGGTAGGGCTGAGGGCTGTTTTCGAAAGTCACCTCTGGGTACAGTTCTTTGTTTAATTCTTCAAGGTTCCCAAAATAGTCTGCAACCTTGGGGTCTTTTATAAATAATTGCCCGCCTTCGCCTTTAATAGGCTTGTGTGTAAACTTCCATAAATCCCCGTCTTTATCCCTTGCTATCCACTTAAAATTGCTCATAGTTCCTCCTATTTTTTGCTAAATAAGCTTTTCTTTTTTGGTTTGTCCACTTCTGTTTCTCTGTGCTTTGCTGGTTCGTTTGTTATGTGTACTTGTGTCTTGTCTGGGTTGATTATAATGTGTTGGTGAATTGTGGTTAGTAAAAAGTCAACTTCGATGCTTATTGCACTACTACTTAGCCCGTCTGGGCTTAGCTTTGCTGCTTCTATTTGGCTTGTTAGGCCTAGTTGTATTTCTTTGCCATGTTCTCTGCTAACTCCGCTAGTTTCTACCTTGACAAAGCAACTTTTTCTGGTATAAGCCATGTTTACTCCTCAGCTACTTTAGGGCTTGCTACTATTTTAAGGTTAACTATTTCGCCGTCAATGTCTACATCTATACTTAACTTAGGGGCTTTATTATTTGCCATATACTCTAATATTGTTTCTACTGCTGCTTGCTCTACTTTATTCATTATCATTTTGCCCCCTTTGCTTTCTGCTTTTCGCTTTTAAGTAGCTGGGAAGTCCAGCTTAGGTTGATTATAAGTAAAATTATAATTACTATGTCCATTATTCCTCCTTGCTTAATTTATTAATTATTTTCTTTATTATCTCAGTAGCACCCTTTAGCTGTTCATACTCATTAGTTGGTATAAATTGTAGATAAATACCATTTTTTATTGGTAAGTCTTTAGTTAATCCGTTGTTTTCAAAGTCTAGTTTATTTACCAAAACATATTCAAAGTTTTTTAGCTCTGGAATTAGTTTTTGTAAATACTCTTCACTTAATATTTGCTGCAATTCCACATAGCATACAAACCATTGATATGGCCTAAAATTAGTAGCAGTGTGACTTACTATTAAATAAGTCTTGCTTTCATATTTGCTACAACAGCTTACCTTAGAATAAACAGCCATGTTTCCTCCTTGAAGAAAGCCCCTTGCGGGGCGTAGATTAGCTAGTAAATCCCATGCTAGCAAAGCTAGCGGTGCTGGATTTGAAATTGTTGGTATCTTGGCTATTTTCCATCTTGTCATACTCGGCTTGTATCTCTTCGAATAGCTGAGCGTCAAAGTCTCTTACGAAGTTGTTTAGTATTTCGTCTACTTTATCTCGCTTTCCTGCTTTGATATTATAAAGCTTTCCAGTAAAGCCAGATTTGAAAGCCTTTTCATGCTCTTCTATAAAGCCTTGCCTAACTAGGAAAGCTAAAGCACCCTCATTTTTGATATATTGGTTGCCATCCTGATCTAAAGCATAGCTAGTAGGTGCAGATAAAGCCATAATCCAGTAACCGTTTTTTGTTTTCATTTTCTCGGTAGGGAATAGGTTATTAAAGAAAGGTTTCCATTTACTAAAGTAGCATACTTTCTCATTGTTATCATACAATGCCAACACTTTTAATGCTGTTACCATGATTTCTTGATTAATGTCGTTTACTTCGTTTGTTTCGCTGTTAATTGTTAATTTAGCCATTTTATCTCCTTGTAATGGGTTAGTATTTGTTATTTTCTTCTTAGAAGCTTTCTTCATTTTGCCTCCTGTAAAATATCTTGTATTGCTTTAAGTTGCCTTTCTACATCGATTAAGATGTCAGCTACTAACTTAGTTGTTTCGTTTTCTTCTTGCTCTGCGTTAAATCCCACAAAGTTACCGACAGCTTTGCTGGCTGTCTTAGCATAAGCTTGAAGCATTCTCAGTTTTCCTATGTCCATATTATCTCCTATGTGTTAATCTCCTTAGTTAAAGAAAATGCACAGCCCAGGAGATCTAAAAATGACTGTGCATCGTTGGAGGGCAGATTATAGAGTTACCCAGCTCTTATGTTATTTAGGCTTACGCCCCCGTTAATTAGCTAAGTTCTAATGTCTAACTACTCCCTTAGCATCGGTATGTTTTGCTTCCTCATATCCGTCAGGACATTTACACTATACTTTACTTTTTTAGCTTTGTCAAGGGCTAAATGTGATTTATTTGTGAAAAGTTTGTGATTTACTTCGAAAAGAAGTTATCTAAGTATTCCCTATTTCGGATATGCTCTATCCATAACAAAGCAAGCTTGTTATCACTCTGAGTATCGTCCCAAAAAAGGGCTTTTTCAACTACTTCTATAGTAAATATAACATTATTATCATTGCTATTAGTAAAAGATTCTATTTCCTCAGTAGCCAAATAGGCGCATAGCTTACTTTCAGAATGCACGCTTTTAAGTAGTATTTTAGTTAGATATTTCATTATTGTTCCTCAGATGGTTGTAAAGGTGGAGGCTTGATACACAGCCAAGCCCCGCTTTTGGTGTTCACTCTACATATGATTTGCCCAAGGTGATATATTTCCTTGCTAAGTAGCTCTTAGCTAAACGGCGTTGGCTAAATAGCGTTGGCTAAATAGCGTTGGCTAAATAGCGTTGTTGTGACCTTCTGGAATTGAACCAGAGTACAGACCATTCTTTCCAGGCCCGCTCTACCTTTAAGCTAAAGTCACAAAGTAGGGGAGTGAGGGAATCGAACCCTCTTTGACACTTTCATGCCCACTTGCCATTAGTAGTAGCTTCCCAAACCACCCTTAGTTAAAGTCCTAGGATGCTATGACTAACAGTTTATTTAACCTATCATCTACTGTCAAAGAAAGGGCTAGTCGCGAGGGTAGGAATCGAACCTACAAAGCCAAGGGTCCAAGCCCCGACATCTCCGAAGTCCTCGCGAAAGAGCCTAGTTATAACTAAAGCCACCACAGCTAAAGAGTAACTAGGCCACACATTTTACTAGGTTGTTGGGCTAGGATTTGAACCTAGGGCTTCTTGCTCCCTCTATGGGCTGGCAAGCACTCTAACCAACTGAGCTACCCAACATCTATAATATAACATTGTTTGTGGTGTTTGTATATAGGTCAAAGGGCCTATTTAGATAAAAAGTCAAAAATAATGTTTATATTCTCTTGGTGTGTTTTGTTATCCGATACTCTAATAAAGGTACAATGTAGTATATCCTCTATGTCAGCTTGTCTTTTAATATCGTACTCTTTTCCTTTAGTTGTTCGATGGTGAGCTTCGTCATATTCTATAGCAAGGTTTAGCTCTGGACAGTAAGCATCAATTCTATAACCATTAATAAAATACTGTCTTTCTATTGTTAGTCCCCTGGTAAGTAGTAAAGGCTCTAGCTCATTTAAGAAAGCTATCTCTGGGCGTATATAATCCCCATCTTTAAATGAGTGACATCCGCATGATTTGGTATTTCCTTGTTTTAATTTATCTAAGTAAAACTCACCTATAGTACCACAAGAGCACTTAGCTAAGACACAAACCCTTCTTCTTAGCTTTATTGAGGGACTCTTATAGTAAGCTTCCAATATTAGGAGTTCCCCATATTTTTGACCTACTGAAGAAATTAGATTGTGATTTTTACATTTATTAGGCATCATACCTGCTCGATAAGTAGTGATGTATCCACAACTACACATAGCATAAACATTACGTTTAGAATGTGTCCTAGCTAACATAGGCACATAACCAATAATTGTAAGTTCTCCATGAACCTCGCCTATACGGAATTTAGATATCTCTTGTTGATTTTTATTAAAATGTATTCTCGTCAATATTCCTCCTTTAATCTTGTTATATTATAGCATAATTATAAGTTTTTAGCAATAGACATAATTACTATTTAATATGTACACACTGGCCTTGTAAGTGCAATTATTAGTTAATTTGTGCAGCTAGTGAACAAACTGGAATGCCCCCAAAATAGGCAAAGTCAGTTTGTTCACGAAGGTGCAATTATTGCCCATTTGTCCGTATTTGTTCACTTAAGCTAAAATTAGCTGTTTTTGGCTGAGTTGAGGAATTACAATGACTTAGCGGATTTTTTCATCTTCAATGACCCACTTTTAGCCCCTTTTACTTTTTATTATATATTTACTGAACAAATGAACATATTAATAATATAGTATATAGTAACTATGCTAAAAAGTCAGTTTGTACATTTGTTCAGTATATATTAGAAAATAATTATTTAGGCCTAAAACACGGTCATTGTAACTCATTTTTGTTTTATAGTTTTATTATTAGCTCTTAACAAAGCCTTGCTACTTTAGTAATAATTAGTAACAAAGCTTTTCACCTCTAAGCCCTAAAAGTGGTTTATGTGCCAAACAAAGCTTTTACCTATTTCTTGGAGGAGGAATTACACAGCATGGCTAACGTTTCAAAAATCGGATTACTATTAACTCCAGAAGCACTGGAAAAGATTACAAGCCTTATATCCCAAGGATACACAGAACGTGCAGTAGGGCTTAGTTTTGGCATCCATGCGGACTCTTTTACTAAGTACAAAAGAGAGAATGCACAAATAAGCAAAGCTATAGCTGATGGCCACGCCAAAACAATAACAAAAATGATAAGTGACTTAATAAAAAGAGCTGCTGGGTATTACAAAACAGAAGTTAAAACAACAGAAGTACTAGACAAAGAAACAGGTAAATTTGTAGTTATCAAAAAAGAAAAGAATAAAAAGTGGTATCCTGGATCTGATAAGCTGCTTATCTTTTACTTAACTAACAAAGACTCCCAAAATTGGAGTACTAAAGAGCTTAAGACACTAGAAGCTATTCAAGATGTGCTAACAGAGCGACTAAGCCCAAAGCAAACACAAAATAAACTTAAACTTATAAGAGAAAAGCACAATGCTAGAAAATAGACCAGCAAATCATCATGACTGGCAGTGGAACTCCATTAGGCCTAGAGAGTCAGAGCATAAAGACACTGTTTGGGCTGTATTTCAAGACCTAATGTCCTTTTTGCCCTGGCTGGATAGATTACAAGATAACAAAGATGTTTACACAGTAGAAGAGCTAAACGAAACTTATATAGCCTACCTTAAAAACTTTATTGCTTACAGATTCGACATCCTAGAAGTTATCTTAGCGGACCATGAGCTTTACTTGGAAGTAGAAGACTTTGCAGCTAAGAACTATATGTTTGATTTGCTTATAGATGGCTACACTACAGACTCAAACCGTAACATGGACGTTGGAGGAGAGCAGCTTTTACCGTTAATGCCTTACTCAAATCAGTTAGAGTTCATACACGAGCTCGAATATGGCAAGAAGTCAGTTCATGTAGAAAAATCAAGGCGTGCTGGGGCTTCTACATATGTTAGCTTTCAACAACGACGTAACCTAAGACATAAAAAGAATATGGTAATGCTAGCTAGTAACAAATCTAGCAAAGATATTGATCTAAAAGGTGATACTAAGAATAACTCCACATTTACTAGAATAGACTTCCATTTTAACAACTCTATCTTTGTGCCTGACGACTGGGAAAACGACGCATTACATAACACAAGCGAGCGTAAGCTAAATCAGACAGCTATTTACCGAGGCCACAACCCTATATTATTCATATATGGGACTAATAGACTAGATGGCAGCGTATTTGGTAAAGGAACGGGAACGGGGCAAGCTAGTCATGAGTTCTACGGCGATGAAATTGACCCTTGGTCAGCTGAGCATGAAAATATAGAAGGTGAGTTATTCTCTGCTGTTTCTGCATCAACGGGCCGTATGATTTTATTTAGTACATATCGAAGCATTGCTTACAGCTTTTTTAAAGTTAAGAAGACTCACAATACTAAGGTATGGACATTCATCAGGCTGCATTGGAAAGATAATCCTACCTGCAACCAAAGCTGGTATGACAGAGAAACAGGTAAGCTTAATGACCCAGTTAAAGTAGCTAGAGAGTACGATATAAACCCTGCTGCAAGTATAAAAGGCCGTGTATGGCCTAACCTGGACGAAAAGAAACACTTTATAACTAAGCAAGAAGCCATTAACAGATTTGGCGAAATGACTAAAGAAAATGGCTGGGATACTATTATAGCAAGTGATAATGGTGGGCATAGAATGAGCCAAAACTATAGCTTAATTAAGATACACAAAGCTACAAGCCTAATCTTCATAGAAGACACATTCTTTATTGACAATACATCAAGGCCAGAAGATACTAAGAAATGGGCTTTAAAACATGGCTTTGATATGTACTCAGACTGGATACATGCTGATAGGGCTATCACGCAAAACCACACCTATGTTAACCATAGCACAGCATACCTACTCGCTGAACAAGGCTTTAATGTTAATGAAGTAGACAACAGAGATATTATGACAGTACATAGAGACATATTTGACAGAATAGAGCTAGGTCAGCTTTACTGTAACAAAGATTGCGAAGTACTTTGCGACATGATGCAGATATACCGATATAAAGATGATGGCTTAGTAAATAAGCAGGATTCACACGTAGGTGATGCTGTTAGTTATGGAATTAAGGGATATTTTCTAAGCGGGACTAAGTTAGCTATGCATAAGGTTTAGCAGAGCCTCCTAAGCTGGCAGGGCCTAAGCCCTGCATTAATTAATTTAAGATTTAGCTAAAACAACAGATTCTAAAAAGTTAGAATAGTTATCCCTGATTGCTGTTAAAGTTTCTTTGATACTGTCAATAAATTTTTTACTATCAACTTTTTCTTCTGTTTCTTTAAGTGTTAAAACTGCAATCATGTTTATCTTATCATTGCTTAGATTTTGAATCATTTCTTTCCCAAAGTTTAAAGCAATTTCTACAGCTTCAACTAGACCTAATTGAGCTGATAAATCTTTTATATTATATTTTGCTACTAGAAAGTTGATAAGTAGGTTGAATTGGTTATCAGTTAAGTTACTCATGATGTCTCCTTTCTCTAGCTTAGGACCATTCCCTTGCTTCAATAACTAACTATAATATATTTAATTTACAAAGTCAAGCTCAATGCTAACACTTCACAAACTTTTCACAATTAAAGGCTTTATTCACAAATTGAACACATTAGTTTTACTTCTAAGCATTACTTAACTAACAAAGCCCGCTATTATAATAACTAATGAACTATAAAACGAGGAAATAACAATGCTACATTTTAATAATATCCCTAACTTTACTAGCCTAGCAGCTAATAATAGCGCTTACTTTGCCGACTCTGAATATATACAAAGTATGCAAAGCATATTGAACAATAAACACAAAGACTTTCTAAGCAGAATTAAAGTGCAGCCTTTAACTTTTATTGAAAGCATGATAAACAGCATATCTAGCCTATATAGCGAAGACTTTACAAGAGTTTTAAAGAATGATTCACAGCTAGATAATAAGAGCTTAAAGGTTAATGAGGTATACTTAGAAAGATTTTACCAACTACATAAAAGAGCTGCTACTTATCTAAGCACAGACAAGGACAACAAGGTAAAATTTACTGCTCTAGATCCAACAAGATATTTTGTGCAAGGCCAGTATAGTTTTATGAGCAAAGATGATAATAACACAGTGCTTTACATAGAGCAAGAGAACACTTTAGACATATATGACATAGCTTTAGCAATAGACAAAGCAGTTAATGATTATGACTTAGAAAAAGAGCCACTAGAGCAATATAAGAGCGAGGAAAACAGCAATATTGTAGTAGTTAAGCGTGAACGCGAAATGAACGGCATTACTAAAAGCCCTATCGTCGAGATTACGACGTTTAACAACAAGAAAGCTTACCTTTCTAGCTTAGTTATATTACAAGAAGCTTTCATATCTGACATTAGCTGGGGCATATATGCTGGCTCTATTAAGCTTATTTCGCAGATGGTATTAGAAAGTAGCACAGACCCAGAGAAAACTAAGGCTATGCTAGCTAACCTAGGCTCTGTCAACCAAGTTGTACAAGTTGGCAAAGGTAATAAGCTGGACATGATAATTCCTGGCGATGTTAAGGTACTTTTAGACCTTTTTGACATGTACACAGAGATATTAAAGCAAATTGCAGTGCAGCAAGGAGCAGATATTACTGCCGTTATACCTAGCGAGGAATCAGGAAGCGAAAGTGCAGCAGCTAAGATGGTAAAGCTTAACTATATCAACAAAGCTAGAAAGAATCATACTATGATATTTGAGCAACATGAGCAAGAACTTTGGGATAGGCTAAAAGAAGGCTTTAATATCGATGTGGGCTATGATAGTATAAGCTTTCCAGACTTAAAAGTGAACGAAACAGAGCAAGAAAAGTTAACTTACAATGAAAACTTGTACAAGATAGGCTTAATTAACTTTCAGCAACTTTATGCTAATGTATTCAATGTTAGCTATGAAAAAGCAGCTACAGAGATTAAGCTTTACGGCTTAACTCCAGAAGACTTGGGTATTGATGATGATGGCTTAGAGGGCGAGGGTAGCGAAGTTGACGAAGTTACAGAGTAGCTAAGATTTCATTTAACTCAGCTCGCTTAGCTGCTAGTTTTTCTTCTTCTCGACTAATTACAGACTTTTTATAAGCTATTATTTCTTCTATATTAGCATCACTTACTAGTATTTCACTTCCTACATAGCTAAATAATAGCTTATATTGTGGACAAAAATATTCATCTTTACCAGTTAATAATAAATTACCCCAGCTTATATAGTCGTGTACAGTGTTATAAAGCTCTATATCAGAGAAAGGAGCGTTCATACTTATTAAATCATTTCGTTTAGCATAGCTAAGAAAACGGCTATATACTAAGTTATTAAATCTTTTCTTAGATGTACTAAGTGCTGGCTCTTTCCTGACTTCTTTTACTGTTTGTTTTAATTGCTCATATATGTTCATTTGGCCTCCTAAGCTGGCAGGGCCTAAGCCCTACAATTAACTATTTATTTAAAGATGCTGTGTTATTTAAGTATTCCCATTCCTTATTTTGTTTTTTAAGTGTTACGTCAGTTGCTGTAATCTCAGCTATTTGAAATCTATTCCAAGGTGTATCCTTTAATACTAAATAATCATAACTACTAAAGTTAAATTTAAATAAAAATAGATTACCAGTGCTAGCATCTCTTAATGTTCTAAAGAAACATCCTTCTGGGGAGGTCTTAATTCTATATAGATGGTTAATCTCAGCACCGCCTATTAGAGATATATTAAGAGCTTTTTTTACTTCTTTTAACATTGGAGCGCTTGCACAGTTACAATATGTTTTTTCATTATCAGCTTTATTAGTTAACCACATTCCTAAAGACCCTTTTGTATAAATATTAGCTTCTGTAGATGCTACATATGTTGCTCTGATTTCATCTTCTCTTGCTTGACTGATTTGGTTAGTTAAGTTCATCATGTTGTCTCCTTCTTAGCTAAGCTTAGGAACATTCCCTTGCTTCAATAACTAAGTATTGCATATTAAACTGAATAAGTCAAGCTCAATGCTAACACTTCACAAACTTTTCACATTTAGCCCCTTAACAAATCCTGCTAAATTAGCTAATAGTAAGCGAGGCAACTAGTTATTAACTTGGAGGTAAAATGACAGAAGCAGAATTAAAAGCAGCACAAGAAGCAATCGAAGCAGAGAAAGCAGCATTGCAAGCAGAGAAAGACGCCCTAGAAGCTAAGAAAAAAGAGCTTGAAGAGAGAGACGAAACAGAACTTGAAGCAAAGCTCAAAAACCACGAAACTACAATTCAAGCATTGCAAGCAAAGCTAAAAGAAAAGAAGCCAGCAAAGGAAAATCCTTTCGATGCTGAGGCTTTTAAAGCAGAGCTAGCGCAGCAAATGGCTAACACAGTAGCAGAGCAGGTAAAAGCAGGCATTGAGTCAGCTCAGGCGGCTAAGGAAGTAGAAAGCTTAGTTTCTAAGATTAAAGAGATTGACAAGGATTTTAAGCCTGAAGGTTTCGATAAAACTACGTTAACTACGCTTTACAATACGTTAACAAAGCAGCAGAAAGTAAATCAGGACACACCAAACCCAAATGCAAGTAGTTTATTTCAACCTTATAGCCCAACTGGCAAAGACCCTAGCTTAGAAGGTGTATTGAAGCTTAGAGCAGAAGCTAAGAAAGCAAAGGAGGGTAAATAATGGCTAAGATAAACGAAGTTGTAAGAGTAAATGCTACTAGAGTTAGATTGCAAGTAAAAGAGCATAATAAGCCAGATAGAAACATACCTAAAAAGTATTTAAAGCCCGAATGGATCAGAATAACAGAAGAAGAAGAGTTTATAGAAATATTTGGACACCATGTAATTGAAGCTGCAAGGATGATAGAGCATTGGTTTATTGCTATTCATGTAACAGATCCATATTTTAGGAATGCTGAGGCTTTTAAAGCTATGCAACTAGAAATATTTGACAAGTTTAAAGAGCAGTTTAAAACCTTAGCTTTCGATAAAGGCTTAACTAAAGAAAAGCTAACAGCGTTAAGCGTGTATGAGATAGCTGTAATATTAAAGAAAGAACTTAACATAGAACTTAAGATAGACCCATATAATAGAACTTTTGAGGTTTGGGAACGTAAAATCTTAGAAGCTAAGGAATATGAAAAATACTTTGTTGACCAGCTTAAAGAAGAGTGTAGATTTTTCGGTTTAAAGGTAAGCGGAACTAAAGAAGAACTATTAGCAAGACTAGAAGAAGCAAGAACTAAGTAAGCAATCCCTAAAAATACCTAACCATCCTATTATTAATATCTTTGAGATATTCGGATTTTGGCTTAATTAAAAAGCCTTCCTTTTCTAAGTGCAAAGCTTGTTTAGTTAACTCTTCCCTAAATCCTAAAAGTAAAAGTCCAAAGAAGATATATTTATCACCTCTCACTATATTAATTTTCCTTTTCTTAGTATTGTCGTATGCTACTAAGTATCCTCCTTCTGTGTGAAAGGTAAAAGTAGTATCTTTAATATTAACTGATTTAATTGAGTCTCTCATTTTGCCTCCTTTAGCAAAGTTATAATAGAGTTTAGCATTTCATTTTAGATAAGTCAAGCCCTGCTAGCTGAGTTCACAAATAAGTCACATAAAGCAAAAATTAACAAAGAAAATACTAGTAGCTAATATATAGCAGAGACGGAATTGAGCTATATTATTACAAATTATAAAGGAGTTAATTATGGCAATGACAGCAAAAGAAATTATTGAAGGTGTGTTTACAGTAGAAATTCAAGAGGGCATGGTGTCAGCTAATCCAGACGCAGTTACTCTGTTATCAGAGGGCAAGCAGTTTGTGACTACAGTTGAAACACATAAAAGAATTTTAGGACTAGACGGAAACGTACTATCTACAGTAGCAGCAGACGGAACTGTGACAAGTGATGCTGATTTAGCAAAGCTGCAAGATAGAACTTACACTATCGAATCTTGGGATTTTCCTAGAGAAGAAAGAATCAGAGTTTCTATTCCCCATGAAAAACTATATCAGTATGGTATTAACAACTCTACTTTAGGCGCTAGCATTAGTACAGAAGTAGACATGGCAGCAGTTAACAACGTTATTAATGGCTTAGATGCTGAAAAGAAGAAGTTACTTAGAAAAGTTAAGAGTTCTAGAAGAGCGCAAGTAGTACATTTACTTAGTACTTTAGAAGCTCCAACTTTAGCATGGCAAAAAACGATTGATGGCAAGGCTTGTGTTGCTACAGCAGCAGCTAGACCAGATTTTTACACTTACACTAACTCTTTAGCTTTAACTACTTTAGACAGAGCAGGTTTCAATGAAGCTCTTGATATCTTAGCTTCTAGTCAAAAGAACATTGAAAATGACGACTTTGAGAGAGGCGATTTTGTGGCTGGATTACATGCAACTAGATTGTCATTAATGATGGATCAAGTTAATCCTTCTGGCTCTGTAGATGTAAATTCAAGAAGTATGGCAGATGCTATGAACGGTGGTTCTAAGTATGTAGGTGTTTATTTAGATACAGACAATGCAGCTGACTGGATTTTACTTGGTTTTGATCATAGTATCAGAAGACTTAATTTTGGTGGTCCTGGTGTGATGGACGGAATCAAGGTAGAATTACATATCGTTGGTAGTGGTGGAGAACAAGAAGAAAACGCTTATGGTGTTGAAATCGTTGCTTTCCACAGAAGTATTATGGTTGTTGACTCTCCTATCGGAATCGTGAAGAACGTAGTAGCTTAGTAACAAGGGGGCTTAGCCCCTTTTGTTGCATTCTTGGGGGAATATGACTACAGTAGATAAGATTGACAACGCTATAGACTCCCTATTTTCTAAGCTAAATAAAACATATCAAAAAGAGTACACAAAGCTATTTAAGCAATCCAGAAAGTATAAAAAACCACATAAAAAGTTAGCAGAGCTACTAAAAAAAAGTGATGTATTTACAGACGCTAAGGACTTATTCTTGGCAAGCATTAATAAGCAAAGTATTAAGTTTATGGAGCAAGAATTAGCAGCAATTAGCAAAGCTAGCGGTGTTTCTGTTAGTAGAATTGCTTACTATGCAGACTTTAAAACGATTAACAACATTTACATAGATAACATAGATGATGCTACAAGAGAAGCTATTAACCAAAATATGGGGCTTTACTTATATGAAGATAGCAAAACAGCATATACAAATGTTAGTAAAGCGATAGGTAAAAGCTTAGCTCAAACAAAGCTACTAATGTCCGAGGCTCTTGTAACGACTACTAGAAATATAACAAAGGATGCTTATAATAAAATTGAAAAAGACTTAAGCAAATATGTTATAAAGTATGAATATATGGGACCCTCAGACAGCAAAACTAGCGACTTTTGTAGTATGTATGTGGGCAAAATTAAAACAATGGCTGAGTGGCTGGCTATAAAGTCTGATATCTTTATTAAAGGTGGGCATTTTAAATGTAGACATAGCTTAGAGCTAGTACCAGTGAATAAAAAGGACTTGAAATGAGCATGAAAGCAAACGTAGAATTTATTGACTTATATAATAAGCTGGAAGATATGCAAAGCGGGGATATGTGGAACTATGTTTCTAAGCTATTACAACGCTATGTAAAACAACTTATGACTAAGGGAATAGATGTGCATGGCATGCGTTACAAGCCTTACTCAGCTAAGTATGTTAATAAAAGGGCTAAGGAAGGCTTAACAACTAAGGTTAACTTAGAGTTTACATCTAATATGAAGCTAAGCATAACAGCAAGGAATACGCAAATCATGTTTGAGGTGTTTATTACTGGAGCTGAAAATAATAAGAAAGCTGAGCATGTATCAGAAGATAGGGAATTTTTAGCATGGGCTAAGCAAACAGAAGAAGCATTAAACAGATATATTAACAACTACTTTCAATTAAAGGGGTGGCTATGAAAATAATTAAGGAGCTGGGAAGCTTTGAAACAGACTATTTTAACGATGTAATATTAGATATAGACGGTAAAGAAGTAACAGATTACACATATACATCACCTTCTAGCTCTACAGCTACAGTAGACAGTAAATACATAGTTAGCGGAGTCACTGGGCTTAATATAAGCAAAGGTGATGTTGTTGGCATAGTTGGCACAGATGGCATAGAGCAAGACTTTATAGTAATTGGAGCTGGAACAGATGTTATTAAGCTTTTAACTAAGCTAAGCGAAACAGTAGGAGCAGAAGTAACAGTAAAAACAAAGAAATATGTAGTTACATTCGGAGCAGAATTAACAGAAGGACAATATACTACAGATGCTAACGATGTGATTATAGTTGCTAATACTTTCAGTAATTGCTATATTAACAAAGCATTTATACAAAATAGATACCCTAACTTAGATGATAATAAAAATATTGATTTACTTAATGATGATGCTAAAGAAGCTCTAATCGGTGACTTTGCATTAAACCCACATTTTTATAAAACACTAGATTTAGGACAATTAACAGAGCTTATGAAGCGTAAAATATTAAGTATATTAGAGCTGGGCGAAACAGATAGAGATAGTAATAATCAACCTTTAACTGACCAATATGATAAGCTAGTAAATAACACAGTAAACATATTAAATACAATAGACGACAACACACCAAATGGTGATGCTACAGACCCTGATACTATGCCTTCTGCTGTAGATTTTAGTTGGAGTAACAGAGCTAGTTATAAAGGAGAAAGCAGCGGGTGCGTAGATGCTTATAGCAATGGAAAAGGCTTTGGAATACCTAACAATAGTTGCTATTAGGGGGCTAAATGAGCACAGATATAGACAAAATAGAGGAAGTTTTTGACGATTTAACTAATTTAGCAATTACAGAAGAAGATACAACAACAGAGAATACATATTACATAAGAGACGAAGATGAAGGGCAACAAAATTTTAATTATATACCTTCTGAGCTAGTAGTAATAGTAAATATTTATACAAGAGCAGAGTTTAATAATGTTATAGACGATGCTTTTAGAAAAGCTTTGCAGCTAAAAGGCTTAAACTTAATCAATAAGAGCTTTAGTACTAATAATAAACAAGGTGAACTAAGAATTACATCGTTTAGATGTTTAGAAATATAAGGAGTAAACATGGCAGGAACTAAAAAGAATTTAAAAAATTTCTATGGCTTCAAAGCAACTACATTTGGCGAAGAGTACAATGCAGCGGCATCAGGCTTTTTCGAAATTAAAGTGGCGGACTTTGTTATTAACAGAGTAACTGAAAAGATGGAATCTAAATACTTAGATGCAGATAGAGAATTAGATAACATAACTACAGAAACATATACGCACGGCAAGGTTACTTTTACTAAGCCCTTAACAGCTTCGGCTTACAACGAGCTAGCAGAGCTTACTAAAGCAGGACTAGGGCAAATAGTACAAGCTTACAATGCCCCTGGTGGGATTGTACAAAGCTTGACAGCTAATACAGTAACTTTAGACGATGCAGCAGACCTTGCAGAAGGGGATTATATATGTTTTGGTGTTCCTGGCTCTAATTATTATAGCTCTATTAACAAGATTACTAATATCGCTACTACAGTTATCACACTAAAGTATGACTTAACAGCAGAAGAGCAAATCATGATTGAGACTGGAGTAGATCAAGTTATACAAGTGCCAGTTATAAACCCTGCTAAAGTTGTAGACTCTAATTTTATCTTTGTATGTGAATATTCAGATAACTCTGTAGAAGTACTTAGAGGAGCTAAAGTAGCTATTAGCTATGACTCTGCTAGAAAAGGAAAGCAAGAATTAAAGTTTGAAATTAAGGCAGCAAGCATAGCAAGCGAAGATGCAAGCGGAACTGATTATGTAAAACCAAGTGGAACTATTGCGTATGAGGGTAATCATGAAAGTATTTATCTTAACTTTGCTCAAAAGTGGGTATATGACACTGTAACAGCAGCAGCAAAAGCGGTTTGTCCTTATGGATTTGACCTCAAAATTGCACATACTTTAAAAGCAGAAGAAGCAGTTTGCGGGATTAATGGCATAATTGATTATTATAACATGGCTAGCTTAACAGCAGAGCTAGAAGTAGCTAAGACAGTAGCTAATAAGAAAACCTTTGCAGGAAGAAATGGAGTTAATTCTAATAACTTTTTATACTTAGCACAAGGCAACTTAGCTTTCATAGCAGACGTAATTAGGTTTACTAATGCAGACTTTGGGTATACAGACGAATTTGACCATGTTAAGATGAATGCAGATATTAACTTTGATAAAGAAACGGTTTTTTTACTAGCATTACCACATTAGACATATTAACATTGCCTACTTGTCGCCTCCAGCAGGTGGGCTTTACTTTACATATCGGAGGCTAGCTTGGAGGCTAAATGGCAGAACTACTCTATAACAAGAAACTAGAAATTAAAGATGACAAAGGCGAAATAATCTACACAATTAAAAACTTAACTTTAGATGCAGAATACGAGCTAGAAAACATAGCTTACGATATTCAAGAAGCTAAAGAAAAAGCTCTATTAAGCAATGATAGATTTGAAGCTTTGGGCTTAGCAGAACTTGAATTACTAAGCGAATACTATACTTTATTAGCAGAAGACAAAGAAAAGAATCAAACTAGAATTGATAAAATTTTAAAGATGCTTAAAAAGTTTGATGAAAGTAGAGAAAAACGAGGCAAACGAATAATAAGACAAAAAGATATCTTAAGACAAGTACCAAAGCAAAATTTAGAAGATGCTGTAAGGTGGCTGAAAGCTAACTTAGAAGAGTTTAAACAGCTTAGTTATTATGAAGCAGCTATAGAAGCGGCTAACGTTGCTGAGTCCTTTGCACAATATAAAGCAGAGATAAAAAAAAAGTAATTGCAATGATAGAGGGGGCTTTAATGCCTCGAACTTGTGCAATGTGTAAAGCAGAAAATGCACAGTGGGAAAACTCATGCGGGTATTTACCAAAAGACCAAAGACGCGAAGATAAAATAGACTTTCCAGCTTTAAAAAGCCCTAACATAACTGTAGATAAATGCCCAGTTTACTATTTTAATAAGTATAGATACTTGTATGACTGGTATAATAAAATAGAACTAAGTAGACCAGATATTAGTAACTTTAGCTTATCTAAAAGGGTAGTATACACAGAAATGCTAAATTACTTTAATATAAGAAGAGAGTACTTTATCGAAAAGGAAAGGAGTAAAAATGGCAGCTAAAGGGAAGATTAGGATAGAAGGCGACGCGGCGTCCGTGGCGGCAATGTGGAAGGAAATTCAAAAAGGGAGTAGCACAACTTCTAAGACAGTTAATAGAAATACAAAAAGTATGAGTCAAGAAATAGACCATTTTAGTAATAATATTCAGAAAGCCGCACAGGTTTTTAAGACAATGGCTAATAAAGCTAAAGAACTTGAAAAAGTAAAGCTCCAAATGACTATTTTAGAAAAGAGCAATAAGGGTGTTTATGACCAATTAATGAAAACACAGCAAGCTAGTTTTGGCTTAGCTAACTCTTTTGATATGGTGGGCTCTGCTAACAAGGCTCTAGCTTTTGGAATAGATTTAAGCAATGGCAAATTTGAAAAGCTCGTGGGCTTAACTACCAAAGTTGCTAGTGTAATTGGTACAGATGCTAAGCAGGCTTTTGATGATTTAATTGTAGGTATTGCTAGAGGATCTAAGCCTATTTTAGATAACTTGGGCGTAATGGTAGATATTACACAAATTAATAAGGATTACGCGAGTCAACTTGGAATAACAGTGCAACAATTAACAGCACAACAAAAGCAAACAGCTTTAACAGAAGAAACAATAAGACAATTAAGTATAACAACAGAAGACGTAACAGAAAAGATGATTGTAAGTAATAGTAGGGCAACTAAGGGATTAAAAAGGTTAGAGACAACTTGGAATAATGCTACTACAGCTGCTTTAACATATTACGAAACAGTAGCAAGCAACATGGAAAAAGTGGGGGCATGGTACTATGAGCTAACACACGATAATACTTCTGATAAAAGACACGCTAAAATGTTAGCTAATATGACAAAGGAACATAGAACTAGATTAAAGTTATTACAGTCCTATTCCAAGTTAGCAGGTCAGGTGGGTACTGTAGTAGATAAACAGTATAAGAAAATAAGACGTAACTTAAAGAAAGAAGCCTTAATAAAAAGAAGAGCAGCTAACGCAGAAGCTAAGGAAAAGAAGAAAGCAGCAGAGAAAGCCGCAAAGATACAAGCACAACTTAGAAAAAAAGAAATAGACGCTATAATAAAGTTTGAAAAAGAGTTAATGGGTTATCAAGATTTGAGTAACTTTGATAAGATACAGGCTGATAAAGCTTTAGCTAAGTTAAGACTAGGTTTATTAGAAGAAACTAATATAAAAGCTTTACAAGCAACTAAGGAAGACACAGCAAAAGAAGTAGATATTTTAGACGCAGCAAATAAGAAAAAAGAAGACTTATTAGAAAAGGAAAAGAAAGCTAAAGAGGACGCTTTAAGAGAAAAGAAAAGAATTGCAAAAGAAGAGCAAGCACTTTGGGACAGACAAACTAAGCGTATGTTAAAAGAATATGCTAAAAGAAAAAAAGAAGAGGAAAGTTTTGAAACTAAGAAGTTAGCAATAATTAAAAAGTTCCAAGACATGAAGGAAAACTTACTAATGAGTGGGATTGAAGCTTCTATAACAGCCGTGCTAGATGGAAACGCTAAAGGCTTACCTCTTATATTAGCTCAGATTGCGCAAAGCGAAGGAACTCAAATGTTTATGCATGGTTTAAAAGTATGGTGGAAAGGAATTGGAGATACATCTACAGGTAATCCGCTAGGCCCAGTCGAAACAGCAACGGGAGCTAAGGAAATGTTAGCGGGTGGAACTTTGGCAGCAGGCGGAGCTTTAGGAGCTAAGTTTTTAAGTGGTGGCTCTGGTGGTACTGGAGGCTCTACAGCTAAGGCAGAAGGAAGCACAGAAAGGGTAAATACTAGAAATGCTATAGATAATACTAAGCAAACAGAGCCTGTAGTAAATGTATATCAGTATCCTAGTCCTAAGGAGCAATTAGAAAGGCTGCAGAATCAAATTAAGAAGTCTAATAGCAGTAGAAACGGGAGGAACTAATGGCAGTACCTTATTTTTTAAGCAATACAGAATATAACAATATAACTTTTACTATAGACTATGAAAATAGCGGAGGAACAGCACAAAGCATAGTTAATATAACTACAGCAGGAACAGTATTAGAAATATTAGCATCCGTAAATGCGGTTATGGTTCCCCTTGATGTACAAATGATGGATGATGAAGGCTTCTTTTACTTTAAAAGCTTAGACCCTTTATATGATATGGTTAGTGTAGTTTTAAGTGGAGATGCAGACGGAATTATCGCAATGGGTACTAGTTATAGCTTAGTAGATGGGGAATGTGTGGCGGATTTATTTGGAGCTAAATTGCCTTTTAACTTTACCTTAACTAATCCTAGCGCATTTGCTAACGACCCTGATAGTCCAGGCGGAGCTAGGAATAAGGAGCCTTTTGACGCTTCTATGTCAGGCGAAACTTACAACGGGTTGGAGGCCTCTAGTTCAAGCAAGTTTTTTATGCGTACTGGCTGGAGCTTTACAATGAGATTGAATGAGGAATACAAGAACGCTTTCTTGTGGTTTGTAGAGAGTGCAAGAAATAGCTATGTAACTATAAAAAATGCTTCTGATTGGTATTTACTGGATACTATTTTATATGATGTACAGCCTACAGAGTCTGAAACTAGAACACAAATTTATGAGCATCTAGGCGTTTATGAGTCTAAGCTTGCTTTGTTGGGTAGGTAGATATGAAGCAATATACAATAAAGTGGTTAGTTCCTACAGAGCCGGAAAATTTAGTACTTAGCACAGAGTTAAAAAATGATAGTTATGATCTAGTAGAAAATGAATATAGTTATGAAAGCTTTGATATTGAATTAGAAACAGTAAAATTAGGCTCTTGGTGTAACGTAGCGACAGCGGACGACGCTATAAAGATAGTACAATTAGCTTGTAAATATAATGACACTACACTTAGCATAATTTATGAAGGTAATACGTTAACAGTAGGAGATATAGTTTTAATAGAAGCTGAGTATACAGAAGTAACAGCACAGACTACAGTAGACGGTATTAAATATGCTACACTTAGCAGAAATAGTTATAGTAGAAGAACTAACCACTATGCTAATAAATATGCTCCAATTACTGGCTATGTAAACGGTTTATTCACTCCAGTTGGCACAGAAGCTAAGATTCATGATGAAGATGACAACTTAGTAATGACAGTTACACTAGCAGAGCTAACAAGTACTGGAAAGTCCATTATATTTACATTTGACCCTGTTTTAAAAGGATATGATAGGGAGTTAGCATGGGATTATAGGTCTTATATGAGCTTTGAAGGTGGGAATATAGGGCGTTGGGTTTTACCACAATTGCAAGAAGTATTAACAGATATGCTTTATGGAGTAGTAGAGTTTCAAGACGGCTTTTGGGAAGGCTTGCCAGATATTACAATAGCTAATAGAGATATACAAGTTAGTAAGCTAAACCCTTACGAAATTTTAATGGAAGTTATGAAGCTTAGAAATGGTTATATTCAGCTCAAAGACGGTATGCAGCAAGTTAACTTTATTGCAATAACTACAGAGTTTAATAAAAGTACTACTTTAACAAGTATTTATAGCTACATGGATATAAATGGAGGGTATGAAAGTAAGTTAGCTTCTACAACAACACAAGTTAATGCTAAATGGGATGACTTTGATGAAAGTTACGAAGTAGAAATTAATAGCGTAGTTGGCAATAATACAAGTGCTGGCGAGAAGATAGAAATTGACATAGATATATCAGAGCCTTATCAAATTAACGATAATACAGTAGATGTTATGTCTTTACTTAGAAGTGTAGCAGGGCTTAGAGGCGTAGTTTTTGGCTATTTAAAAATAGTTGTTATCCCAACTCATACATATGAAGTAGGACAAAGATATAAAATTTCAGAAATAGAAGATGTTAACAAGAAAGACTTCACTTACTTTATACCCAGTAGGATTGATACAGTTGCTTTGTGTTATAGTGCTAATGCTTTAGAAGCTAAGTTTATTATAATAGAAAATGTAGTTAAAAACCCTATTAGCCCAGCTTTAAAAGTAATAGCTACAGACACAAATGTAGTAGAAGTTGTGGGATATGTAAATGATGTTTATGGTGGTTTATACACAGCTAGCGAAGTTTTACAAGGTGCTACAAACAGCGATTATGCTTATACTTTCTTTGAAAATGCTATGGATGTGCAGCTAATGAACTTAGCCGATTATAGCCTAAAAGGTGAAACAAGCATTACAGATATTACTGACAATACAGTAGAGCTAAATAAT